>Ga0180430_10001870_pt1 | contig 19816 bp, 16 predicted proteins | sample SS_ome_9_FD_132999 | JGI IMG/M metagenome (GOLD analysis project Ga0180430, IMG submission 132999) | Hypersaline lake sediment archaeal communities from the Salton Sea, California, USA - SS_1_S_2 metaG | ecosystem: Environmental > Aquatic > Non-marine Saline and Alkaline > Hypersaline >... | reverse complement strand
TCCTGTATCTCATTTTTTGCGCGGACTGACAAGCCGGTGGCAACGGGTCGTTGACTTTGTCTGGTATCTGATATATCTGGAACCCATATTCACTTATTGAACGTCGTCCAAGCGGGAAAGGTGATATGGGAAGGGCGGCCTGAGGGGCGGCCCGGTATGCATTCAGAGGAGAGCGTTTGACGATACTGAACGTGAAATCCCTGCGGGAGCAGGTGTATGAATACATCCGCGATGAAATGCACGCGGGTAACATTCTGCCCAATTCGACCTTGAACCTCAACCAGATCAGTGACCATCTGGGAATCAGCAAAACCCCCCTGCGCGATGCCCTGATCCGGATGGAGGTGGAAGGTTTCGTGACGATCATGCCGCGTCGCGGGGTGGTGGTGAACGCCCTCACGATACAGGACGTAAAGAATTTTTATCAGATCTGCGGCGCGCTGGAAGGGTCAGTCGTTGCGTCTGTTTTCGATCGGTTTGACGGCCGTCATATTGCCGTGATGCGCCAGCTCAATTCTGAAATGCGGGCGGCGGTGCATCGCGAGGAATTCGATATCTACTACAAGCTGAACATCCAATTTCATGATGTGTTCCTCAATCTTTCCGACAACCCGATGATCCGGACCATGCTGATGCCGTTGAAGCGCCGATTGTACGATTTCCAGCGGCGCCCCTATGTCAAGGAATGGGAATTGCGCAACACCCAGGAGCATGACCAGTTTATCGACAGCTTAAAAGCGGGTGACCTCGCGGATGCGGTGCGGATGCTACGGGATGTGCATTGGTCTTTCAGCGAACAGGAAGAATACATTCGTGCTTTTCACCAGCGCGATGCCGAGGCGAACCGTTCACGGAACGGAATACGTCCCTAGCGCCAGGCAGGCCTATTGGGCCCGCCCACTCCCGCAATTCGTCACGGCTATGCCGCCAAATCGTTGTAAAAACATGTAATTATAGCGATATAGCTGAAATGAAACCACCTCACTTTTTGAGCTTGACAAAGGTACTGAAGTCTGATGTATCAGATATTAAGTTTCTGCTCTGTTTTTACGTGATGGTGCCTCCCATGTGTGCCATTTCCAACGATTTTTCGAATGATCAAACCGCAAGGACGCGTCACCATTTTCAAGGAGGAATTGGACAATGAGCAAGCAAGAGATGACCACGGAAGAAGCCTTTGTGAAAGTTCTGCAGATGCATGGCATCGAACACGCGTTTGGCATCATCGGGTCGGCCATGATGGCGATTTCCGACCTGTTCCCCAAAGCCGGTATTACGTTCTGGGATTGCGGGCATGAAGGCAATGCCGGGATGATGGCTGACGGTTTCACCCGTGCTTCCGGCAAGATGTCCATGATGGTGGCCCAGAACGGCCCCGGCATCACCAATTTCGTCACCCCGGTGAAAACGGCCTACTGGAACCACACCCCGCTGCTGCTGGTCACCCCCCAAGCGGCCAACATGACCATGGGCCAGGGTGGCTTCCAGGAAATTCCGCAGATGGCCGTCTTTGAGGACATGGTGGCCTATCAGGAAGAGGTGCTGCACCCCTCCCGCATCGCCGAGGTCCTCAACCGGGTGATCATGAAGGCCAAACGTGCTTCGGCCCCGGCCCAGATCAATGTCCCGCGTGATTTTTGGACCCAGGTGATCGAGATCGAACTGCCCGCCATTGTGGATTTCGAACGTCCGGCCGGTGGCGAGGACGCTATCGCACGGGCGGCCGAGCTTCTCTCCAATGCCAAGTTCCCCGTCATCCTGAACGGCGGCGGTGTCGTGATCGGCGGCGCCATCAAGGACGCCATGGCACTGGCCGAGCGACTGGACGCCCCGGTCTGCTGCGGTTATCAGCACAATGACGCCTTCCCCGGCAGTCACCCGCTGTTTGCCGGGCCCTTGGGTTACAATGGCTCCAAAGCCGGTATGGAGTTGATTTCCAAAGCCGACGTCGTCCTGGCGTTGGGCACCCGTCTGAACCCCTTTTCGACCCTGCCGGGCTACGGCATCGACTACTGGCCGGCTGAGGCGGCGATTATCCAGGTGGACATCAATCCCGACCGCATCGGGCTCACCAAGCCGGTCACCGTGGGCATTGTCGGCGATGCCAAGAAAGTGGCCAATGGTATCTTGGCCAAACTTTCCGCCACGGCCGGCGACGCTGGTCGCGCCGAGCGCAAAGCCACCATCGCGCAAACCAAAGCGGATTGGGCCAAGGAACTGGCCACCATGGATCATGAAGAAGACGATCCCGGTACGACCTGGAATGAGCGCGCCCGCAATCGTGAGCCGCAAAAAATAACGGCCCGTATGGCCTGGCGCGCCATCACGGCGGCCCTTCCCAAGGAAGCGATCATTTCCTCCGACATCGGCAACAACTGCGCTATCGGGAATGCCTATCCGACCTTCGAAGACGGACGCAAATATCTGGCGCCGGGGATGTTCGGCCCCTGTGGCTACGGCTTTCCGGCCATTTTGGGCGCCAAAATCGCGCAACCCGACGTTCCCGTGGTCGGTTTTGCCGGTGACGGCGCCTTCGGCATTTCGATGAACGAAATGAGTGCCTGCGGCCGCGACAATTGGCCGGCGATCACCATGATTATTTTCCGCAACTACCAGTGGGGCGCTGAGAAACGCAACACCACCCTCTGGTTCGATGATAATTTCGTCGGGACCGAATTGGACCTGGATGTCTCCTATGCGGGCATCGCCCGTGCGTGCGGGCAGGAGGGGGTTCAGGCCACGTCCATGGACGATTTGACAGAGAAGCTGAAGGCTGCCATCAAGGCCCAGATGGAGGAGGGCAAGACCACGTTTGTCGAAGTTCTGTTGAATCAGGAACTGGGCGAACCGTTCCGTCGTGACGCGATGAAAAAACCGGTTGCCGTAGCGGGGATCGACCCTGCCGACATGCGTCCCCAGAAAGGCGTGTAAGGGGCAGCGGCCTTTAATAGCGTCGGTATCGAATCACCTGTCATGAATCCCATGAGGAGAAAGACCATGGAAGCGACCGTCAATTGGAACGCATACGATGTTGAAGAGATGGTGCGTGGCGACCGGGACTACCTGTGGCACCATATCAAGCCCCACAAACTCTTCCAAAACGGTGAACAGATGATCATCGTGGAAGGAAAGGGGCTGATCGTCAAGGATATTCGCGGCCGTGAATACCTGGACGCCACCTCCGGCGGGGTCTGGAGTGTCATGGTCGGCCATGGGCGCGAAAGCGTGGCCAAGGCGATCTACGACCAGTTGGTGACCCTGGGTTACTACGCCGGCTCGGTCGGCAACATCCCGACCATTAAATTTGCCGCCAAACTGGTGGAGTTGCTGCCGCAGCTCAATAAGGTCTATTTTTCCAACAGCGGCTCCGAAGCCAATGAAAAGGCCTTCAAGATCATTCGTCAGCTGTCGCATATGGATCCTGATCGTCAGGGGAAATACAAGATTCTCTACCGTGACCGGGATTACCACGGCACCACCATCGGCACGCTCAGCGCCACCGGACAGCATGAGCGCAAACAGGATTTTGGCCCCTTTGCCGAAGGGTTTGTCGAGTTTCCCCATGCCTGCTGCTACCGCTGTCCTTTTGATCTTGCCTATCCGGACTGTGACATCAAGTGCGCGCGCTGTGTCGAAGATGTCATCCTGAAGGAAGGACCGGAAACGGTCGGCGGCTGTATCGTCGAACCCATTACGGCCGGCGGCGGGATTATTCCGCCGGTCAAGGAATACTATCCCTTCCTGCAGGCGATCTGCCGCAAGTATGGGGTCTACCTGATCATGGATGAAGTGGTGTGCGGTTTCGGGCGGACGGGCAAGTTCTGGGGTCATGCGCAGTATGACGTGGATCCGGAAATCGTGACAATGGCCAAGGGCTTGGCCAGCTCCTACATGCCGCTTTCGGCCACGGTCGTCAAAGATGCGATCTATGATAAATTTCTTTGCGATCCAGCCCGTGAAGACCAGCGCATGAATTACTTCCGGGATATCAGCACTTACGGCGGCTGTGCCGGTGCAACGGCGGCCGCTCTGGAGAGCACCCGTATCATCGAAGACGAAAACCTGGTGGAAAACAGCCGGGTGGTAGGGGCTTACTTTCTCGAGCAGCTCAATGGACTGGCTGACTTGCCCATGGTGGGAGATGTGCGCGGTGTGGGTCTCTTTGCCGGACTTGAATTCGTCAAAGACAAAACCACCAAGGAGCCGATTTCGGAAGGGGATATGGGACGCATCATGGGGCTGGTGGCGCAGGAAGGGGTGCTGGTCGGGAAAACGACCAGCAGTCTCCCCGGCAATAACACCATTATGAATTTCGCCCCGGCGTTGATTGCCACCCGGAGCGACATCGACCGCATTGTCGGTGCCGTCAAAAATGCGCTTGAAAAATACTGATAAAATGATTTGATCGCCGGATAGCCGGCTGATAAAAAGCCGCTGTTGCAAAACCATTTTGAGGGGGAGGACGCTATGATCGTTGGGATACTGAAAGAGATTAAAACCGAAGAAAACCGCGTGTGCATGACACCGGCCGGTGCCGAAATGATGAAGATGAACGGTCACCAGGTGCTGGTGGAAAAGCGTGCCGGTGTCGGCAGCGGGTTCGAGGACGGCGATTATGCCGCGGTGGGGGCGGAGCTGGTCGCAACGCCCCAGGAAATCTATGAACGCGCCGACATGGTCATGCACGTGAAAGAGCCGCTGCCTTCGGAATACGATATGATCCGGGAAGGACAGGTCGTTTTCACCTACCTGCACCTGGCGGCCGCCGAAGAGCTGACCCTTGCCATGATGAAAAGCGGTTGCATCGGCATTGCGTACGAGACGATCCAGAAAGCCGACCGCTCTCTGCCGCTGTTGACCCCCATGAGCGAAGTGGCCGGCCGTATGGCGATCCAGGAAGGGGCCAAATACCTGGAGATGCCCCAGGGTGGGCAAGGGGTCCTGCTTGGCGGCGTGCCTGGTGTCGAACCCGCCACGGTCGTGGTGATCGGCGGTGGCGTGGTGGGGACCAATGCGGCCAAAATGGCCTGTGGTCTGGGTGCCAAGGTGTACATCCTGGATATGAACCTCGACCGTCTGCGGTATCTGAGTGACGTGATGCCGGCCAACTGTTATCCGTTGATGTCCAGCCCGGCCGCCATCCGCAGCCTCTTGAAGGAAGCGGATCTGGTGGTGGGTGCCGTCCTGATTCCCGGGGCCAAGGCCCCGCGGCTGGTGACCAACGATATGCTCAAGGAAATGAAGAAGGGTGCGGTATTGGTGGACGTGGCCATCGATCAGGGCGGGTGTTTCGAGTGCTCGCGCGCCACCACGCATACCGATCCGGTGTTCAAGCAGGACGGGGTGCTGGTTTACTGCGTGGCCAATATGCCCGGAGCGGTCGCCAAGACGTCCACCCTGGCGCTGACCAACGCGACCCTGCCGTATGCGCTGCAGATTGCCAACAAGGGCTGGCAACGGGCCAGTGTGGAAAACAAGGAAATTCGCCTTGGACTCAATATCGTCAAGGGCAAGGTCACCTTCCGGGGCGTCGCCGAGGCATTCGATCTGGAATATGTCGACGCCGATACGCTCATCTGAGGCGAATTCAAGACGGTTTCCGTCAACATGTTGCATTAAAATTTAAGGCTGTATCCGGCACCATCGCTATTCGTGGATGGTGCCGGTTTTGTTTTGCGTCCCTCCATGTCTTCTGAAACACGATGGATAAAGCCAGCCATGAATACGTTATGATTTTTTTAGGAGAGCCGCCGGTTCGGTAGATCTTTTCTTCTGCGGAGTATGATTGAGCCGCAGTCGTACGGCGTTGGCGTGGGCGTCCAGTCCTTCGATTTCGGCCAGGTGGATGATGTCGCGGCCTTCCCGGGACAAGGCCTGGGCCGTGTAGCGAATCAGGCTGGTCTTTTTGATGAAGTTGTCCACCGAAAGCGCTGACGAAAAGCGGGCGGTCCCTGCCGTGGGCAGCACGTGGTTCGGTCCGGCAATGTAATCGCCGACCGGTTCGGGGGTGTAAGCGCCCAGAAAGACGGCCCCGGCATTGCGGATGTCGCCCACAATATCCATGGGGCGATCCGTCATCAGCTCCAGGTGCTCGGGCGCGATGCGGTTGGCCAGTTCGATGGCGGTGGCCAGGTCGGGTACCTGCATGATGAGGCCAAAGTCGCGGATGGAAGCAGCGGCAATCTCCCGGCGTTTCAGCTGTTCCAGCTGGCGATCCAGGGATTGGCGAACCGCCTGGGCCAATTCGCGGTCCGTCGTCAGCAGGACGGCCGAGGCCAGGGGATCGTGCTCGGCCTGGGAGAGCATGTCGGCGGCAACGAAATCCGCATCGGCGGTCCGGTCGGCAATGATCAGGATTTCGCTGGGGCCGGCCACCATGTCGATGCCCACCGTGCCGGCTACCAATTTTTTGGCCAGGGTCACGAAAAGATTGCCGGGACCCACGATAACGTCGACCGGGGGAATCGTATCCGTGCCGTAAGCCAGGGCCGCAATGGACCAGGCGCTCCCGACGCGGTAGACGGCATCGATGCCGCAGGCCTGGGCCGCTGCCAGAAGGTGCGGGTTGACCTGCCCGTCCCGGGTGGGGGGGGTGACCATGATGCGCTTGGGAACCCCGGCGATGCGTGCCGGTATGGCGCCCATAAGGACCGACGATACCAAGGGCGTCTGGCCGCCCTGGCCGCCCGGGACATAGATGCCGGCGGAAGCGACCGGATGGAACAGCTGTCCCAGCAGCACGCCTTCCCGGGCCGGATCGACCCATGATTTACGAAACTGCTGGCGATGGAAGGAAGCGACCTGGTTGACGGCACGCTTGAGCGCCGTCTTGAAGCGGCGGCTCACGGCTTTGGTTGCGGCTTGAATCTCTTCGGTCGGCACGGGAAGCAGGTTGGCCTTCATGTGGGGGGCGTCGAACTTTCGCGTATAGGCCACCAGCGCCTTGTCGCCGTTGCGGCGCACATCGTCAATGATGCGGGTGACCGCCTGGATATCTTTTTTTCGGAAATCAAGGCTGCGGCGGCTGATGGCGGTCAGCTTTTTTTCGGCGGCCCGCGAAGGATAACGGTAGATTTGCATGCGGTTTTTTTCTCCCGTTCAAAGGGGGTTGCCATTGGTCATTGTGCATCATAAGGACCCCACGGGGGTCTGACAAGCGGTGCCCTCCCTATATTCCCTTTGGCGTTGCCTGTCAAAGGCTCGGTGAGGTTGCCGCACATTCCCATTGACAACCATGGCCGGATTTGGTCAATTGCTTTCTTTTTACAGGCATGACGCCATTACCTTGAAATTCATTCGATTGCAACGCCGGAGGTCACCCATGAGCAGTCACCGTATCTACAACTTCAATGCCGGACCGGCGGCCCTGCCCCTGCCCGTTCTCGAAGAAATCCAGGCCGGTTTTCTGGACTTCGGCGGGTCCGGCATGTCGGTCACCGAGGTCAGCCATCGCTCGAAATGGTTCGACGACGTGATCAACGATACCGTTGACCGCTTCCGCCGCCTGCTGCAGTTGGATGACCGCTACCATGTGCTTTTTCTGCAGGGCGGGGCCAGCATGCAGTTTTGCATGGTGCCCATGAACGTATTGCCGGACGGCGCCTCGGCGGATTATGTCGATACCGGAACATGGTCCACCAAGGCCATCAAGGAAGCACGCACGCTCGGGAAAACCGTCAATGTGGCGGCCTCCTCGGAAGATAAAAATTACAGCTACATCCCCCGGGAGCTGATGTTGGATCCCCGGGCGGCCTACGTGCACATCACCTCCAACAACACCATCAAGGGAACTCAGTGGCACCGTTATCCCGACACGGCCGGGGTGCCCCTGGTGGCCGATATGTCCTCGGACATCATGAGCCGCCCGCTCGATCCGGTCCCTTTCGGCCTTATCTACGCCGGGGCTCAGAAGAACATCGGTCCGGCCGGGGTCTGCCTGGTGATCATCCGGGACGACATGCTCGAGCGTGTGCCGGAAACCCTGCCCAGCATGCTCAAGTACACGACCTTTTCGGTCAAGAATTCCATGTTCAATACACCGCCCTGCTTTGCCATCTACACCGTGCAACTGGTGCTCAAATGGCTCGAGGAGACGGTGGGGGGACTCGACGCCATGGCGACTCTGAACCGCAAAAAAGCCGCTACGCTCTATGACCTGATGGACAACGGCGGGTTCTACCGGGGAACGGCGGAGGCGGATAGCCGGTCGCTGATGAACGTCACCTTTCGACTGCACAGCGAAGAGCTGGAAAAGCGCTTCGTGGCCGAGGCGCTGGAGAACGGTCTGGGCGGCTTGAAGGGCCATCGTTCGGTGGGTGGCTGCCGGGCGTCGATCTACAACGCCGTATCGCTGGCGGCGGTGGAAGCCCTGGCCAAGTTTATGAAAGAGTTTGCACGGCGCAACGGCTGATACATTCCATACCGCTATTTATAAGTCGCCGAAGGGCATGATCACCATTGAACGACCGGGTTGCCGTCACGGGTCACGGTATGCTTGTCCGCCGGTTATAAACGGCGTCCTTCGTTGCAATTCGAGTGTTTTTGTAATACAGTTTAACTGTCAGATAATTATAACAAAATGACGGTTGCGCCAATTTAATCCGCCAGAGGCGGACGCGTTTAATTTTCCGCCACTTGTGGCGTTATGTCGCCTTTATCGATATTCCGCTGCTCTGCGGCAGGGTAGTCCATCAGCCATTGATCAATCAACTTGCCAGAGACGGTGCCGCGGTCTCCGGTGACGCAACCCGGCACTGCCGGGTGCGCATTTGATCGGCGGTCAAGGATCGGCATTATGCAGAAAGCGTTTATCTCCAGCAACAACAAAGTGACCTTTTCCTGCCCGCAGTGCAAAAACACCCGTGTGGTGGATGTCGCCGCCTACAAGGCCCTGGAGAAGGCGGTCAAAATCAAGGTCCACTGTCCCTGCGGCCATGATTATCCCGTGATGATCGAGCGGCGCAAGCAGTTTCGCAAGGCGGTCAGTCTGCCCGGCACTTATACCCGCATCTACAATCAGCGCCGGGCCGGAAAAGGGACCATGGTGGTCAAAGATGTGTCCCGCAACGGGCTTTCCATCCGGGTCAACGATTCGGCCCATATGAAGACCGGCGATGTTCTGGAAGTGAGTTTCAAACTGGACGACACCAAGCGATCCGCTATTTTGAAAGAGGTTATTATCCGCAAGATCGTGGGCTATGATCTCGGCACCGAATTTGTGTCGATCGACGCCGGCAATGCCTCGGACAAAGCCATCGGGTTTTACCTGATGGGATGAATCACCGCATGAGAAGCACCTTGGCGCCCCTGTCGCTTTTGGAATAGGGGCCTAATTGCTTTCATTCATCTGCTGGTAGGATTGATGCTTCCGCATGGCCGGCAGACCGATTCCCTGGATAGAATCCCACTGGACAAACGACCGCGGATCCTCTAACCGTCTGAAGGCAGTGGCCCGGTTTATGACGCACGGGGCTTTTGCCCCCGTGCTTGTTGCGACGTGCTATAGGAGGCCTTGAATGGGGGTTTGCCCGTATTGCGGCAAGGTACATAACGTCGGCTTTGTGGCCACGCGACTGGCCGGGACCGACGGCGTCTCGCTGGAAACAGAGAAATGGTCGCAGGTGTTCGAGGACGCCGGGTTCAACTGTTTTTACTTCGCCGGCGAGTTGGACACCCCCGGGAGTCGTTCGTTCATGGTGCCGGAAGCCCATTTTCGTCACCCGGACATCCTAGATCTCTACCAGCAGTGTTTCGGGGTCCAGAAGCGCAGCATCCAGGTTACGGAAAAACTGCACCGCACGGCGCTGTTGCTCAAGGAGCAACTCTACCGCTTTGTCGAAAAATACGATATCCAGCTGCTGGTGCCGGAAAATGTCCTGACCATCCCCTTGAACCTGCCGTTGGGCATGGCGTTGACCGAGTTGATTTCCGAAACAGCCATTCCGACCATCGCCCATCACCACGATTTTTTCTGGGAACGGCAGCATTTCCTGACCAATGCGGTGTGGGAATACCTGAACATGGCCTTCCCGCCGCATTTGACTTCGATTCGGCATGTGGTGATCAACTCCTCGGCGGATAACCAACTGGGCCTGCGGACCGGAATTTCGGCGACGGTGGTGCCGAACGTGATGGATTTCGACCATCCGCCGGATTCACCGGACCCTTACACGCACGATGTTCGGGAAAGCCTGGAGATCGACGAGGACGCGCTGCTGGTCCTCCAGCCCACCCGGGTGGTCAAACGCAAGGGCATCGAACATGCGATCGAGCTTGTCCGGCGGCTGGGCCGCAAGGCGACGCTAGTTATTTCACATGCTTCCGGCGACGAGGGGTATGATTACGAGCAGCGGGTACGGGAATACGCCCATCTGATGGGCGTTGACACCCGGTTTGTGGCACAGATCATCAATGAGAAGCGGGGGCAAACCGAGGATGGCCGCAAGATTTACACGCTGGAGGATATTTACCCGTACGCCGATCTGGTGACATATCCCTCGGATTTCGAAGGGTTTGGCAATGCCTTTCTGGAGGCCGTGTATTTTCGCAAGCCCATCGTGGTGAACATCTATTCCATTTATCAGGTGGACATTCAACCCAAAGGGTTTGAGGTCATCCAGCTCGATGGGTACGTCACGGAAGAGGCGGTGCAGCAGACGTTGACGGTACTGGACGATCCCTTGCTGCGGCGGCAGATGGTCGATCGGAATTACGAAATTGCCCGTAAATGCTACTCCTACCAGGTCCTCAAACGCAAATTGAACGGCCTGATTCAGGACAGTATGGCCTGCTGGGGGTGACGCCAGCCGGCGAGGAGAGATATGCTTGCTGCAGAGAAGGTATGGCCCGCCATTCGGGAAGGGCTTCAACGCGGGCTGCGCGGTACGCTATGGATGCTCAAAATTCTGGTGCCGTGCTCTTTTTTGACGTTTGTGATCGATGTCAGCGGACTGCTTAACCATCTGGATTTCATGCTGGCGCCTGCCATGGGGTTTTTGTATTTGCCCCCGGAGGCGGCCCTGCCGCTGACGGTGGGCCTGTTGGCCGGTATTTACGGCGCGGTGGCCGCGCTGGCGGTTATGGACTTCAGCATGACGGAGACCATCCTGATTGCGGTATTCCTGCTTATTTCCCACAACATCATCCAGGAAGGTATCGTGCAGGCCCGCTCCGGGCTCAATTTTTTCAAGGCCACCATCGTAAGGCTGGTTGCATCGGTGGTGACCGTATTGTGCCTGGCCCGTGTGTTGCCGTCGGGTGGGGGCACCGATGCCGTCATGGCGGCGGTCTCGCCGGGCGTCACATCTTTCACTGTCCAGTTGCAGGGGTGGCTCGGGGATACGGGCCTTCTGTGCCTGAAAATTTTTGCCATCCTCACGGCCATGATGGTCCTCATGGAACTGATGCGGGCCGCGCGCATCATTCCTGTACTGGCCCGCCTCCTGCGGCCCTTGTTGTGGCTGATGGGGTTGAGTCACCGGGTGGGCATTCTGTGGCTGACGGCGGCGGTCTTCGGATTGACTTATGGGGCGGCCGTGATTGTCGAGGAGGCCCGGGCCGGGACCTTTGAAAAAGAAGAGATCGAACGTCTGCAACTCTCCATCGGCATCAACCATGCCCTCATCGAAGATCCGGCTATTTTCATGGCCCTGGGAATTCCGGCAGTCTGGCTATGGTTGCCGCGCTTGGTGGCCGCACTGGCCGCCGTCCACCTCTACCGTTTGGGGGCCATCTGGCAGCGCCGCCGGGGTGGGGTGCCGGGCGAACCGGCCGTTAAACCGGTTGGCCGATCCGGCTGAAACAGCGACAGCGGGAGGACCGGATGCCGGTCCCCCCCCGTCGCCGGTGTTTTGTGTGCTACGATCGAAACTGACTTCGAATTTCCTTCTTGTTGATTTTCCCGACGCTGGTCTTGGCGATCTGATCCGTGATGACGACCCGGTCGGGAACGCCGTATTTTGGAATCGTGCCGTTTTCGACAAACGCGGTGTAGAATTCTTTCAGATCTTCCCCTGTGACTTTATCGGCATAATCGGGTTTGAGGACCACCAGCGTCAACGGGCGTTCGCCCCACTTGTCGTCGGGGACCCCGATCACGGCGGCTTCGCTGACGGCTTCGTGTTGGCTGATAATATCTTCCAGTTCCAATGAGGAAATCCACTCGCCGCCGGTTTTGATGACGTCCTTCATGCGGTCGGTGATCTGGAGATAGCCGTCCGTATCGATAATGCCCACATCACCGGTATGCAGCCAGCCGTCTTTCCAGAGTTCTTCACTCTTTTCCGGGTCCTTGACGTAGCCCTGGGTCAGCCAGGGCGTGCGCACCACGACTTCACCGGCGGACTGGCCGTCGTGAGGCAGGGGCTGGCCATTGGGGTCGAGGATTTCCAGGTTGACATTCGGCACCGGCAGGCCGGTTTTGCAGCGGATGGTCACCTGCTTGTCGGCGTCCCAGTCCAGCATGTGGGGCTTCAGGTTGGCCGCAGTCAGAATAGGGCAGGTTTCGGACATGCCGTAGGCCGAGGTGACGTTGATGCCCAGATCGAGGGAGGCCTTGCACAACCCCTTGGACATGGCGGAGCCGCCGATAATGACCTTCCAGTTCGACAGGTCGAAATTTTTGACGGCCGGGCTGCTGACCAGCATGTGTAGGATCGTGGGGACGCAGTGGGAAAAGGTGACCTTTTCGGTGAGCAGGAGCTTCAGGAGCATCTCCGGTTCGTAACGGCCGGGATAGACCTGCTTGGTGCCGATCATGGTGCAGAGGTAGGGTACGCCCCAGGCGTGGACGTGAAACATGGGGGTGATGGGCATATAGACGTCCCCGGAGTCCAGGGTGAGTTGGGATTTGTAGATGCAAATGCCCGACATGAGGCCGTAAGTGTGCAGCATGATCTGGCGGTGGCTGTAGAAAACCCCCTTGGGCAAGCCGGTGGTGCCGGTGGTGTAGAAGGTCGTGGCCATGGTGTTTTCATCCAGATCGGGGAAATCATAATGATCACCGGCCCCGGCGAGCAGCTCTTCGTATTCTCCCGCCAGCGCAAGGCTGGTCTCCGGTCGTTCGCCGTCGGTCAGCAGGATAAATTTTTTAACCGTCTTGATCTGATCTTTGATGGCTTCCAGCATGGGTAGGAATTCGGCGAAAACCAGGATGACGTCGTCTTCGGCGTGATTGATGGTGTAGAGCAGCTGTTCCGGCGACAGCCGGATGTTGATGGTGTGCAGGACAGCGCCCATCATGGGAACGGCAAAGAAACATTCCAGGTAGCGGTGGCTGTCCCAGTCCATCACGGCCACGGTCTGGCCGGGCTCGACGCCGGCGGCGGCCAGCATGTTGGCCAGCTTGTGGATGCGCCGATTGAGGTCGCGGTAGGTGTAGCGCATCTGGTCCCGATAGACGATTTCCTGGTCAGGCGCATACTGCAGCGGTGTCCGGAGGATGTTTTTGATGAGCAGGGGATAAGCATCGGCCGACGGGGTTTTTTCAATCAATCGGGCTGTCATGGGTCCTCCTTGTGGGGTTTCGCATTCAAAGTGATAATCGCGTTGTCAAGCAGCGCGGATCCGTCATGTCTTCCTGGGGTAGGAACCAAAGCCGCAGGAATGGTTGACAAAGGGCTGTGGGTCATGCACGGCAACCGTGTTGAATGAATGAAGCCATATTTGATTAATAAACAATCATAAAATAAATTTAAAGATATTTTTTAGCGCTACGCTGCCTGTCCTTTATTTTTATTGACCGGGACCCACGGTTTCACGTATGGACAGCGCCCCACGGCCCTGACGGTTTTCATTGCATCAGGAGCATAAAACCGTTAGGTTTCGTGTTTCTGCCGATCGGATTGATCCGTGCTGATCATAGCGGAAGACGGATGAACCCTATTATTATAGAGGGATACCTTGCTACTCGTTATCGTAGGGATGGTTATCGGATTCGTGCTGCTCTACAAAGGTGGTGATTTCCTGGTCACCGGCGCTGCCGGCATTGCCAGGAAGAAAAATATCCCCGCCTTCATTGTCGGCATTACCCTGGTGGCGTTCGGCACCAGCGCGCCGGAGTTGTTTTTTAATTTGATTTCCGCAATGCATGGCAATGCCGAGTTTGCCCTGAGCAATGTTTCGGGCAGCAACCTGATCAATCTGTGCGTGGGCATCGGTATCAGTGCCATGATCACCGCCTTGCCGATCAAACGAGAGGTCTTCGCCAAGGATCTGTTGTTCCTGTTTATAGGCCCCCTGCTGATTCTGATCTTCATAGCGGTTTCCGGTCGTAACGCCCTGACACTGGTCCATGGCCTTTTTCTGTTTGTCGGGTTTGCCGGCTATCTTTTCTGGACGAACCGCGAGATGATCCGGCACAACCGGAAGTTGCCGAAGTCCGACCAGGCCTGCATGGATGCATCCTGCAAAAGGGAATGGGGCATATTTTTTATGGGTGGCGTCATGTTGTACGCCGGCGGCGAAATTATCTTCCGTAATGCCTTGACTATCGTCGAAAGGTTGCAGATATCCGAGTCCATCGTGGGTTTGACCGTGATTGCCGTGGGGACGTCTATACCGGATTGTGCGGCCAGTATCATTGCGGTTTTCAAAAAGCAGAAAGATATTGCCATCGGCAATATACTGGGCAGCAATATTTTCAACATCTTCCTCGTCCTGGCGGCGACCATCGTCGCGTTTAACGAACCGATCTTTTTTAACCAGAGCAATTTTTTCGATTACCTGTCCGTTTTCATCCTGTCCTTTCTTTTTTTCATCGTTGTCATCACTCGCCAATCCTATGGTCCGGTCATGGGGTTTTTCACGCTGGCCTATTATCCGGTGTCGCTTGTTGTGCGGGTCTTGTATTTTGGCTGATGGTTCGCGGGCTGTTTTTCAAACGGAGGCGTGAGGCTTGCGAATAAGGATGACGTCTCGGGCCACAAAATCCAATTGTGCGCCCCATCGCGCGGCCATCCAGGTAAATGTCTCCCGGGAGAAAAAACACACATGGGTTGGGTCGTTAATGTAGTGCCAGGCGGCGAACCGGGCGCGGTCGATAACCCGCTTGGTCATGATGCCCAGCAAACCGCCGGGTCGCAGGAGGCGGTAGAGGCGATCGAGTTCAAGTCCCGGCTGGTGCAGGTGTTCCACGACTTCGGTGGCGGTTATGAAGTCATAGCGGCGGGTGAGTGCCGCGGGTTGGCGGGCGTAAAAAGGGTCGTACAGGGTGACCTCATGGCCGGCCTCCGTCAGCATGACCGATAGCGTGGGGCCGGGTCCCGAGCCGAAATCCAACCCCTGGCTTGCGGGGGCCAGGCGTGCCTGCAGTGGAAGAAACAGTCGGTTCAGAAATTGGCGGTAGCCCGGATCGTCCGGTTGGTTCTGGTGCCGATCGTATTCGGTTTTTTCTTCTGCTTGGCTGAGATAATAGGCGGGCGGCACGAACACCAGGCGGCAGGCCCGGCAGCGATCATACCGTCGCCGCTGATCCTGGTAATAGAAATCGTTCTGTCGGTTGCCGCACAGGGGGCACGGGTTGTGGTCGCTCGCTTTCACTATTCCACTGCCATGGCAGGTCCTATGACGGGGTGGCGTGTCGGGTCTCGATTCACCTCCCGTCACTTCAACAGCGCCGTGATGTTTTTGGCGGCATCCCCCAGGAGTAGGGTGTCGATGCCGACTGCCACCAGCGTGTATCCCGCCTGGATATAGGGTTGAACCGCCTCGGCCGTCGGGGCAAAAATACCCAGCGGGCGCTTTACGGTCTCTGCCGCCCGTTTTACCCGAAGGATGGTGTCTTGAACTTCCGGGTCGGCGGGGCGCCCCATTTTCCCCATACTGGCCGCGAGGTCATAGGGGCCGACAAACAAACCGTCGATACCGGGCACACGGACGATATCTTCGATATGCTGCACGGCATCGATGTGTTCGATTTGAATAATGACCGCGATGGCATCGTTGGCGGATGCCAGATATTCCTGAAACCTGTCTCCGTAGCCTTGTGCCCTGGCAATACCGACGCTCCGTGTTCCTGCGGGAGGATATTTGCAGAGCTGAACCGCCCGTTCTGCTTCTTGGGTGGTTCGAACGTTGGGTACGATGATGCCGGCGGCGCCGATATCGAGCGTTTTTTTGAACCAGACGTCTTCGATCGCGGGTACACGGATGACGCACGGGGTTTGCGGTGCTGCTGCCTGCAGGATGGCCTGGGCATCCGCAATGCTCATGGCACTATGTTCCAGATCGACAAAAAGCCAGTCGAATCCGGACAGGCCATAAATCTCGGCAATCGCAGGTGTGGGAAGGGTGATGATCGTCCCCACGAGCAGCTGATGGCGTGCCAGGTTCGCTTTGAAAGAATCCTTCATGTGCATCCTCCGATTTAGCGGGTCACTTTCTGAAATCGAATAAAGAGTGCCAGTCCGGTAAAAACCAGCAGGATGCCCCCCAACGCCGTGCCGTTGGGCAGCGGGGCATTGAGAATCAGAATTTCGCCGATCATGGCGAAGATGACCTCGCTTGACTGGGTCGCGTCGACAGCCGCCACGTCACCGGCATGGCGGGCTTTGTTTCGTGCGAACAGGAAAAGGCTTGTTGCCAGGATGCCGGAAAAAAGCGCCACCAGGGCGGTATGGATAAGCTGTCCCCGGGCTGGCAGCGGGGGGCGGATCACGGCCACCAGAAGCAACCAAAAAGGCACCGACCCAAGGGAGAGCAGTAAGACTTTGTTAAATGGATTCTCGATCAAAGGATCATTTATATCGGGAAGGTACCGGTTGCCCTTTTTCGCTTCCCATACCAGCTGGTTGCCGGTCGGATAGCAAAAGGCGGCAAGCAATACCGGGAAACCACCCATCAGAAGCGCGTTAGCACTTGCTATGTCGGCATGGCTCACGTTGACCATCAAAACGCCCAGGAATACGATGAACGAGAAAAACCATATCCGTCTGGGAAATGAGCGGCCAAAACACATCAAGACCACCAGCGAGGCCAAAATAGTCAGTTGCCAGGTGGTGGCGACCACCCACCCCGGGGCATGATCGGCACTAAAGCAGATCAGCGCGTAGAACCCGCCAAAACCGATACTGCCGCTGAGGACCCAGAACATCCTGTGCCGTAAAAAGAGTCGCCATAGGCGTCCCGTTGCCCCGATACCCTGGAACATGGCGATCAAAACCGTTAAAAACAGAATCATGTAGGCATATCGAAGACAGGCGGACCAGACCCAGTGGCCACCCTCTAAGCTCATCAGACGGTTCAGAATGAAGGTTGAGCTGAAGAACAGGCCCGAGAGAACCCCTATGGAAATCAAAGCAATCATATCATTCGTGTCAATCGGGGCAACCGACCGATGGCCAATAGGGGGCGGTGCAGTTGGTTTTTCATGTCCGTGGTTGGCCGTGAGTCGGCGCTATACCGGCCCTTTGGCAACCTTCGCGATGTATATGCCATTTATCGCTGTCTTGTCCTGAAGCAGATTGGCAAATTCGACCGTATGTCCGTCAACCTGGTCGAACACACGGGACAGAATAGCCAGGAATCGTCTGTCCGGTGCGTCATTGGACCATAAACCGAAAACGCCCCCCGGCCTGAGGAACGCTTTCAGACGGATCATCCCTTCCTCCGAATAGAAATCGGCGTGTCCAGTATGAAGCAGGGCCTCCGGCGTATGATCAATATCAAGAAGGATGGCGTCAAAGGCGTGTCCCGGATCATCCGGGTCGAAACCGGCGCCCCGCGCGAGGGCGAAGAAGTCCGCATGGTAATAGCGGCAGCGGGCATCCTCCGAAAGCCTTTTACCGTTGGGAACCAGTTCGCGTTGATGCCAGTCAATTACCGGTGCCAGGGCCTCCACCACGATCATTCGCGTGACCTGGTTATATTTCAAGACCGTCGCTGCGGTATATCCCAAGCCCAATCCTCCCACCACGACATCCCAGCCCTCGCCTGTAAGCGTAGCCAGTCCGAGATCGGCCAGCGCCACCTCACCTTCATGGAACAGCGACGACATGAGATATTCTTCATTGAGTTTGACTTCGAATATGTCAGGTTCATCCATTCGCAGCGAGCGTCGCCGTCTTAGTATCAATGCACCAAGAACGGTCCGCTGGTAATCCAGTTCTTCAATGCTCACAGGCCGTCTTCCGTTTCAGTGGGTGTCAAGTGTTTCCAGATGCGCGGCGTCCCCCCAGCTCTTGATGACCCAGCGAGGTGATCCGTAAAAGGTGCCATACTGGATGATGCTGATGCTGGCATTGGCCGGTAGGACGCAGCGGGGGTGACCCAGGTCGAGGTGGGCCACGTAGCGGAAAAAATTGTCCAGAACACCGCCGTGGGCGACGAGGGCGGCGGTGGTGCCGGGCGTGCCGTCGGCCCATTCATTGAGAGCCGCGATATTTTGGTGGTAGTGCTGCCGGTGGGTTTGGCCTTCAGGGATGACATAGTCGGGGTTCTCGGTAATCAGTTCCTGGTATACCCCGGGGTGCTGTTCCTGGATTTCCTTGGCGTTCAACCCCTCGAGCACCCCGTAATGCCGTTCCCGCAGGCGGCAATCGGAACCAACTGTGTGTCCGGTGTATTGGGCGATAATGGCGGCGGTCTCCTGAGCACGCCCCAGATCGCTGCTGATCAGGGTGTCGATGGCCATGCCTTGCAGCCGTTTCCCAAGGGCATGGGCCTGGGACCGCCCGTGTTTGGTCAACGGGCTATCACCGTGGCCTTGAAAGCGCATGGCATGGTTCCAAACGGTTTCGCCGTGACGAATGACGAGCAGGGTGGTGACGGGTGCGGTCACAATAACGACTCCCTCTTCAAGGTGGTTCGCTGATATTCTCCGGTTGCCGATGGTGTCGGGTTGCGGTGGATTAAAAAAGCGGGAGACGGTGTCTACCGTCGCCCGCTTCGATGGTTGCCATCACCGATCGGTGTGGGGTTAGTTTCCGGTTTCTTCGGCCGCCGGAGGCTGGTTTAAGGAAGCCTCCTCGAGTGTCTGCGCTTCCGCTTCCAAGGCCGCCTTTTCAGCCGCTGCTTTTTCGGCCTCGGCTTTGGCTTGTTGCAGCTCGGCCAAGCGGGCTTCGGCCGCTTCGATTTTGCGTTGGAGCAGCTCGGCTTCGGCCGCAGTCATATCATACTGGGCGGCTTCTTTCAGAAAACCGATCGCTGTGGTCGCACTCTCGATGGTGCCTCTGTTGAGTGCGGCCTGGGCCTTGTGGGTCAGGGTATGCATTCGGATGCCCACCAGGCGGGTGCGCGCCGCATCCCGTAATTCACGATTGGGGGCGTAGCTGATCGCTTTTTCAAGGTTCGTTGTCAGCCCGGCCGTATCGGGTGCCCCCGGAACTTCCAGAATCGCATCGGCTTTGTCAATGTAGTATTGGTACATCAGCCGGTAGGCATCCGGCCAGGCATAGACTTCTTTTTGCTCCTGGGGCATCTGGATGCCCGGCAGGATCATCAGGCGGGTCTTGCCCATCGGGGCAAACGTGCCGCGCCAGATTTCCACGGCGCCGTCTTTTTCTTCGATATAGTAGTGTTTGGTGTTGGAATAGCTGGAAAAGACGAGCAGTGCGATAACCGCGCAAAACCCAACGATCCCGATTTTAATCGGATTGAAGCCGCCCCCGACGCCGGAGGTCGTTTCTTCGGCTTTACGCTTGGCCTCTTGCTCAGCCATGCGCTTGGTTTCTTCCTCAGCCTTTCGTTTGGCGTCTTCCTCGGCTTTGCGCTTGGCGTCTTCCTCAGCCTTTCGTTTGGCGTCTTCCTCGGCTTTGCGCTTGGCTTCTTCTTCAGCCTTTCGTTTGGCGTCTTCCTCGGCTTTGCGCTTGGCTTCTTCTTC
>Ga0180430_10001869_pt1 | contig 19816 bp, 9 predicted proteins | sample SS_ome_9_FD_132999 | JGI IMG/M metagenome (GOLD analysis project Ga0180430, IMG submission 132999) | Hypersaline lake sediment archaeal communities from the Salton Sea, California, USA - SS_1_S_2 metaG | ecosystem: Environmental > Aquatic > Non-marine Saline and Alkaline > Hypersaline > Sediment... | reverse complement strand
TCAGGTCATAGGTCTAACGTAAATTTTGAAGGTCAAATTTTTTCATACTTGGGCTTCTGTTGAATATTTAGGCCTTATTTGAAGAGTAGAAAAAAATTTTCATTTGTTTTTTTCAATTTTGTGGACGGCTCTCCAGAGTAGTTGAAGGGTAGATGAGAGGGTTTTGAAAGAAGTCGAAAATTTTTGTTGGTGCTTCCAGCGTCGAAGGTTTTTTTCACTCGGATTTTTTTTACTTGAACAGAAGGTCTCTCAGTCAAGAGGAAGGGGTGCGGAGATAGGTCGATAAATGTTTATTCAGAGGGGATGGACAAGGAAAACTGACTGTCGTGGACTCGTTCATAGGTAACTTTCGCCCGTCGGTGGGGGTGGTGATGGTGGTGTCGGTGCCCGTGGCCGCCAAAGCACAGGCAGAGGAGGATGAGGCCAGAGGTGGCCAGGAGAAGGGACAAAAGTACAATTTCCGTGGTGCCGAACCCTTCCTTCTCTCGAATGATGATCGGAGGGTGGTCACCGTCATCATCGTCATCGTCTCCGTTCTCAATGGGCACACAGGTGTGCAGCTCTTGGTCGTAGTAGAGACCTTCGGCACACTTGACCATGTAGTGGTCTCCGTCCTGCACCTCGTTGGGTGGTTGGTACTCCTCCCCGGCCGAGAGGTCGAACTCGGTCACTTGCTCGATCAGAGCGCCTCCATCTCCATACGCCTTCCACCGGATCTGGAGCACTTGCTTGAAGGGTGTGAGTGCGTGCACCATCCACGCGAACCGTACTTGGTAGGGATGAGGGGGCATGGGGATCAGCTGGAAGTCATGGTTGGGGGGATCGTTCACGGGCGTGTAAGGGTCGGTCGAGTAGACCAGGTAGTGCACTGCATCCATTCGGCTGTTACACCCCGTGGTCGATGGGTTCTCAGGGTCGTAGGGCACCATGTCGCCCGTGGGCGACCAGCATATGTACGCACTGTGAATTTGAGGGACGAACCCATGGAAGTAGTGGCCCAGCTCCAGCTCTCCGTACAGCCACTCGCAATCCAGCAGCCAGCTGCCCGTCAGTCCGTTGTACACCTCGGTAAACTGAGGGTCGCGGTAGAGGGTGAGAGAAGCATCGATCTGCCCGTCCACGTGTTGGTGGTCGCCAGTGTGGTATGCGGTGAGGTCGATGTTCACGCGCACATTGCTTACGACCTGTCCCTTGACCTTGACCTCGAAGGTGATGGGCTTAAAGCCCGAAAAGTCGGTGATCTGATGGGTCATCGCACCCTCGGTGACCAGGCACCACTGCTGGTAGCAGAACTCGGGATCGCGGAGGTTGTTGCACACGGCCTCGGTGGGAGAGAAAAACATGGGGAACCCGGTCTCCTCCTCGATCAGGACCAAGGGGTTGACCAACATGGTGGTAGTAGGCATGGTTTGAGGATCACGTTCCACATGGCGCACACGGGTCTCGATGACCATCTTCAGGTCGCCCGTTTGCAGCCAGATGTTCTCGATCCAGACTGCATCGAAGCCGAGATCGGCCGCCACGTAGTTTGCCGAGAGCACTCCGCCAATGCCCAGAGTGAGCGAGAAGTCAAAGGCCGAGCTCGAAATTGTGCGGTCTCCGCACGAGCCGTAGTAGGCAGTCACGTGGTTATGGCAGTTGTCCGGAGTGACCATGGTGGCAAAGAACCGTCCCGTGTAGATGTTGGTCATGTCCACGTTGCTGTACGAGAGCAGTTGGGTGTGCACATCCCCATAGGCTCGGCAGCCCAGCAGATCGCCAAGGGTAAAGTTGCGACAGTATTGGAGGGCACTGGTCGAGGGGTTCAGAGTGACTGTCCAGTTGTTGGCCGGATGCGCCTGAGGTTCCTGGAAGAGAGTACAGTAGTCCAGTGGAGTAAAACAATTCATGTCCAGGTCAAGCCAGAGGTGGACGGGTCCAAGGGGAGTGGTGCTCACGGCCAACTGGCTATTGAGGGGCTGGTGGACCACCGACCATGTGTACGCGCCATACAAGCCTTTACCGGTGTTCCGTCCTGAAGCACCAAAGCCCAACTGCGTAAAGGTGTCCGTACCAGTGATCTCGATGTACAAGCCTTCGTAGGGAGTGCCTGGCTTGGCGTAGATACGTCCATTTGAGTGGGGGAAGTAGATCCAGTCGGCAGGATCGTTGTCCAGGTAGCAAGCGAGAGGCATGGGCGTGTAAGGGGATACGGGAGGGGTGTTGGCACCCGATAACACGATATCAAGGTGGAGCACCAGGTCTCCCGAGAGATCGTGAAGTTCTCCCTGGATGTGTGCAGTTCCCTGGAGAGCGTCGTACACCACGGTGGGCACATGAACCACGGTATTGGCAAAGTTCAGTTGGCTGACGATTCCAGGAATGTCCGCAGCCTTTTCTGCCAGCAGATTGTCCAGACAGACGCTGGTGGCGTTGAAAGTGGCATCGTAAGCGCAGTACGAGGGAATGCTATCGTGGATGGTGGGTCGGTTGTCGCAAGTACCTCTCAGGTTGAGGGCGCACGATTGATACTCGTCGAACCCAAGGACCATGGCCGAACTATTGCTTTGGTAGGTGGAAGTGTGGCAGAACTCCAAGAGTGATCCGTCGTAGTAGGGGGTCAGCTCGAAGATCGAGCGATCCACCACGGTCAGGTTCACTTGATGGGAGGGGCAGAACACATCGTAAGGGTCCTCACTGCAACCAGGGATCTGGTAGTTGTAGCACATCTCACTCATCATGGTGTGGTTGGTGTGGGGGAACACATAGTGACACGCATCGATGGTGCATGTGTTATCGTCCCAGCAAGCGGTATCGCACTCACAGAGGGGAGTGTTGCGAACAATGCCCATGGGTGCGGCGAATCCCAGAATGACAAAGTGGTCACTGTACGGCACATTGTCTGGTGCCTGTGAGGGCTGGGTATCGTAGAAGCCTCCCGTGACGGTGACTTCCCGGCAGGGTTGGTGGACAATACCCGTGTGTGGGTTCAGATCGCACACCGACACCTTGCTATCACGTGTGTGCGTGACGAACAGCTTGTCGTGCGCACTGCTGGTCACCATGTTGTGCGGGTTGCGGAAGGGCAGGTCGTAAGGAGAGCCTGAAAGGGGGACCAGGGTATCGGCAGAGACGTCAAAGGCGTAGAGTGAGTTGATGCCAGTGGAAGCATGAACATTGGCCACGTAGAGGAAGTTCTCGTCCCGCCACATACCATGGGTGCCCACCACGCCCACGTTGGTCTGGGCGATCACGGCCATGGTGTGGGGATCGACGATCAGAATGTCTCCGTTGTAGCACGCCACGTACACGTACTCGTTGGGCGCGTCTCCGTGAAGAACGTGAGGAGCGCTGGCCACGTACAAGCGACCGGTTTCCTGAAAAGTCGAAACAGAGTAGCGAATCAACCAGCCATCGTCATCGTAGCCATCATCGTCCCTCATCAGGGTGCCGATGGCATAGTCGTTGCCCACAGTGATATCGTGGGAAGTGAAGTTGGTCGAAAGGTCTGCGGGCACGGGAACCAGGTGGTCCAATGAGGCGGGGGTGGTCACGGAAAGAACAGAGAACCCACGGTCGTCCTCGCATGCCACCCACACTTGATCGTTGGCCAGGTTGGCGTTCATGTGGTTGACTCCATGGCAAGTGGCCACCGAAGCATACTGCTCGTAAGTGCGAGCGTCCAGGTAACGGACCACGTTATTGGCACGGTCTCCCACCAGGAGAATGCGCCCGTCGACCACATCCATGTGGAGAGGTTCAGCACCTCCGTTCACGGGAAAGTGGGTGTCTCTGACCAATTCGCTTCCCGTAAACAGGGAAGTGAGAGTACCGTCCCCTCGGTTGGCCAAGACAATTTGCTCATCATACACATAGGGGTTGCTCTGGCAACACTCGTAGCAAGGAGGAACCATGGGGTCGGGGTGGCAAGAGGGATCGGGGTTGGGGTCTGCCACGCACATACCGTCTTCGGGGTTGCACTGTTCGTTGATGGTGCAAGGGTCCTCATCAGAACAGTCAATGGGCACGTACTCGCAGTGTCGTTTGTTCATGTCCATGTCGGGACTGTCAAATACACAAAAAGCGTCGAAACATAGTAAATCATCATCGTAGCAATCCTCCACACCGTTTCTGCATTGTCTGTTACTATTGGGCATACTCAATACCCCGGAAAAGACCAGGGAAAGGAGATAAAGGCCCAACCACAAATGAGCGTTTCGATTCATGGGGGTGTGTGGAGAAATAAGTCAAGTGAACAGCCAGAGGATTGGTGCTTTATTGAAGAGGGGACTTTTATTTCTCCATGTAAGTCTTTGGTACGAAGAAGGGAGGCGAAGCTTTCTCGCCGAGAACATACTCCACAGTAGAACGGGGGACGATTACTTGATCCTTGTTCACCTCCTTACCTAACAATTCTTCGGTAAGCATGCGCACGCGAATGCTCATTCCGCTCACCGGCACGCCATCTTCAAATTGCTGGACGAGATCCGCACCGAACTTGTCAATGTACTTTTTCCCTTGTTGGTAGAGTATCTCGATGGTCGTGGCGTAGATGCCTCCTTCGTGGCTGTACTGGGTCCAGAGACGGGTGAGAGAGCCTGAGAAAATGGCCCAGAGGACAAACTTGGTCAAGTGTGCGCGAAACTGCTTGTTCTGTTGGAAGGCCACTTCAAAGGGCTTGAACGAACACTCTCTGAGCACACACTCCCCTCGTTCAAAGATGAACACCAGGCAATCGCGATCGTAAGCACGAGACACAATCTCCCTCCAGGTGTCTTCGGGCAACTCTTCGAGCACCAGTTGTCCATGGGACATGAATAGACCCTCGGCCTCCTCTTCCATTTGTGCAAAGTCTTCTGCGGTCGCGCGGAACACGAGGTCCCGTTCCACCAAACTATCAATGTTTCCGTCCTGACAGTTTTCGCGAAAGTACTCGGGCACACAATGGTGGTCGTCTGTGTTGTCCATGCACGCCTTTACGTACATACGGTACCGCTCCATGGCAATGTCAAAGAGGTCGGAGGACACCAGGTAAGCTTTCCGGACCACATTGTCCATGAGCAGAGAGTGAAGGTACTCAAAGTTTTGGAACGATCGGTCCTTGTCCTTGAGGTTCTCGGTGAATTGATCGGGTCCTTCGATGCACACGCAGCGCACAAATTCGTCCAGGTTGTTTCCAGAAATATCCGCAAACACGGCCACCCATTGGTTATCATCTGCCATAGTGGGGCGAAAAGAAGTTAAAAGAGTGCTCGAGAATTACTCGTTAATTTACTCGCCTTTTTTTAAATGGACCGTAAAAGGCGTTATTTGTACGTTTTGCTGGTCCTTTGCACGTTGTTGTCGTGTCACGCGGCATCAACCCCTAAAAATGCGTGCGGGGGTACCGAGCAGTTGAAAAATCAACCGATGAGTTGGTGTGACCCGGGAGAACACGCTTCCTCCACACCAGAGTGTCGATTGGGCGTTTTCCATTGTTCTGGGCCCAATACGGTCATTTGCATGCCCATTGACTGTCCCGAGAGCAACCGGTACCAGTCTTCGTTCATGGCAAGCAAAGAAAGCGAGTTGGTGCCAGCCCTTATTCCGTGCTCCCGAGATTGTGGAGAGAGAGGTCGTTGTGATCCTTTGTCGGGAGAGTGCGTTTGCGATAAGGGGTGGAGTGGTGAGGGATGTGCGTACTTTGAGGACCCTTGTTCCTCTCCTCTGGCAGTCTGTGGGGAAAACGGAGTGTGCGAAGGCAACTCTGATGGAACCTATCAATGCCGCTGTGCAGAGGGGTGGACGGGCTCCTCGTGCAACGTGCCCACTCAATGCTTGCCCAACGGTCTCTGGATCGCTAGCTCGCGCAAGTGTTCCTGCTTTGAGGGATGGGAAGGGCCCTCGTGCACCCAATGCAACCCTGACTTTCTTTGCGTGCCCACTGAGAATAGGGATCGGCCCTTTGCGCTCACCTACGTGCCCAAGGACGTGCAGAATAGCTTTCTCAAAGGGGACCTTGGCAGTAAGTATGCCGCTTCTCACCCCATTCGACCCAACAGCACCTACGAAGGCGTGCACTACGATTGTGCATGCAAACCTTTATCGGATGAAAAGGAATCCTTGCAAGAGAACCTGATCTATTATGATGATTTGACGGGAGCCTTTTACATTCAACACGACCCCTACCTTTCTCCTGCTTACCACCGGCCCTATTACTCGGGGTACACCCACGATTACTACTGGCGGTACCACTATGACCAAAACACGGCAGCGGCTTCTTTGGTCATTCTCTTTGCCCTTTTCCTCGTTCCTTTCCTCTGGTATGCTTGTCTGAGACCCCAAAAACCAGCTTCCGTAATCAAAAAGAAAAAGGGAAGGCAGTATGTGCACGCAGTGAGCACGGGCTACGAGGGAACCACTTCCATCTCCATTGAACCCTTAGCCGAACCTCAACCCATCGAGAAACAATTGGATATAGAAAGTGGACAGGGTGAAGAGTACCAACCAAGTGTGTACACCAACATTCCGGTGGTCGAGAAGAGCGGAGAAGAGGACAACTTCCACTTGAGCCAATTTTGATCGCCTGACAAAAAAAATTGTGACGTACCAATTTCTTCCGCCGAACACAAAAAAACTCGAAAGAAAAAAAAATAAAAAACTTTTCCAAAGTGCAACTCCTTAACAAAAGAGAAAAAAAGGATGAAGATGCCTGTGACACCTGAAGACCAAATGATTCCCACTGGAGTAATTCCAGGAGCGCCTAGCCCAATTGCAAGAGCAGTGAGAGCACCAGTACGAGATATTACTGGAGACGGACAACCTTTGACGAGAAGAGACCTGGCTCGTTTGCAAACACTGGACAACCTTCGCCAAACACAAGGGCCAGCTGTGGCAAGACGATTGACCTTCAACTGGGCAAGAGAAAGCACTCAATAAACTTTTCGAAACTTTACTTGTTAATCTTCTTTTTCGCCGTGATCTTCAAGAAAGGGTAGGAGAGGAACCTGGGAAGGGTCTGTGGTGTAGGAGGAGCTTGCTCCTTGCTCGTCTTCTCCATGGTCGATGACCACTCCTCGAATGGGGAGGGTGTGGGAGGCCAGTTGGCCTGGATACTTTTTACACAGGTTTCGCCAGGAGGCCAGGACCGCGGTCTGGTTAACCGGACGTTCGTTCGCGGCATCCAGGTCAAAGGCCATCTGAAGGAGCATGGAGTAGTAGCGGAACAACTCTCGGTGTCTGTGGGGTGAAGAGATGCTGTCTGCCACGCGATGTATGTGGTTCACGTAGTGCTGGGTGACTGGATGCTCGTGGTCCACGTGCCCGCTCAAATTGAATTGGATGAATTGCTGGTTAACTTGCACGCCAGCCTCCTCGGTCAAGCGATTTTGTTCTCTTCTCTTTTCCTCATCAAACTCGGCCTGGTCCAGCAACTCTCGCTCCCTCTCCAGAAGGGAGTAGGCGCGGAACTGTTGCTCGAGCAAAGGATCGTTCGTTCTCTGGTTCACGATCTTCTCCTTGTAATCGTTCTGCCGCTGTCGGGCATTGATCAAATCGCCAATAAATCCTCCCAACACATTGGAGAGGAAGGAGAGGGCCCACCAAATCAGGCGCACAAAGATCAGGAAGATGATTAGATCGTAAATGTGGATGAAGAAGCAGAAGATCGCCTCGAAGGAAGCAAGCTCGCCCTTGGGCACCAAGAACACCCAGTCCACAGTCCAGGCCAACCAAGGGACCAACAAAGTAAACACGGTCAGCAAATAGTTGAAAGGAGGGAAACCACTGATCAAAAATCGAATGGAGTGGTAGCCATTCACAATTCTTTGCCACCCAAGTAGATTGGTGTCTGGCATCCAGGGATCGCAGAGATCGCTATCCTCCTTCAGGCGCTCGTCGACCGTGATCTCTCCTATCTGCAACTTCTCCCCAAGGTCCGCCGGGATTTCGGGCATGCACAGAGGGTTACGGGGAACTGAGAAACAGTCCGTGCGAGAGATGATCTCCAATCCCTCAAACTTCTCCTTGGAGCTTCCCCTTCCTGCTGGCACATCGTCTCCATTCACTCGTGCGGCCGCTTCTGCATCTTCCTCGGAGGGACGGACCCTCAGCAATTTTCGGGCAGTGGGTCCGTACGCTTGCTCTCTTAACTGTTCTTCCTCCAGTTGCGCAGTATGCCAATCGTGGAAGAAGGGGTGCGTGTCTCTTCTCTGATCGTATTGCTTGAGAAAAGAGAGGCCTGGCATGTTGATCATGCTCGACAAGTAGATGATGAACCCCTCGGCCGAGGAGTGGGTCGAAATGAAGTCCTCGTACGCCTCTTTCAAGCTATGATACCCATTGCGTTCCAGGATGTTCTGAAAGTGGTAAGCAAAGTTGTCAAAGTGAAGGGTGTTTTGCGCGTGGTGGAGCATGCGGGAACGGGCTCCATGAAACACGGTCTTGGTCGCCAGTATGTGGTTGTAGTGGTGGTCCATGTAGAGGTTGTGCTGTTCCCGAATTTGTTGAGCGTGCTGGATCTCCAGGTTGCGAAGGTGCGTGGCTGCCTGGTGGTGACTATCGTCCATCCACACTCGCCCCTTTCTCGCTTCCAGGAGAGAACGTCCTCCAGCAGGGTTGCTCAGTCTCTTTTCCAGAGCAACCTTTTCCAAGTACGCTCGATGAGTGCGAGGAATTCCTCGGCTATCCGCAAAGTCATGTCGTTCGTTCTTCAGGCGCACGTGCATGGTGTGGGGGTGTTCCGGATCGTTGCTTCGATAACGAACCCAGGCAGGTCCCGGAGGCGCTCCTGCCAACTCGGGGTGTTCGTGCGCCACTCTCTGCATGATGCTTTGGATCGCCAAGTCATCTCGCCCCTTTCGCTGGTGGTCTCTCACTCGACCCAGGGTGTGGTGCATCAGGTCCAAGTTGGTGGTGGGCTCGTTGACCATCTGCTGCACGCCCGTGTGGAATCGACTCATAAACACTTCGGAGGTCTTGTCCATCTTACTGGTTGATATCTCTTCGCTGGCAAAGTCGTCCTCCAAGCCAGCACCGACTGCACTTCTCTCCTTCAGCTTTCGTGTTTCCAGTAGCTGCCTTCCCGTGTACTGGCCAAAGGAACTGGGCAGTCCCTCACTTTGCTTGGCTGCGTTCCGGAGTGCAATGTCTCTCTTCACCCGATCCAGTGGTGTTTCCACCTGATCGGTGTTTTGCTTGTGTTGAGTGTCGGCAAACCAGTCCTCGATCTCGTCCATGCTCATGCGCTCTCCAGTCAAGTGAGGGGAGGAAGTGTTGTACACCACATGGCGGGCGTACTGCGAGTAAGTGGAACTCACGAAATCAATGTACTCGAGGTTGGTGGGCGAACTCGCAAAGTCCTCCATTGATCCTCCCTTCATCGCGCCCTCTGTTCGAATGAAGGTAGGTAACTCGTCTTCCAGGGAAAGGAGGTTCCGTCCCATGCGGAACGAGCTGGAGGCGGCCACCATCCACGAAAAGGCAGCACATAGAGCTTGAATGATGAGCAGAATGGGTTCTAGAATCTTGAAGAGCAGGTCTAGAATCCACACGAGGATTTCTAGCACTACTTCGATCACCACAAAGATTAGCTCCAAAATAAAGGAGAGCAGTTCTGCGAGAATTTGGAGGATGGGCATGCCGATCTGAAGGAAGACCATCAGAATTTGCATGGCAATGTCCACCAGGAAGAAGATGATCTCGAACACCGCTTGCAGAATGTTCATCAATCCGTCCGAGGAGAGGATGTCAAACACAATTTGCAAGATGGTGACCACCAGGTCGATCACCACGTAGATGATCATCCCGATGAATGGGACGAAGATGTTCCATATTTGAAACACGATCCTCAATAGAATGGTGAGTAGGAGTGTGACAAAGTTCAACAGCTGTATTAACAGATTGAGAAGGGGCACCAACACATCGATGACCACGGTCAACACCAATTGCCAGTATGCATTCAACAGGTAGAGTAGGAGCAGGCCTATCAGGTACCAGAACACAATGGGCAGGGGTATACCTCCTATGTAGACCCAGCGGAAAAGAGTGATCCATATCCACATGACCGCTTGCCAGAGTAGGCGAACCGCCCTCATAATCATTGAGAAGAAGGCTTCGAATATGTCGGTCACTGCCATCATGTATGCAGTAAAACGGAGTCCGGCGTCCCCCAATGGGTTCTGACGGGAGAGGTAGCCCGTGAACCCACACCAGTTCTCCCATATCCACCAAAACATAGTAATGAAAACGTTGACTGAGGCCACCTCGCTCGAAGTGGCCACTTGGATGTCCTGAGGGATCACCGGCTCCGCGTACTGTCCATCGGCAGGAGCCTCTCCCTCCTCATAACGAGGTCCATCAATGGGAGCCCCTCGGTCTCTTGCGCCGAATAGCTTACGGGATCGGTTGATCAGTCCGTACCGCTCCGGCTCCTCGTCGTCATTCATGTGGACAAAAAAGATTTGGAGTGGTCAGTGCCCAGACACTGGTTTTATTGTTGGTCCGAGACCGTTAACTATCTTTTGTCATTGTTTATTTACTGGGTTCGCACCAACTGTTTGAGGCTCTCCACCCCCCGATCCGTTCCATCACACACCGACAGCCCGTGGAGAATGGCGAACTCCACCTGAAAGGCCCATGCATCCTTCTTGTCCAACCGCCTCTCCATCCGCTGCCAGTTGTTGGTGGGGTCCAAGTAGGAAACCCACACTTGTAGAGATCGAGAAACCTTGTGGTTGCTGTCCCTCTCTGGGCAATAGGAGGAGGGCACGTGTGCAGCAACCGCGCTTTCCCAATTCACCTGGACCACCGAGGGATTGCCCATGGACACCAATTGACCGTTGGATGTGCGTAAGACCACGTAACAGTGGGGCTGACCCACCCGATAGGAAGAAAGGCTGGCCAAGTTGTCCGCTTGAATGTGGTGAACCAGGGAATGGTGTAGATCGACCAGCTCCCGGTTGTCACTCTCGCTTTGTACATTGATCGGCACACACTGCTTTCCCAGGATCATGTGCAATTTGTTCGGCCCTTTCTGCATGGGATATACCGTCTCGCTCGGCCCGTAATCCTTCTCGAAGATGGGCACGAGGTTGTTTAGCGGGCTCGGAGAATAAGAAGGGCTCAGACCATGGGTCACGCTTGTGGGAGAGTAGTAGAGCACCATCGACACACCAATAACCAGGCCCATCACAAACGTCCACATGAGCGTGCGGAAAGGCACCTTTGTCCTCACTTTGCACCGGTGTTCTTCCTTCCATTTACTCAGTGCGACAAGGTGGTTGAGCTTCTCGGCCGCAAAGTTCCCTCCCTCCAGCTCGATCGCTGTTCGGATGATTCTGGCGCTCTGGTACTCTGCGATCGCGTCCTCCAGCGAGTACTTTTTCACTTCTTTGTGGGTGGAAGAGGAACTTGCCTCGGGTATGCCCAGGTCCTTGGCGGGGCCAAAAGAGGCCACCATAGGCTCAGCAGAAGACTTCTTCTCACTGTCTTCACTCATGTTGGACAGTTTGGGAAATTTTCAGTTGGAGAAAGGGTTGCACGATTGCTTTTTTTATTGAGAGGGAACACCGAAGATCGAGCGAGGAGAGAGAGGTGTGGTATTCTGCGTGGAGGTCGTTGGGGCACTTTCTCCTACCACAGGTTGCTCTGTGGGAGTTTCTTGAGGTTGCTCTGTGGGCGCTTCAGTAGAAGTTTCTTGAGGTTGCTCTCCTTCCACTGACGTTTCTTGTGCTTGTTCGGCAGGAGGTTGTTCGGCAGGTTGTTCAACAGGAGGTTGTTCGACTGGTTGAGAGGGTGGGGGAGAAGTGGAAAAGGTGGAGAGGTTCTCGGGGAACCCGTATTGTTGGGCGTAGTGCGAGGCGACATTGTGCTTAAGCTGAGGGGGAATGTCTTGCGCGGACCCGTAGAGCATGATCAGGCCCTCCACATGCTCCTTGAATGAACCTTGAGCTCGCGGCTTCTTGCTCACTTGCTCTGACTCGTTCCCGCCAGCATTCTCAGGTGATACGGTACGTTTGCGCTTGGTGCTAGTGGATTTGCTAGACTTTTCCTCTCCCCCAGCAGATACTTGAGCACCTGTATCCTTTCCTGGGTTGACTTTTTTTGCTTCTGAAGTTGCGCTATCTCCAGCTCCAGCAGTCGAAGTAGCTGTATCTCCTCCTCCAGTTGGTGTTGGAGACTCTTTGGCTCCTCCCGAAGAACTGGCTCGTCTCTGCTCCATAAATCGCTTATAGGCGAGGAATTCTTGGTACTCGCTGTCATCCACCTTGGACATTCTTTTCACTCTTTTTCTTGTATTTCACCAACCCGAGAACTCGTGTTTACGGTGTTGCTTGATTTTTTCCCGCTTGTCACCTGCTTATATTCTCGAAAAGGAATGAAAAAAATTAGTACGTCATAATTTTCCATCCACGATCGAAAAGTGTCCCCAAATTATCACTGTGCCCCCACTTTGTGTCCTCGTGCAAATTTCGCTTTCGAAATGTGTTCAAACTTTTTTTTCAACTTGGACACAACATGGCAACTCAAAAGAGACAGACTATTCGCTTGGTGGGACTCGACGTCCCTGCAAACTGCCCCAACTACCCTGGAGCTCACGTTTCCGTACACAACAAGTGTGTATCCCGTCGGGTCTACGACAAGCAGCGCGGAAAGTTCTTCACTATCTGCTCCATCTCCGGACTTTCCTACTCCAACTGCAAAAACGCTCAGTCTTCTGTTAGGTAAGGAGGGAACTGTGTGAAGAGAGGGAGGAAGGGAAGAACAAAGAGGAAGGGAGGAGTACAGAGATAGGAAGAGCTAGTAAGCGCCTATCTTCTTGAATAAATAAAAAAACTTTCAAACTCTTTTTCTTTTTTTTTTCTTTTTTACTCTACAACAAAGGCTTCGTCTGCCAGCCGAGTTAACTGGAGGATGAAGAGTAGCCAGGACTCTACTACTTCCTCATAGACCTTTCCCGAAGGAGGGTTGAACCAGCGAGCACACTGGTGGGGACTGAGGTTCGCCTCCTCGGTCAGCTCTTCCTCTGTGCTCAGTCCATGTTCCTGATAGACTTCCAGGGTCAAAGCCATTTGCACGCTCCTCATGGTCATTGCATAGTCCATCAAAGTCCCGTGAGCCGTGTAGAGAAGGTGTGCGCTCTGCCCAGTGTCCCACCCCCTTGGATTCACGTGTGTAAACCCCTTGTCCCTTGTGTACTTGGCCACCAAGCCCTTGGCTCTTTGCACCAGCCGTATGATCGGAGAGAAGAGAGAGGGTTGGTCCAGAGGGCAGCAGTCGTAAGGCAAGAGCACTCTCTCAATGCCAGAGTGCACATTGAGGAGTATCTCGGGCTCGGCCAACTGGAGGAACTGGTCAGTCGCCATGCTCTCCAGCTCTGAAAAGGGGCTGGGCCCTGGCCAGTCCACAGAACCCTCCTCTTGCGCGCCCAGTTCTAGGTCAGGACAGGGAAAGTTCCGGTTCAGATCCACTCCAAACCGGTTGGTCCGCAAACACCCCCTTTCTGGGTCGCTCTCGATCTCTTGCCTTCCCCACACGTTGACCACAGGCAACACCCAGAAGCGCACTCCTTTCTCGTGAAGATCGTCCAATAATGGGCTCAAAGTCTCGTGGTATCGTTTACCGTACAGAAGGGTGATCAGGTGGTAGCATATCTCCGAGGAAATCACTTCCCTGGCGTGCTGTCCGCACACAACGCCCACTGTCAAGTTACTCCTTCGGTCTTCAGGTCCCACGGCATACCACTTGTCCACCAGAGAGCCTTCCTCCATGTCCATTCCTACCGTGAGAGTGTGCGAACGGTACCCTCGACCCGATCCTCTCTTGCTGTTGGCCAGTATGTAACGAGTGTTGTGGTACTCACCGAGAGAAAGGGAAGAGCGTACCTTCTTTTCGGGAAGGGGTTCTCGGCTAGTGGAAATGCCATAGAGAAAGAGAAGAGAGAAGAGAAAGATCGCACAAGCTTGCAAGTGTTCGGTATTCATTTTTATTTCAACTTCCAGGGAAGGGTGAACTGAGGGTTTTGTTCGACCAGGGGGTCGTTTGCATACATCGGCTTCGGGGCCACTGGCATGCATCCAAAGGTTGCCCGCACCTTGTCTTGGTCCACCCACACTTGCATGGATCGCTGTCCCAGGGCAGGCCAGCCCAGCACCTGACAGGCTTTCTTCATGGGGTAGCCCATAATGTCGACAAAGGCGCCAATCACACTGTTCTTGGTCTCGTGCAGAACCACTGGGTTGACCGAAGGGAAGAAGGGTATTTCGGTGCACTCCATGTCACTAGAACGTACCCCTATTCGACTTTTGGGAAAGCCAAAGTGCACATGACTATAGTCGTTCTCGCGCAGGCAGAACATGTCCTTCACGGGGTTGTAGCGAATGTCCACGTTCACCAGATTCTTATCGTCGCTCACGATCAGGGGTCGCTTGTCCACTCGTCCGTCCCGAAACCAAATGCGATAGAACATCAGCTCTTTGGGAAGAAGAAGTACCAAGAACTCGGGAAAAACAGCAAGGTGCTTCTCCTGAATGTTCCACTGGTCAAACAGCTCAAACAAGATATAGGCTCTCTGGCATTCCATAGGCTTTCGTCTCACCCCAAACAACCATTGCTTGTGCTTCTCTGCAAGCTGTTCGGAACCAGTTCGCCCTCTCCCCAACAGTGCTTTCTTCTCTCGTTCGTAATCCATGTGTTCAACTTGTGTCCGAGTTTTTTATTTCAGTTTTCTTTTTTTTTTTTCACTTTTTGTGTTTTGGTGAAAAATTGGTACGTCACAATTTTTCCTCAAAAACAGGCCTCGAAGGAGTTGTCGAAGAAGGTATAGCGACAGGGGGCCTTCTTGTGGAGAAGAGCAAGGATGGAGTGGGAAGCGCTCGCGTGCTTGTGCCTCACCAGAACCAGGTGGTAAAGACGTTTGAGGAACACTTGCTCCCCTCGGTTGCCCTTGCACCCTTCGATCAGTTGGAGTAATTGTTGGTTACGGTGGGCAAATTGCTTCTTGTGGTCGCTAGCGTTCGCTGGAGAGTGAAGCACCCAGGTGGTGTGTACCAAGTGGTAGCGGGCGGAGCACAGATTATTCACAAACTCCTGTCGTAGGGCGCTCTCATCCTTCACTGCCTCTCGCACCCGTTCCATGAACTTTTCGGGTTGCTTGCAACACTCAGCCTCCATGGACACTCGATCCGTGCGCAAAGAGCTTGTGGAAAACCCTTCACAAAGGAGAGGGGCCACCTTGACTGCCAAAACGGCCTTCGAGGAGGGTTTGGGCAAGGAAGAGCTGTTTGCCTGTCCAGAAACAAGAGAGAAGCAAAGGCCATCCCAAATGCGAGAGGGTGCCTCGAAGCGGAGCCATATCCACGCATCCATGGTCGTGCGATGGGTCATTGCCACTCTCTGGCCAAAGCGAGTATGCTTCACACACCAATACACCAAGAAGCAGCGGGCATCCATCTGTCCCCGTTGCTGATCGACTGCTTTTTGTACGTTTCGGTCTCCCTTGACCACGTGGAGAGGAGTGGGCTTGGCGGGAGGAGTGAGTGTGGTCTCCTTCTTCTCCAGGGAACGGGCCACGTCTTCCGAGGAACGGTCCTTGGGCACACGGTCATGTGCCACCGATAGGGTGTCAAGGGCTCTCTGGTATTCTTGAGGAGAAGGGAGTTTGGCTGGATCCATCTGCAAGGGAGGGGCGGGAGCGGGAAGCGAGGGCTTCCTCTCGCTCCAGGGGTCAAGGGTCCGTCCGATCAACCTCAGGTTATCGTATTGAGAGGCCCCTTGTCTACTCTGCACGTGGCTGGTCAGGTAGCGAATGTACGCTTGCCAGAGACCGGCCAACTGCTGGTCCTCCTTCTCCAACCATTGGTACAGTTGTTTGGCCGCCCTCATGGCCATGGTACGCTTGTCGGGCGCCTGGATATCGAGCACGGCTTCGCCAAAGTTGCGCGCCCACCCGACCAACAGATCCAAAAACTGCTCTCCCTTCACCGGGCCCAACCGTTCGTAAAAAGTGGTCGTGCGCACTCCGTCCAGCATGCTGACGGCACGATCCAGTTCACCCTTGGCCACTTGGGGTTCCTTGATCATGATCACGTGATCAAGGCGCTTGCCCAAGTCTTCCATCACTCTCTCCAGTGTCCAGGAGGTGGGCGTCTTGTCTCGAATAAGGGGAACACCCGTAGGGCGGAGCAAGGGCAGGGACTCTTGGAGGAGCAAGTCCTTACCCTCCTTCAAGTTGTTGAACTGAGGAATGCCTTGCAGACCGATGATGGAGGAGAAGTCACGCAATATACGGATGGAGGCGTTCTTGTACAACGCCTTGTACTTGGGGTTCTCTCGGTTGATGACCGAACGGACCATGAGGATGGCCAGTAACCTCAAAAAGTCGTAAGCCGCGTTGGCCTGTGCCTGAGAGATGCCGGGTACAGCTTCCAGGGTTCGCCAGAACTGCATGGGAATCACCGAGAGAATGGCCTCCTTGGAGGTGTTGTCTTGATCCCGATGGAATCGTTCAAAGGCGACAAAGAACAGTACGAGGGCTTGGTAAGCATCAATGCCCATGGCAGGAATCCAGCGAGGCGCTCGTACTGAACTGGGCCACAAACGTGCCACAGGTAAGCCAGTGGGCGTTTTTGTCGATGAGGACGAACTGGCAACCAACTGGTCAGCGCCAGCACCAATGCGGTTGGTCGTCCTTGCCACAGTGGGAGCGGGGTCGTTCCAGTTGCCAAAGTTGTCTCCTGCCACAGAGAGCGATCCATCTCCCGCGTCACTCTGGTCTCTGGTAAACGTCTTTCGCAGCAAGCCCGAAAACGAAAAGGTAGGCTTGTCCTTGGGCTCTTGGCCGGTGTCCACGCGGACTGCATTGTCGCTATAGCGGAAGAACCTGCTATCGGGATAGGTGTTTGCCAAGGCCTCGAGGAGTTGGGGGTCGTTGGCCACATTGATCTTGGCAGGCTGGCCCGAGCCAGGCACCTTGCGAACGCTCTCCTCACCTCCTCGAATGGCGTTGAGCAGGCCATCAGGCTCCTCAGACACTCGCTCCAGGAAGGAACGTTTGCCTTTGTTGGGATCGGGCACTTGGGAGTTGGGCTTCAACTGCCAATCGGCCTTATCCTCCTCCTCATCGTTGAGATCGTCTCCTCCCTCAAAGTCGTCCTCCAGATCACTCTCGGAGAGTTCCTTGGTCAGTTCCTCTTGTTCGAACTTACTGACCATTTCTCCGGGGTCTTGGTCACTGTCGTACGCCACTTGTTGAAAAATGAGGTCATTGGGGTCCTCAGAATAGAAGGGGCCCGAGTCCACGGAAGGGATAGTGACAAGAGCTTCTCGTTCATCGGAAACACCATCTCCATCAATGTCATTGGGATCGAATCCTTCCTCTCTGGCACTCTCCTCGATCACATTCTCCTCTTCCTCGAGGGTTTCCAGTTGGCTATTGGCTTCGGTAATCTGTGCTTGGGCTTGTGCGATTTCTGCCTGACTATCTGCCTCTGCTAGAGCTCGTTCAGCGGCTTGTTTCTGTGCCAATTGTCTGGCTTGTTCCTGTTCCAAGCGAATGCGCTCTCGGTACAGTTGCTCACGGAAAGCCCTTTCTTCCTCATCGCGCGCACGGGCTTCTCTTGCCAATCGCCTTTGCTCCTCAGCAGGGTCGGTGGGCTCCACTTCAGTAAGAGCCTCTTCTTCGGCAGTAAGAGCGACTGCTCCCCCACCCGCACCGAGATCACCGCCACCAACTCCGGCCCCAGCGAGACCAGGTCCTCCCGCGTCCGTTCCGGTTCCTGCATCAGGAAGATCGGGAGTATCGATATCAGGCCGTGCCTTCTTCTCCGAGTCTTTTTCATCGTCATCTTCTCCTTCCTTCTTCCTTCGCTTGGCTTCCTCATCGTCTTCATCTTCATCTTCACCCTCTTTCTTCTTTCGCTTGGTCTCGTCTTCATCTTCTTCTCCATTTTCCTCTCCTTCTTTTTTCTTCCTTCGCTTGGCTTTTTGGTCTTCAGTTTCCTCTCCTTCTTCCTTGTCGGTATCTTTCTTCTTTTTCCTTTTGGAAGTAGAACTGTCAGCGTCTCCTTGATCATCGCCATCTTGATCACCCTTCTTTCGCCTTTTAAACTTGCGCTTTACCGCAGAACCCGCCTCACTTGCCTTCTCTTTGGCCTTACGCTTGAAGCCAGACACCTTTTGTTTGGCCGAATCCTGTGCAGAAGTCACTCTTTTTTTCAACTTCTTTTTCTTCTTCTTTACGCTAGAAACGGCGTCAGAGGCTCCTTTGGTTAATTTCTTTTTCTTCTTCTTTAGGCCAGAAACGGCATCAGAGGCTTTCTTCTTCAACTTTTTCCTCTTTTTTTTATAAAGCCGACCAATCATCTCCGGATCCACGAGGTCATCAAACATCTCCTCGCCAATCTCCTCGCAAAGGTATTCATCCTCCCCACTATCCGTGTAGGTATAGGAACTGGAAGGTTCGTCCCAGGAACTACTGTCGGAAGAGGATGCCATGAAGTTGTTTGTCGTGAGGTTTGCCTAGATTGCTTTTAATGATCGTATTGACTCTCTCTTACTTTGTTTGCTTTGACTTTCGAAATGACATGGTGAACTTGACCTTGCGCATACGATCGGCAAGATGGTGGAACGCGCTTCTGGAGGACTGCCTTCCCTCTTCAGGTTCGTTGGAGGTTGTGTTACGTGAGGGACGACTACTCATCGACCCAGACTTTTCTTCCTCCTCGTCACTCGAACTTGCGGGAACGGAAATGGCCATGGTCTCGGTGGAACGGGACTCGTAAGTGTATGCGGGCATCATCGAGAAAAGGTCGCCCATGGCATTGTGCGAGCTGATCATGAGGGCAAATGCATCTCTCTTCCGTCTGTTCTCCTGTTCCTCGATCAGTTTAGCGGGCCACTTCATCTCGACGATCTCTTCAATGGTGGGCCGAACACTGGGATGCTGAAACGTGACATCAAAGAACTTCATCCATTCCTGGTAGTCTTCCTTGAACACGTTCAAGCGCACTTTCCGGTTCACAGGACCACTGTACAGGTTGGCCATGATTGAAGAGGCCAGGTCAAAGATCACATCCTTGTCTATTCGGTCATCCTCAATGTCGAAATCCACAAAGGGAAAACAATCTTGGATCAACGCAAACAAACAGGTGCACATGGCCCACACGTCCACGTCGCTTGGCAAGTACTTGCGATTGAAGTTTGCGGGAAGTAGTAGTTCGGGAGCACAGTACAAGAGAGAGCCCATCGCTCGTACCCGTTCCTCTTCGGGGTGACCCATTGTCGCAAAGCCAAAGTCGCACAACTTCAGCATCTCTCTCCCTTCCTCACGGTCCCAGTACACCAGGAAGTTCTCAAGCTTGATGTCCCGATGGTACACGCCAATCGAGTGAATGAAGTGCACTGCCATCAGGATATCGTAGATGAACCCGCTAATCAGAGTCCGATAGTTCAGCGAGCCTCGCGGAATGTCTCTCGTAAACATGAACGCATCGCCAAACAGAGCAAACGGCGTGACGATGTAATGGTTGCCCAGTTCCTCGTCCACGTAACTATCCACGATCTTCACAATACGCTTGGCGCCAGGGTGTTCACTTTCCCTGGCCCGCTTATTACAGTACTCCATCGCCGCGGTTTCGTGGAACGGTTGGTTTTGATAGGTAAATGTGGAGAACCGTTGGGACTTGATGCACACCAATTGGCCGGTTTGCTTGTCAAAGCACTTGTAGATGCCACTCTCGGAGACCGACTCAATCTCCGAGATCACATAGAATCGATGACTTCCTCCCAGCGCTTGCAGTTTTTCGGTCTTTCCGGTAGTGGGGTTTTTGTACATGCAGTAGTTGACAGAGCCCGCTCTAGG
>Ga0180430_10001868_pt1 | contig 19853 bp, 13 predicted proteins | sample SS_ome_9_FD_132999 | JGI IMG/M metagenome (GOLD analysis project Ga0180430, IMG submission 132999) | Hypersaline lake sediment archaeal communities from the Salton Sea, California, USA - SS_1_S_2 metaG | ecosystem: Environmental > Aquatic > Non-marine Saline and Alkaline > Hypersaline >... | reverse complement strand
CTATGAGGATTGCACTCTGTATTTTTCGATGCTTTGAGGAGATATCATGACATCTAATGATGTAAAAAAAACTGGTACAACAACTTTATGAATGATATGCAAAGATGGAGTCGTTATTGCAACGGAACAACGCGCTACTATGGGAACGCTTATTGCCCATAAAACTACGAAAAAGCTCTATAAAATTGATGATCATTTAGCATTAGCAACCGCTGGTTTAGTCGGCGATCTTCAAACCCTTGCCCGCTATCTCAGCGCGGAAGCAAATCTCTACAGTTTAAAACGCGATACAAACATACCTGTTAAAAGTGCAGCAACGCTCATGTCAAATATCATGAACCAACGCCGATACATGCCATATTATGTTCAATTAGTCCTTGCAGGTTATGATGCTACCGGTCCTCATGTGTATTCTCTTGATGCTGCGGGGGGATCTATTCCAGATAAATACACATCTGCAGGATCTGGATCACCTTATGTCTTTGGTGTCCTTGAGGATAATTATCGAGATGACCTCACTTGCGATGAAGGAGTAGATCTTGCCATTCGAGCAATCTCTGCAGCAATTGGTAGAGATTCAGCATCTGGTGGTATGATTAATATTGCTATCATTAACAAAGAGGGATTTCACGAACTTCCAGAACATGAAGTGGTAAAACGAAAAGAACAACTCAAAAAATAATATTCTTTTCCCCTTCTTTCAATTATTTTCATCTCATTCATTCGATTTCATTGTATTTATCGATTCATTAATCAAAATATTAAAGTAAAAAAATGTGACAGATATGACTGCTGAAGATGTTTTACGAGAAATAAAAGGAAAGGTGAGAGCAACAGTTCCACCAAGTATTGATGTTTCTGATGTTGAATTTGAAGGTGCACTTGTTGTCTTATATACAAAAGACCCTGATAAATTTGCAGATCGGGATGATATTATTAAGCAACTTGCTAAAATGCTTCAGAAACGCATAGTAGTACGTCCTGATCCTACCGTGATTACAAATGAGGATATTTCAGAAAAGAAAATTAAAAAGATTATCCCTGAAGAGGCTGAGATAACAAATATGTACTTTCTTCCTGAGGTTGGTGAAGTCACTATTGAAGTGATGAAACCAGGTGTTGCAATTGGGAAACAAGGGAAATATCTTAATGAAATCAGGAAACAAATTAACTGGTCCCCTCGTATCATTCGTACGCCTCCATTACAATCGAAGACCGTGATGGAAATCCGAGGTTTTTTACGAATGATGAGTGATGAACGTAAAGATATACTTCGTAAAGTAGGGCGGCGATTACATCGGGGGGTATCCTCTGGTGAGAAATTCGTTCGAGTAATAGGACTTGGTGGTTTCCGTCAAGTTGGCCGATCATGCAGTATGGTACATACCCAGGATAGCAAAGTCCTTGTTGATATCGGTGTTGATGTCTCTTCAGATAGTAATGGCACTCCATATCTTCATTTACCAGAAGTACTTCCCATTGAGACTATTGATGCTGTTGTTGTTACTCATGCTCATTTGGATCACTCCGGTTTTGTTCCTCTTCTGTTTAAATATGGATTTGATGGACCAATCTATTGTACTCCACCGACGCGGGATATGATGACGCTTCTGCAAATGGATTATTTAAAGGTTGCGGCTGCTGATGCAAAAAAGATACCTTATGGAGCAGAGCATGTTCGAGAGGTTATTAAACATTGCATTACAATGAACTATGGGGATACCACAGATATCACTCCAGATATGCGATTAACGTTTCATAATGCGGGGCATATTCTTGGGTCTGCTATCGCGCATTTTCATATTGGCGAAGGATTATACAATGTTGCTTTTAGCGGTGATATAAAATATGAGAAAACATGGTTGTTTAATCCTGCGGTGAATCATTTCCCCAGATTAGAGACCATATTCATGGAATCCACCTATGGTGGCAAAGATGATTTTCAACCAAGCCGAAATGAAGCAACGGATAATTTCCGAGAGATTGTAAAGAGATGCTTGAAGAAAGAAGGAAAGATCGCTATTCCTGTATTTGCTGTGGGTCGAAGTCAAGAAGTTATGATTGTTCTTGAACAACTCATGAGTAAGGGGGAGATACCAACAGTCCCTGTATATCTTGATGGTATGATCTGGGAAGCAACAGCGATTCATACAGCGTATCCTGAGTATCTAAACAATAAACTCCGGTCACAAACCTTTCAAAAAGGTAAAAACCCATTATTATCTGATATTTTCATTCGCGTGGAGAACCATGAGATGCGTCAGAAGATCATCAATGATGTTGATCCTTGTATTGTGCTTGCAACAAGTGGTATGATGGTTGGTGGGCCAATCATGGAGTACTTTAAGAACTGGGCAGAGGATAATAAGAATCTCATTGTATTTGTTGGATATCAAGCAGAAGGAAGCTTTGGACGCCGCGTGCAAAAAGGATGGAAAGAAATTCCATTAAATATCTCTGGTTCTGTGATTAATATCAAAGTAAACATGGATATTCAAACAGTAGATGGATTCTCTGGACATAGTGATCGTAGGCAACTCATGAACTATGTTAATAATATGTCACCTCGTCCAGAACGTATTATCTTTGGGCATGGTGAGGAATCAAAATGTTTAGATTTATCTAGTTCAGTACATAAAAAGTTTAATTTGAACACAGTAGCATTGAAGAATTTGGAAACCATTCGCTTTGTATAACTATATATTTTAGAGATGCGATCTGACTCAGTATGATTACGGGGTTTAATCAATTATTATGTTAAATTTCATGTATATATACTACTGCATAGTTACAAAGAACTGAAGTCGTTATGGAAAGAATAAAACAAGATAAGAGTGTTTTCTTGTTTTCTTATCGTTTTACTAACCTATTTACTCTTATTTTTTGTAGTTAAGAATATTTCAATTGATGAAACATTAGATGTTCTTCCTTCCTCATTGGTCATGCTCTCAGTACCAATTGTTATTTCTTGTACCACTGCATCAGTAACAAACCTATTTCTTACAATTTCTGCAGTATCTACAGCTCTACTTATCGCCCTGCCTCTAGCTTTTAATATAACTTCATCGGTGTCTGTGGAATTAAATTGAGTTACTACTGCAAGTACATAGCTCATTGGTGGTTTACTACCAACAAATATTGTGTTTTCATCTCTTTTTTCTTTTGCTGCTTCCTGTTTACTTGTTTTTTCTGTCATATTCTTCCGCCTTTTAGTTTTTTGATTATTTTTGATAGCGATTTACAGTGTGAAAGTAGGTTACTGTTTATCTAATTATGTATCTGAAAGTTAAATCTATTATTAACTATCATATAATTGTATAATAAAAATTGGTTTTTTGGGTTAAGAATAAAAATATAATGATTCAAAATGAAAATTGCTCGAGATATGGTTTTATAAATCATTAAAACCTTGATATAAACAACTCAACACTTATCTTTACGGTATCGAACGAATGGAAAACATACGCTTTTTTAATATTCTCCTTAGATCTTTAAATGGCTATTTGTTATTAACAATTTTTATTTTCCAATACAAAAACAGGATTTCATTTTCTTACAACAATTGCTGACAAAACATAAGTATAAATACTAAGCAGAGTATTTGTTGAACTTGAACATAATAATTACTTTGGGAGTATAAAATATACTTTTAGGTTCATATAGTAAATATTTACTTGATGCTTCTTCTTTTAGAAACGTTTCGTAACAAAGTAATACAGAAGATTAATATGAGGTGGAAAGTATCACTATGGAAAATAAAACTTTAGATCTGCAGAAATTTGTCAAAGCAAAGCATACAAAAAAAATTATCTATAAACGTTCTTCATTATGCAACTCCTATCAATTTATAGAATAATGTAGAATTCCTATCAATCTTTTTTTCATTTCATGACCTAATTATTGACTGAGAGTAAAAAAAAGAGATTGAAATGAGATGGTTTTACTCGTTTTCATCAATGGGTTTTGCAATATTCCAAAGACTATCGAATTTGTTATTGAATATTTTTATATCATCAATATCTACATATGCAGTGCCAATATATGCTGGTTCCTCAGTTGAATCTTTCAATATTTTAATTCCATTAATTGCAAATTCTTTCCCAAGGACGTAATTTCGAAGGGTGCCTGTTGCACCGTTTGGAAATGACCGAAGCTCTAATTTCTCACCATAATTTTCATGCAATTGTTCCACAATTTCTTGATCAACCGGTGAATCAATAATAACCTGTATGTTATTATTCATGGTTAATAGTTTTTCAAAAAACTGTTTATATGGTTCTTCACTGAAAAAACGATCCCCACTGATCTGAAATCGAAGTTGATTACCTTTTTCAAGACTATTATGAAGCACATTATAAAGGATCCATTTACCATAATACTCTATAGTCACCGTTCCATTTCTTCTAAGTTTCACACCATATTTGTCATAATTATCATGATAATAATCGCTATATAATTTTAAATGTTGTTCAATACTATGATACGTATCTGGTGCAACAAATTGTTGGATGTCCTGTTTTATAAACTCCCAAATAGCTGTTGGATGGACTGGTAGAAAACTTTCACGACCAAAATGATGTTTATCTTCATTTGCAAAGAGAACCTTTGCAATTAATCCATTTTTAAGTAAACATAAGCGACCAGTTTCCAATGGTCTTCTTGTTAAATTCGCTAGATCATTAGCAATGTTTAAGAATTCGGAAAATTCTTTGGGCGAATCAATCATTAATATCGTATAGTATACTGCTGCTTCTCGCGGTCTATGTAACTTCATCCGCTCAAACATCATCTCAAAATCTTGGATATAATCCAATTTTACTTGTGATTTTATTCGGCATCCCATTTTGTATCCACCAATCCCAATAGTTAAAGATATACATAAACATCTTTATTCTTTTTATATAGCTTATGCATGCATTCTCTTCTGTATATGCAGGTATAAATCGATTATTATTAGGTTTTCAATTATATTGATGAAAAAAATACGCCGTCTACCGGACTCGAACCGGTGACCGCTCGGTTAACAGCCGAGTGCTCCACCAACTGAGCTAAGACGGCATATGATAGGTGAATAATAGCACATCTGAATAGAATGATGTATTAAAAGATTACCGATGGAAATTTATGAAAATCCTTGCTCTAATCTTAATTTTTTCATCTGAGTTTCTAAATAACGATATACTGTAGCATGTTTGCTGCCAGATAGAAGTTTATCGATTGCTTTTTTTATAAAGTCCATGTTGATGAAATCTGCTATGACGGCAATCGTATGGCCATAGATGGAAATATAGGAATCAGTTAATTGTTCAAGGACTCGTTTTGTTTTACCTTCACGGCCAATTACTCTACTTTTCAATCGCAATACATGTGATTTCCTTTTTCCAACATAATCATGAATATCAAAAATATATAGATCCATATCATCCTTAAAAAGATAAAATGCATGTTCTGGTGAGAAACCTCTTCCGATTGCACGAATTATCTTTTCAAGTTTAAACATTAGAAGAGGATCATCTTGGTTAGGTTCTTCATCATGAATAATTACTTCTCCTAATTCAGAATCAATAGTGATTTTTATATTTGTTTTTTCTTGAAGATAGTGTTTTGTTTTACCGTTCGGGCCGATAAGTACACCAATACGTTCTACGGGGATTCGCACATATCGCATGTTATTCATCTCTTTGTTTAACGATTTTATTATATATTTTGATAGGATCTTCTGTAATTTGATATTTTTTAAAATATGTTGTAATGTTCTCAATATCTCTTTTTAGAAATACCTTGGATTGAGGGTGATCTAGTAAAACACCTTGACCCAGATCAATAATATAATACGTATTATTGAAAACAAGGATGTTATAGGGGCTGAGATCACAATGTACAAGATGTGCTTTTTGATACATATCTCTGATATACTTTATTATTTGTTTGTATGCGTTTTCAGGGTTATCTAATAAAACATCTTTTAATAAGGGTGCAGATTTTTGTTGATTTCCAATATATTCCATGACAAGAACATTATTGCTTTTTATTATGGGTTTTGGACAGGGTATGTGCATTAATTGAAGTCTCTGTAGATTCTTGAATTCCTTTGAGGCCCAGGCATAGATGATGTCTCTACGTGATTTGTGAATTGATTGAAACCTCGGGTCGCCTAAGAGGTAATTCGTAATATGTTTAAACGTTGCAGTTGAGATCCGATAAATTTTTATAGCAATTTGTTTTTTTTCAGGAGTATATCCTAAAAAAACGTTTCCTTCTTTCCCTGTGGAAATCGGAAAATCAATATAATCAATAATACGATTAGATATCAATTTTTCAAGTGTGAGAAGCGTTGATGTATCAAAAACCTCATCTACTGTTTTTCGATCGATACCTATACGATTGAAAACTTTTTGATATTGATCATCAAGTCGTTTGTTTATTTTTTTATTTAAAAAATGACTATTTGAAGACATCTATTTCCTCAGGTAGGAAATTTCTTCTGCTTAATATTTTTGATTGCGTTTTTGTATATCGATATACAACATCTGCTTTATCATCTTGGATGTCCCAGGGTATGATAATAAGTAGGTCGCCAGCACGTACACGGGCTCGTCGTTTCATCCGTCCAGGGATACGTGCCATTCGTGCTTTTCCATCGGCGCAAATCACATTCATCCTGGATCCACCCATAAGACGTTCAGCTATAGCAAAGATTTCTTTTGTGTTTCTATGAGGTAAGCGTAATCGTATTTGTTCCTCTGATTGATTATTATTGCCTTTATACACTAGACCACTATACCTGTTGGATGTTTATCTACTGTTAAGATGTTTACCTTATTAAATCTTCCTTTTTATTTATTTATTTTTTTTTATCCTAATGGTAAAAAAATAAAAAAAGATTTTTTCTATAATATGGATAAATAAGTTGCATCATATCTGATAAAGCAACTGATAAACATCCAATATTCCAACATATCATCTATATAAATGAACACAGAGAATAAAAAGAAAAATCATTGAAATTAAACTGATTTTTGATCATTTGTTTATCAAAATAATATAAATAACAAAAATAAATACATTATGGTAAATTATTTATATATTAAAATTAATTTAAATAGGGGCTAATGATATCTATCAATAAAAAAAATAGAAAGAATACACTGTTTTGTTATTTCATTTGTATGATATTTTTGTTTATGTCAATTAATATTCCTTCGATTGATTCTTTTTCAAATACTACTGCAGAGACTGGGTTACCTAATATCTATTCAGCAGCTTATAATGTTAATGATTCCATTGACCAATATCAACCACTTTGGAGTGGAGGTATTGCATCTGGTAGTCCAGATATGCTTGCTCAATCATTTCAACCCTCAAAGAATTTCATAACAAAGATTGAGTTACTTGTGCATAAAACCGAGAATACTCAAAATACACTCATGATTTCAATAAGAGATCAATTAAATGGATCTGATTTAACAACAGTAACACTTAATTCATCAAATATACCAGATAGTCGGGATTGGGTGGAATTTGATATACCAGATATTTATGTTACCGTGAATAAGACCTATTACATCGTTTTTAGTTCTCAAGGCGAAGGAATGACTTTTGTATGGTGGGGTTTTAACAATCATAATATTGACAGTTATCCAAAAGGAAAGGCATGGTTATATACATCGGGGGAATGGACGACAGAAGGATTTGTGATTAAGGACTGGTGCTTCAAAACCTATGGTTACCATAGTTCACAACCACCATATCAACCGGTGATACTTAATGGGCCAACTGAAGGGTATTCATGGCATGTTTATACATTTCAGGCAGAGGCAATGGATCCAGAAGGAGATGATATTCGATATGGTTGGGATATTGATGGAGATTTATCCATAGATGAATGGTCATTGTTTTACCCATCAGATTATAGGATTAATTTCACATATATGTGGAAAACATCAGGAGTATACCCAATTAGAGTTAAAGCAGAAGATAGGTATGGTGTTCAAAGTAATTTCTCCAAGTTACATGCAATTGAAATAATAAATGATCCTCCAGTGATTCCTTCAAAACCGGTTGGAACCAATATTGGTATAATTATGGAGGACTATTTTTTTAAAACAGCATCAATTGATCCTGAGGGTAATGATATTCAATTTGGTTGGGATTGGGATGGAGATTCAGTTATTGATGAGTGGTCTGACTTTGTCAGTTCAGGACAACCTGTAAATATATCCCATAATTGGTCGATATCAGGAACCTATCGCATACAGGTAAAAGCAAGAGATAATATTAGTGCTCAAAGTGATTTTTCGCAGCCATTAAAAATCATTATTATTCATACAGATAACTCGCCTCCAGATAAACCATCAAGACCAACTGGTCCTACTATCTGTAAAACTGGGATTTCTTATTCATTTGGATCTGTAGCTACTGACTCAAATGGTGATAATATTTTTTATATGTTTGATTGGGATGATGGTAGTACTTCCTCTTGGATTGGACCTTTTTCATCAGGACAACCCTGTAATATTTCACATTACTGGGATTATAAGGGGAGTTATCAAGTAAAAGTTAAAGCTAAAGATACATCTGGGGAAGAAAGTGTCTGGTCTGATCCACTATCTATATCACTACCAAAATCCAATATATTTACAAAAAATAATGATTACTGCTTAGATGCCATTATCAATGAATTGATACAGATGAAAATTATCCGAACCTCTATCTTTTATGCTTCTTTTTTGAATCTTCTTTATTCAATAGTAAATCAGGCTGAAAACTGTCCGTATTCATAGGTATTTATTGATAATCATGACGAAAGCATTATTGTTTAAAAAAAAATATCGATATTTCATCTTCTCTATTGTATTTATTTTCATAGTTTTGAGTTTTCCTCTAACAACGCAAATAACATCTCAAGAGAGTGAAGAGGTTCTTATTAAACAAGTAACGGATCTCTCCACTGAAAAAAAAATGTTTTGTTCATATAATACAATTGATTCAATAAAACGGTCTCTTATATTGGCAAATACCCCTCCCTATGCAGATTTTTCAATGGTTCCAGATGTATGTAAGACCTTTGAAACAATTCAATTTACTGATGCTTCATACGATAGTGATGGAGAAATACAGATATGGCTTTGGGAATTTGGTGATGGCAACATATCAACTGAGCAACATCCACAACACACGTATTCTCGATATGGCTATTATAACATAACATTAACTGTATGGGACAATGAAATCGCTGGTGATCATATAACAAAAATGGCAACTATAAACAACCGTCCTCCAATCGCAAGAAATGATACAATATATACCTCCACGAACATGCCTGTAACTATTCCAATATTTGAAAATGATGAAGATATTGATGGCGAGATGAATTATAGTTCACTTTCAATTCTTAGCTATCCAATTAATGGAACGCTTAAAATAGACCTAAATGAGAAAATAATTCGATATGCTCCATTTTATCAATTTAGTGGGATAGACACTATTGTATATACTGTAAAAGATGATGCTGGTGCATATTCGAGCAATGCCACGGTATATATTTATGTGGATAGAAATATTCCACCTGTTGCCCATTTTTATTACTCTCCTACAGCTCCAAGAACAGTTGATACTATAACGTTTTTTGATAATTCAACAGATGATGGGGCTGTGATATCCTGGCTTTGGGATTTTGGTGACGGAATGGGTATTTCAACAGTACAAAATCCAACATATACGTATCAAGATGATGGCAATTATACTGTTATATTATCTGTAGAAGATAATAGTGGATCTACTAGTGAATTTTCACAAGAAATACTTATTAATAATACACCACCGATTGCCCGAAATGATACCTGTTATTGTTATAGTAATAATGAAATTTTTATTCCCGTTTTGGAAAATGATGAAGATATTGATGGGTATCTAGTAAATAATTCTATCATCATTATTAAATCAACAAATAATGGTACTATTTCAGCTATAGAAAATGGTACGCTCCATTATATACCATCTACGGATTTTTATGGTATTGATAATGTATCATATAGGGTTCTTGATGATAATTTTGAGTGGTCCAATAGTGCTAATGTTAAGATATTTATTAATCGGTTTGATTCCCTTACAGCAAATTTTACGTATACGCCTCTTTTGCCCAAGGCAAATGATACTATTCAATTTACGGATACCTCTTTGTATGACGGTAAACTTGTATCATGGCTCTGGGATTTTGGAGATGGAAATTCATCATCACAACAAAATATTACTCACAGCTACACTATTGCCGGGGAGTATATCGTTTCTTTGACGATATGGGATGGTATGAATGCAACTGATACAAGCACAAAAACGCTTTCCATTGAACCGTTGCAACTGGTGCCAAGTATTTCAATTATCCAGCCATTGGAATTTACTATTTTATCAGGTATGGTTAATATCACAGGGACAACATCATTTAGCAAGTCAAATGATAGTGTTGAAATTCGTATTGATTCTGGGGAATGGACAACAGTATCTGGTAGATTAAATTGGTTTTATCTTTGGGATACGACTCAATATTCAAATACAGAACATACTGTTACTGTTCGTCTTATAAATCAAACAGATCAGATTGCTTTTCAACAGATAACTGTGCATATCGAAAATGAAGAGGATACAAATGAAAAACCAATACTTGTGATTGAACAACCAACTTCAAATGTTGTTGTATCGGGGGAAATTTTAATTAGAGGTACTGTTTCAGATGACAAGGATGCCATTGAATCTATTGAAATTCGTATTGATGATGGGGAATGGGATTCAATAGATAGTGCAGTTTCATGGGAATACCTCTGGAATACCACACAATATGATGGTGGTACACATATCATTTATGCGAGATGTTACGATGGAATCACTTATTCTAATCTTGATTCAGTCCGTGTGTATGTTCAGAATCAAATTCAGGATGACGTACCAATAGATTCATCTGAGGAGCAAAATGAGGTTATAACGGAGAGCAATGATATGATGCTGTATTATTATGGTATTATTGGTCTTTTATGTTTTGTGGGATTTGCGGCAATTCTTCTAGTTGTTCGCTTTTTTTAATATATAAAATTTATGCCCCCGTAGTTTTTATTTGAATATAATAATAATTATAATTCGGTAATATTTATATAATATGATTGTCCTTATTATTATTAGGTCTATTATATCAATAATAGGGGGCATAACTATGATAAAATTCGTGAATATTTTAATTATAATCTCAATAGTAGTAAGTGGGCTAAACATCGCAAGTTTTAATACGATTTCTTCAGAAAATGATGTTATATTGCGTCTATCAGACGATATCATGTTTTCTTCACCATTATTTCAAAAAAATGATGGTTTCCTACAGCTTAGGATGCCAGAACAAACATCGTATCTTTTAAGTGAAGGGAAACCAGTGTTACCACTTGTTTCAAAGACCTATCATTTTCCTATTGGTACAAAAGTTGACTCTGTTGATGTTGCGATCGAATATGAGGAATTTAGCATTGATGCATCCATTGAACCAGGTCCTCAACCATTACCTTTGCAAATGGATTTAATGAAGGATATAACGATTGTAAGTGAGCCTGATCAAACCATCTATCAAAAAAATGCACTGTTCCCTGAGAACTCCTTTGAGGTAAAAAGAGGGATAGGTCTTTACAACGATGAACATGTAGTATATTTAATAGTGTATGGTTATTGTCAATATAATCCTGTTGAACAGTATATTAAGGTTCCTAAAGCCATGAGCATAGATATATCATATAGTGAACCCTCTCAACAGTATTTAACTGGTTCTGGATTTGATATGTTAATTATCACTGATGAAGGATTTGTTGATCAACTTCAGCCACTCTTGGAGCATAAGAACACAATTGGCATCCAAACAATGATTGTAACGGTCCAAGATATCGAACAGAATTATAATGGGCGAGATGCTGCTGAGGATGTAAAATTGAAAATCAAAGATACACTTGAACAATTTGGAATAAAATATGTGCTTTTAGTTGGAGGTCATATTGGTCAAACGCATGATTGGTATGTTCCAGTTCGATATAGTCATAATTTTGATGGTGCTTATTCATCAAAGGGCATAGCATATGATCCAAAATATGTATCTGATTTATATTATGCTGATGTGTATAAATATTCAACTGGTGGTCAGCCTCTTTTTGAAGATTGGGATAAGAATGGGAACTCTATTTTTGGTGAATTCAACTCAATTGCAACTGGTGGAATAGATGAAATTGATTTTTATCCTGATGTCTATGTAGGTCGTTTACCTGTCAGGTATTCCTGGGAAGTTGACACCATGGTCCAGAAGATTATCACCTATGAAACCAGTGCAGATGACTCTTGGTTTAAAAAGGCTATTGTTTCTGGTGGTGATACAAGTGCTCCAGCTCGAGGGGCGCCTGCGGGTACCTATGAGGGTGAACTTTCGACAATTCGAACTGCAGGTTATTTAGAGGATGCAGGCTTTGAAGTCACTAAATTATTCACTTCAGATGGATCTTTTAGTAAAACAGATGATTTCATTCAAGCAGTCACAGAGGGTGCAGGATTAATTCATGTTGCAGGACATGGCAGTCCAATTGTATGGGGAAATTTCTTACCAGATGCCCAAACTGAAGAAGAATTTGTGTATGGTTTTACAATAAATGATATTAGACAGTTTGATAATGGAGATAAACTACCCATTGTAAATGTTGGTGGATGCCATAATGGTCAATTCAATGTAACAATGCAGAATATTTTTGATCATGGTGGAATGTCATTTGACCGTGCAGGATTTGGTGAATGGGTACCTCATGATACGTGTTCTTGGTTCCTCCTTGAACCAAATGGTGGAGCTATTGTAACCATTGGTAATACGGCGTTGGGATATGGATACATTAATCAATATGTGCTTGAAGGTCTCAGCGGATGGCTCAATCCACGTTTGTTCCATGCATATGCTGTACAGGGAAAAGAATTCATTGGAGATGCACATGGACAAGCGATAGTTGATTATATTAATCAACTTGGATCATTTATTGATGATGTCAATCAAGACTCCGTGGATAGAAAAACAATTGAAGAATGGGTGCTCCTTGGTGACCCAAGTTTAAAAATTGGTGGATATTCTAGTGCTCCATCAACAACAGTAGATGAGGGATCAGATGCACCAGTACCTTCAACTCTTGGTGATGTCTCCGTACCTGTTTGGCAGGAAGGGATGTCTTGGACATATGAAATCAATGATTTTGATATGCATATTTCAGAAATTGCATCAAGAGCGCTATCTGTTTCTTTTGAAACAGGTGAAATTCAGTTTACTGTCAATGAAGTGACCGCAAATGAGTATTTGACAACAGTAAACACTTTTGGTTTAGGGGCATTTCTTGACTTGCATATTGATTTACAATCAGAACTATTTCCGATTATTAAAGGAAAGATAAAATTACAAAATGCATCAGTTATTGGAAATATCTCTTTTACGAAAAATAACTTAGCGATATCATCTGTTGATCTTATCTTAACCGGCGCATTGGATACTGAGACAATTTTAGGAAATGTTAATTTCAGTGTTCCTCCATTTGTGCTCAATCTCTTTCCTGCAATTCCAATACAAGCTGATATTGCTATTGACTTTGAACATCCCTTTGAACTTTTACAGTTTCCATTATCTCTTAAGAAAGAATGGCCGATGCTTGAAAACAACATCACTATATCTGGGACTATTGAATCACCGTACTTTACCATGATTCATCTTGTAAATAAAATAACAAAACTCTTTGGATTCCGTCTTATTCCTCAAATGTTAGAGCCATTCTTCCCTGTTATTGATATCGTTGAGATTTTGGAGAGTTACAATATGACAAATTCCTTTGAACTTCCAGAGGTTGGAGAGTTATTCAAAAAAGCACCTTTTATCTGTAAGACAGAGGAAACAATAGAGACAACTGCTGGTGAGTTTACTGGTTATAATATTTGGTTGATTAATGGTGCTGGGGAACTCTGTTATTCGCCTGAAACTCAAAACATAGTAAAAATACAGGCTAATATCAATGATTACATACCCATTGTTGATAATCTCTGCATTGAACTTGTTGATTATTCAATTTAATTGAATTGATTTGACACTATCACTATTGTATTTGAGGAGATTATTGGTAATATCCTTATTAGAACTGTAGACTATGGGTGGAATGTATGAAAAAAATGATCCTTTACATGATTGAATCAATCCTGAATCCTTAAAAAATCATCACAAAAGTTATTTAATAATAAGCTAAATATAATATTATTATCTAAAATGAAATTGGTTGTACTATGAAACTACTTCGATTATTGTCTTTGCTCCTAGTGCTCGTATGTTTAATCTCAATTAATATATTCTCTGTATACGCTCAAACTGAATTAGAATATCATACACCGATGATGATCGATAATAAATTTGCATGGTCTGGTGTAGGCAATACTCTTCGAAATACTGCAATTACCCCTTTTATCAATACTTCAACTGAAGGAGATATATATCTTTCTTTTACTCATAGATATGATGTTTTGGGTGAAGATGTTGCTCAGGTATATATCAATATTTTTGGCTGGGCTTGGTCAAAAGTGGCAGAATTCACTGGAACAGATGAAGATTGGACCATAGATACCGTGCGGTTACCGAATTGGTCATATGGTGAAGCAATCCGAATCAAATTCGTTTATATTACCTTTGAGGATTCAAATGGGGAAGGATGGTCTGTTGATGATATTTATCTAAAACAACGTACTATAGAAGGTGAAGATGTTCTTTTATTTACACAGGATTTTGAATCCTTTGTGATTGGGGAAAAATGGGGTCATTGGACAATTTCACAGGATGAAATAATAGATAATGAACCGCCACATGCACCAAGTATCTTTGGACCTGTTCAGGGAAAACCAGATAATGAATACGAGTATTTTATTTCATCAATTGATCCAAATAATGATGATGTTTTTTTCACTATTAATTGGGGGGATAATCACAGTGAACAATGGATTGGTCCTGTATTATCAAATAATGAAATAGTTATTAATCACACCTGGTTAGAGGGGGGAGATTATGTTGTTCAAGTACAAGCAAAGGATATATATGGACTACTTAGTGAAACATCTACATTACAAATCAGTATTCCTAAACAGAGAGAATCTTATGTATCAATTTTTATAAGTATTCTAAAAGATATGATCTATTCTAGATTTAATTTCTTGTATTAATTTAATTGATGCGAATTATTGATAAAAAAACAGTATTTCTTCAAATATGTATATTACACTAGATTTTCGATGAATGCTACTTTAAAAAACACGTTTAGTTTTTTGTCAACAAATTATTTAAATAATGAGCATCTTTAAGTAGTATAGAGGTCAGTGAAACTGACCTAATAATTTGTATAAACCTTTATAATGGAATTGGGGGCAAAAAAATGAAAATAATACGACCTTATAAAAATGTAAAGAATGTATTGATATGTAGTATAATTACCAGCTTTTTTCTCATGAGCTCGATTATGACTCTTGGACTACAAACGGATCAAAGTTCAAAGGATAGCACACAATTGATTACATCTCTTTCAGCAATCCCTGAGGCATTTGATCTTCGGGATTTTGATGGTAATAATTTTGTGACATCAGTAAAAAGTCAGAGTGGTGGTACTTGTTGGACACATGGCGTTATGGCAGCTATGGAAAGTAATCTTCTCATGACAGAGACCTGGGCTATGGTTGGGGAAACCGGTGAGCCAAATCTTGCAGAATATCATCTTGATTGGTGGAATGGATTTAATAAATTCTACAATACAGATGTAACTATACCCGGTGGCTTGGATGTTCATAACGGTGGGGATTATCTTGTTTCAGCAGCATATTTAGCACGTGGTGATGGAGCCGTACGAGATATCGATGGGCAATCCTTTGGTGTTGCTCCAGAATTTAGCAATCCTGATTATCATTATTATTACCCTCGTCATATTGAGTGGTATACAGTGGGCGATGAGTTAGAAAACATCGATGTTATAAAACAGACGCTTATGACTGATGGCGCGATTGGGACCTGTGTGAAAGCCTTTGTGTTAGATTCAAATTATACTCATTATTATGATCGATCTGAACCACCAAATCATGCGGTGACCATTGTTGGATGGGATGATGCAAAAGTCACCCAAGCACGAGAACCCGGTGCGTGGTTAATAAAGAATAGTTGGGGTGAAAACTGGGGATTATCAGGATACTTATGGATTTCTTATTATGATGTTCATGCAGGTCATGATCCAGAGATGGGTGCAGTTTCATTTCAAGAAGTAGAACCTATGCCTTATGCTTATGTTTATTATCATGATTTTCATGGGTGGAGAGACACAAAAACAGAGTGCACAGAAGCATTTAATAAATTTGTCGCGCAATCCGATCATACAATTGCAGGAGTTAGTTTTTATACTGCAGCTAACGATGTTGACTATACGATAACAGTATATGACACGTTTTCTGAGCAATCATTATCAGAAGAACTTGCTAGCGTTTCAGGAACTTTTGCCTACCGTGGTTTTCATACTGTTGATTTATCTGATCCGATTTCTGTTTCTCAAGGAGATGATTTCTATCTCTATACTTCTTTATCAGATGGAGGGCATGCGTTTGATAGAACCTCTGAGGTACCTGTGCTTCTTGGTAGTACGCTTTTAGGTACAACAGTGGAATCAGCAGCTCATCCAGATGAAAGTTATTATAGAACTAATGGCGGAGTCTGGCAGGATCTCTATGATATTGATCCTTCAGCAAATTTCTGTTTAAAGGCTCTTGTACCAAAGTCAGCTGATCTTTCTGCAGTTGGTACTATTCAATTTACTGAAGTATCTCCAGGATCAGAAATACAGGGTATTATCACTATTGAAAACATTGGGGAATCTTTTTCTAAATTGACCTGGGATGTTACAGAATACCCTGAATGGGGTAGCTGGGAAATTCAAACAAATCCAGATTCAAATGGTTTACTTCCTGAAATGGGTGAAAGAGAATTACAAGTTATTGTTCAAGTCCCTGATGAAACACAACAAACCTTTACTGGTCAAATAAAGATTGTGAATCGGTATGATGCATCTGATTATGAACTCATTGATGTCAGTGTTGCTACTCCAAAAGAGAAGGACACTATAGTGTCTGGACGCCTTTTACAAGAGTATCTTCCGGACTATTTGATTCAAATACTTAAATTGTTAAATGAACGATTCCTTTAATTTGATACAAAGCTAGCATATAATTTGAAAAAACAACTCAATCATCAAACGGTATCTATACTTGGTTGATCAATGAGTTACCTTGATCACATCTCATTGGTGTAACTCAAGTTATAGATTTTTTTTCCTTTTTCTATAGATGATTATTTATTTTACACTTTACTGTTATTGAAGCATATTTGTATTAAAATGCGTTATTCTTGGAAAAACATATATGAACTAGTACAAAAACCTATTAAATTGATTAAAAAAAGGTAGAAAAAAGCTTTAGGATAAGATATTGTTTAGGAGTCTTTTAAATAAAAAGGAGATATGAAAGAGATTTCCTTGCTTTGGCATAGTAATGGAGAGTGATTCGGACCAATCACTTTCATAACCTGTTGCATCTCTTGCTTTGACTCGTATTTGATATTCGCCTTTTTCAGTCCAATTATGGGATGACTCACAGAGTGCCGATGAAGCATATGGTCCAATCCATTCTGTGTTTGTACCATCACCCCAATCCCATAAATAATAGATTTCCTGAGAATGAGCATCAGTACTCCTGGTTGAATAGGTATACTTGGTGTTACTTTTTCCATTTGTTGGACCAGATGGACTTTCTGGTATTTTTGGTGGAGTATTACTAGTCTGTTCAGAAAGCGTTGCAAGAACTGCAAGACTTAATTTTGATACGTGTGTTGCATAGGGAATGCTCATGTGTTCTATAGTGTCTCCGTGGGTATGATAATATGGATTCACATCATATTCAAAGAAAAAGATTGCATTATATCCATTGTTCCAAAAACTTACATGATCACTTCGTCCAGTAGTTCCACTAGGTATGGCAAGCATGTCGATATATTGCATATATTGTTGATTTACATCCATTGTTAGATCCATGATCCATTCAAATGAATCTGCATAGTATACTTTGACTTTATCATCGTTCTCATCAGCATATCCCATCATATCCATATTGATAGCAACGATAATATTGTCATTGTGTTGCACTGCTTCTTCAGCATATGCTTTACTTCCGTACAATCCTTGTTCTTCACCAGAAAATGTCACAAATTTTATTGTATGATTAAACTGGTACTGACTCAAAATATACGCTGCAGATAACACAGCGGTAGTCCCAGCTCCGTTATCATCAGCTCCAGGGCTAGAGGATACGCTATCATAGTGTCCACAAATAATATAAATTTCATCACTAGATGAATTTAACCCATATAATGTTGCTTCAATGTTACTGCCATCATAAGAATGTGAAGACCAGTTTTGATATCGAACTTCTAAACCCATCTCTTCAAATTCATTGTAAATATATTTACCAGCATCAAAACAAGCAGTAGTAGAAGTAACTCTAGGGCCAAATGAAGTTAAATTCTCAATGTACTCTAATACCATTATTTCATCAAGTTGCTCAATCATAGAAATGATATTCTCATTACTATTCACCTCCTGATGAGGTGTAGTGATTTCAATATTATTTTCTATAAGATTAAATACGCTATTATTTAATCTTACAGAGGTATATGGAACACTTTGAAACGATGATAACTTGGTATTTCCTATCGAATGTGTTATCGGAACTATCAATATAAGAATGAATATTAGAAAACTACCAATATGTATTATTTTTATTTTCATTTGTTTCAACCTACTTTTTTTATTAAGATGAGTATTATGAATTATTTCTTAGAATTTGGTGATATAAATGGTGATAATTTGATATAAATCTTTGTATTGATCTTTGAGATTAAAAGTGTATGTATATAAAAGTAGTTACCGAAAAGTATTTTAATTTCTCAGAGGTTTATAAATTACATAGAAATAATAATAAATCAATCTTTCATTAGGTTTATAGTGGGAGTAAATATGAAAAGAAAATATACAGGCATAATATGTATGCTGGTAACTATCATACTTATCGCATCTCTAACAACCACTGGTTTAATTCCATTAACCGGAGAAATTGGGTTAGAAAAAGCAGTTAATACGAACTCAAAATTTTCTGATCTATCATTTTCTGATTATGAAATAATGGTGAATAAAACAGTTAGGAAATTTGGAATTGATCCATGGGTTGATGATGTTATTGTCAATATTGGTGAAACCGTTGAATTTCATATTAATGTTACAAATACAGGTAATTTTGGATTGACGATGAACCGGATTTTTGATTATCTACCTAACGGACTTAACTATATAGCTGGATCATCAAAATTGATTAATCCAGATGGATTAATTTTTTATAAAGAACCCTCTAAGATTGATGAAATAGGCTCAAAACTATTTACTTGGGGAAATCTTGGTTGTTTTGATCCTGGAGAAAGTTACATACTTACTTTCGCTGCTCAAGCTGATGAATGTGGTCAATTTACTAATATTGGATGCGCAAATGCCACATATCCAGTTGATCCTGAGGATTGTGATACTGCTAATGTAACAGTAGTTGGCTGTGAAGGTGATTTGGAGCTTTCTGTTGATAAGTTGGTGAAGTGGGATTGTTGTGGGTCGTATGAGCCTGAGATTACGTTTGATATTGATGATTTTGATTGGGTGACGTTTAAGTTGTTGGTTGATGTGGTGAGTGATTTTGATGTGGTG
>Ga0180430_10001866_pt1 | contig 19863 bp, 16 predicted proteins | sample SS_ome_9_FD_132999 | JGI IMG/M metagenome (GOLD analysis project Ga0180430, IMG submission 132999) | Hypersaline lake sediment archaeal communities from the Salton Sea, California, USA - SS_1_S_2 metaG | ecosystem: Environmental > Aquatic > Non-marine Saline and Alkaline > Hypersaline >... | reverse complement strand
AGAAACCGGCCCTTTGGTGGTACCCCGGGCTTCTTTCAATATCGACGGCTGGGCGGAACAGAACCTGATCGCGCGGGGAAGTGATTTCTCCCGGACCATATGCTGCAGCGAACGAAGCCGCCCGCTGCTGCCCGCCTTCACTTCAATGGGGACGATCCGCCCGGAACCATCCGGGACCACGAAGTCCACTTCCGCCGATGACGACTTCTTCTGCCGGGCCCAGTAGAAGAGTTCCGGGGTCCGGTAAGCCGGGTGGAGCTGGTAGAGCTGCTGGCCGATGAACTGCTCGGCCAGCATGCCTTCGTTGATCAGGTTCAACTCATCGACCCGGTCGACTTCCGGCGGTTGAAGCCCGAGCCGGGTGAGGAGCAGCCCGGTGTCCAGCAGCATCATCTTGAAGAACCGCTCGTTTTTCTCCGCGGCCAGGGGAATGCCGTTGGCATGGCTGTGAAAGACCTTGATGGCAACCCCGGTCAGGCACAGCTGCGCGACCGCCCGGGCCAGTTCGTCGGAACGGCGGTTCGGGTCGAGATGAGAGTAGATCATCTTCCGGCCGACCAGGCGAGGCATGACGTCGAAGGCCGTGGTCAGCAGCTGCGGGTTTGCTCGTCCCTGGTACCTGTGGAAATCGAGCCTGAACGTTTCGATGATTTCCGACTTGATCTTTTCCACGCCTCTGAAGCGGCGCTGTCGGGCAAAATGATGCACAGCTTCCGGCATGCCGCCCACGATGCTGAACAGGCGCACCAGGTGGTTCAGCTTGAGATGCACCGGCGGGGGGATCGTGCCACCCAGGCTGAGCGCTTCGATCCTGGCCAGCGCCTTGTTTTCGTCCAACGCACGGAGGAATTCCTCAACGCTATGCTGAACTTGGGCGGCACCCGCAGACACATATGCACGTGGTCGGATTGCAGGTGACCTTTGCGTCAATCTGGGTGTCGCCTTAGAGGGGAGGTGAAGAGCAAAGGGCTGGGAAACCATCAGTTAGCCGGTGGGGAGGTGCGCAAATCCAGGTGTCGCCTTAACGCGCGAATCTGGGTGTCGCTTGACACACGATCGCCGACGCGGTGTCCCTATTTCGCCGAGGCCCGCCCCCAGCGCGTCGGAAGGCCGACCGCTCTCAAGTTCGGCGCGGCTCCCTTCCGCCACGGGCCCCGGCACCCGTCCCGGGTGCCGGGGAATCGCGTGAGCCTTGACTTCCGCCCATTCCGCCGATTCGCGCCGATCGACCCGGGCGTGCAATGTGCCGACCGAAATATCGACAATATCTGTAGGTTTTTTTCTTCTCGTGCGATAGTTTTGCCGCAAGCCGACACACTCGCGAGGGAGCCGGCCCGTCAGCATTTTCGTGGGACGGGTGGGAATTCCCTCCGCTTTACGAGGAGATTCGTCATGACCCATTATCGAGCCCGCTTTACCCTGGCCCTCGGCCTGGTTCTCGCAGCCGCCGGGCTGACCCTGCCCGCATCGGCGCAGATCACCGTCCTGAACAGCTTCAACCCCGCGGAGGTCAGCAGCCTCTGCAGTGTCGCGGCCGGTCAGACCGCCGAGACCGTCTGGGTGTACGGATGCGGCGGCGACCAAATATACGGCTACGCCCCGGACGGCACATTCCTCACCTCCATCGCCCGCCCGGGAGAGTCGGCCAACGACGTGGACTTGGACGTGGCGCCCGAGGCGTTCATCATGGGTGACACCGCCGTCCCCGCGGGATCGCTGCTCTTCATCAACGGCGAGACGGACGTGGCGGAGATCTATGCCCTGGACACGGTCACCGGCGACGTCCTCGCCACACTCGTCACCGAGTTCGGCATCAGCCACGTGGTGGGCGGCGCATACCACCCCCTCCGCGACACCTTCTTCCTCGTCCAGGACAACGTCCCCGGCACCGACGACGAGAACCGAGTGGCGGAGATCGACCCGGCCACGGGCTCCGTGCTGTCGACCTTCCAGACCACGGCCACGTTCAGCGTGTACTACGGCGACATCGACGTGTCCACCGTGTCGGGCAACCTGTTCCTCGTCAGCAGCTCCGAGGACGGCATTGGGGAGTTCACGCCGGAGGGCAACTTCGTCCAGGTGCACGCAATCCCCGAAGAGGTGGCCTCCATCAGCGGCGTCGGGCTCCGCTGCGACGTTGGTGAGGCCTGGGTAGCGGGGACGGGTGGTGTCGTCTGGCGGCTCGGCAACGTGCCCTGCAGCGGCGCCGCCGCACTCATCGGTGCGAGCCTCTCCTGCTCTCCTGCCACGGGCACCGTCCCGTTCACCACGCAGATGACCGTGGCGCTGGATAACCTTTACGACCAGCAGGTCCGCCGGGTGGCCGCCCGGATCGACATCAGCCTGGCGTCGGGCAGCCAGTTTCCGAACTGGAGGGCCGGGTCCACCAACATCGCAGCCGGCGGCAGCTACGACGCCATGTTCCCCGTGACCATTCCGGCGCTCGGCTCGGTGATCGGGGACAACCAGTTCGAGCTGGCGGCCGAGGACGTCACCCCGTCCCCGTTCAACCAGCCGCCTTACCCGCCCTCGGGCGACACCGCAATTGACTCGTGCACGGTGACCGCCGTGGCTCCTTGACGCCGGGACCTGGAACCGGGTAACTCCCTCAGCCCCGGGACGCCTGCCGTGCGATCGGCACGAAAACTCTCCGGGCGGCCAGCGCCCGGACCGTTCTATTCGACCGGCCGCTCTCTAAAATGTGCATAAATCTATGCACATTTTAGAGAGCGGTCGTGTCAACCACGATTGACGGGATGGAACCCGGAGGCTGCGGCTGCGAAGGCCCGGGACCGCGACCGGCGCTCCGGCGGCCGGAGCCGTAGCGGCGGCGGTGACCGTGGCGGCAACCGCTCCGACGGCTGATCTCAGCACCAGACGCTGACACACACGTCGACGAGCACCCGCAATATTTCGAACAACTCCGGTTTTCGCTGGACCTCATCGATAATGACGAGGGCATCGAGCCGCTCAAGCGCAAGCATCGACGATTCCAGCCGTGCGAGGTCCCGCGGATCTTCCAGACCGAAGTATCGAGCAGCAGTCTGACGGCTCAGGAATTGAGCCAGGGTGGTCTTGCCGCACTGGCGGGGGCCGAGAGGAGCCGTCACCGGGTTATCACCCAGAGCCGGTTCAAGGGCCTCCAGATACCGGGGACGATTTATCATAGCTTGCAAATATCATTGAAAATCGAAATGCCAAGCAATGATTATCAATGGTAGCTGGAAGCGCCCTTCAACAACCGGACAAACGCCCGGCGGGGCTTTTTGTTGCATCATTTTTCGCTTGCGCTTATAATAGATAAATTCACTCTATTATTAAAAGCGACCTTTTCACCGGATGGCAGGACCATGCCCACACACAACGACGACGACCGCACCGAATTCACCCCTCACCCGGGGGATGATCCGAATACGGCAGAGACCCTGGCCGCCGGCCAGGGCGAGGAGACGATTGGCGCCGACGGGCCCGGGCACGGCGCCGGGGAGGAGCCGGGCTCCCGCATCGGCCGCTACCGGCTGGTGAAGCCCATCGGCGAAGGCGGGTTCGGCACGGTGTACGAGGCCGAGCAGCTGGAACCGGTCCAGCGGCGGGTGGCGCTGAAAATCATCAAGCTGGGCATGGACACCCGGGAGGTGATCGCACGGTTCGAGGCCGAGCGCCAGACCCTGGCCCTGATGGAGCACCCGCACATCGCCCAGGTGCTGGACGCCGGGGCCACCGAGACCGGCCGGCCCTACTTCGTCATGGAGCTGGTGCGGGGCCGGCCGATCACCGAGTACTGCGACCACCACCAGTACGACCTGCGGCAGCGGCTGGAACTGTTCTCCCTGGTCTGCAGCGCGGTCCAGCATGCCCACCAGAAGGGCATCATCCACCGGGACATCAAGCCCTCCAACGTGCTGGTGGGCGAATCCGACGGCAAGCCCGTGCCCAAGGTGATCGACTTCGGCATCGCCAAGGCCACCGACCAGCGGCTCACCGAAAAGACCTATTTCACCCAGCACCGTCAGCTGATCGGCACACCGCTCTACATGAGCCCGGAACAGGCCGACCTGGGCAGCCTCGACGTGGACACCCGCAGCGACATCTACTCCCTGGGCGTGCTGCTCTACGAGCTGCTCACCGGCACCACCCCCTTCGACGAGGAGGACCTGCGCAGCGCCGGGTTCGGCGAGATCCAGCGCATCATCCGCGACGAGCAGCCGCCGCGGCCCAGCACCCGCGCCAGCTCGCTGGGCGCCAGCCTCAACCAGGTGGCCTCACTGCGCCGGGAACGGAGCGAGCGGCTGACCCGCTCGCTGCGCGGCGAGCTGGACTGGATCGTGATGAAGTGCCTGGAGAAGGACCGCACCCGGCGCTACGAAACGGCGAACGGCCTGGTGATGGACATCAAGCGCTACCTGTCCGACGAACCGGTGGTGGCTTCCCCGCCCAGCCGGGCCTACCGCCTGCGCAAGCTCGTGGCGCGGCACCGCACGGTCTTCGCCAGCAGCCTGGTGATGGCACTGCTGCTGGTGGCCGGCGTGGTGGGCACCAGCATCGGCCTAGTGCAGGCCCGGGCCGCCGAAAACCAGGCCCGGACCGAGACCAAGCGCGCGGAGATGACCGCCGGCTTCCTCACCGACATGCTCGCCGGCGTGGGGCCCTCGGTGGCCCGTGGCCGGGACACGGAGATGCTGGAGGAGATCCTCAGCGAAACGGAAGAGAAGGTCGGCGAGGAACTGGCCGAGCAGCCGGACGTGGAGGGCACCATCCGCTCGTTCATCGGCACGACCTATTTCGACCTCGGCAAGTTCGAGAAGGCCGAAGAGCAGTACCGGCTGGCCCTGGAGCGGCACCGCGAGGCCTATGGCCCGACGCACGCGGACGTGGCCCAGGACCTGAACAACCTGGCCCAGGTCCACTGGGGCCGCTCCGAGTTCGCCGAGGCCGAGCAGCATTTTTCAGAGGCCCTGGAGCTGCGCCGCCGGCTCTTTGGCGACCGCCACCGGGAGGTGGCCAATTCCCAGCGGGATCTGGCCAATGTCCTGGTCGCCCAGGACCGCTACACCGAAGCCGAGGCCCCGCTGCAGGAAGCCATCGACATCCAGCGCGAGGTGCTGGGGGAAGAGCACCAGGAGGAGCTGGCGATCAGCCTGAACAGCATGGGCAACCTGATGATGCACCTGGGCCGTTTCCCCGAAGCCGAACCGCTGTACGAGGAGGCCCTGGAGATCCACACCCGGGTGCTGGGGGCCGACCACCCTTTCACCATCACCGACCTGCACAACATGGCCTGGCTGGCCTACTACCAGAGCGACTACGAAAAGTCCGAAGCGCGCTTCCGCCAGGCCCTGGAGACCAGCAAGCGGATCTACGGCGACTCGCACCCCAAGCTGGCCGAGGCGTTGAGCAGCTTTGCCCGTTGCCTGCAGCGTCTCGGACAGTACGAGCAGGCGGTGGCCAGCGCCCGTGAGGGGCTGGCCATGACCGAGGCGATCTTTGGCCCGGACAACCTGGAGACGGCCCGGGCCATGGGCACGCTGGCGTTGATCCTCGGCGAAACCGGGGACATCGAGGAGAACGAGCGTCTGGACCGCCGGGTCCTCGAGATCCGCCGCGCACAACTCGGCGAGGAGCACCCCGACACGCTGACCACCCTGCACAACATCGCCTACGGCCACATGCAGCGCGGCGAGCTGAAGAAGGCCGAGACCATGTTCCGCGAGTCGCTGACGGCCTACGAAAAGGCCTTTGGGCACGAGCACCAGGACACGGCCCTGGTGATGAACAATCTCGGCCGCGCGCTGCGCGGCCAGGGCCGGCTGGAGGAGGCCGCCGGCTGGTTCGAAAAAGCCCGCGCCATCCGCATCAGGGTGCTGGGCGAGGAGCACGTGGTGGTGACCGTCTCGCTGCACGACCTGGGCAGCACGCGCTATGCCCAGGGCCGTCTGGACGAAGCCGCCGGCATTTTCGAGCAGGTGCTCGAGGAATACCCGGTGCGGGTGGGCCCCACCCACCGGGCCATCGCCATCGCCCGGCGCGACCTGGCCCAGGTGGAGCTGGCGCGCGGCAATCCCGGCAAGGCCCGGGAGTTGCTGGTGGAAGCCCGGGAAATCGCGGTGGCCGCGCTGGGGGAGGAAGACAGCCTGGTGACCGCCTGCGACCTGATCACCGCCAGCGCCCTGAGCCAGGAGGGCTCGCTGGACGAGGCGGACGCGCTCTTCGCCGCAACCATGGTCAAATACGAGAAGGAGCTGCCGGGGCCCCGCGCCAAGGCGCTGAGGCACCACGGTCAGCATCTCGCCCGGGCCGGCCGGCCCACCGAGGCGGATGCCTCACTGACCAGCGCCTACGAGCTGCTGCGCGAGTCCTACGATGACGACTACTTCCAGTGCCGGCGGGTGATCCGGGCGCTGGTGGAGCTCTACCGCTCCCAGGGGAATGACGGCGCGGCAGCGCAATGGCAGGCCCGGCTCGGGGTGTGATCAGCCAATCCGAGTCGCTGGGCGCCCGTGGAATTGCTCCGCCATGCCGGCCGGCGGGGCATGGGCCCGGCAGTCCGCGCGCCTCGATTTCAGCTGGACGCTGTCTCAGCTGCCGCGCAGCTCGTCCATCAGGCCCTCAACACAACGCTCGATGAGCTGGAAGCACTTGCGGTAGCCGCGGGCCGAGCCGCCGTAGGGGTCGGCCACGTCCTTCCGGCGGCCGGGGCGCTTGGGGTCATACTCGGTCATGTAGCGCATCTTGCCCTTGTGGTGGGGCCAGAAGGTGCTGATCATCCGCTCGTGTGAGCGGTCCATGACCAGCACCAGGTCGGCGTCGTCGAGCAGCTCCTCGCTGAGCTGGCGCGCCGCGTGGGGGGCGAGGTCGAGGCCGAACGCCACGGCGTGGGTCGTCGCGTCGGTGGCCGCCGGGTGGCCCTCCGAGGCCATGGTACCGGCCGAGCCGACGACCACCGGGTGGAGCGTGTCGGGCGGGTCCTTTTCCAGGCGGTCCTTGAGGCAATATTCTCCGAAGGGGCTGCGGCACATGTTGCCGGTGCAGACGAAGAGTACGTTCACGGTGTCACTCCAGGTATCCCAACGCCTTCAACATCTCCCGGCGTTCCTCCGGGGCGTGGGCCTTCTGCTGTGCCGCCCGCGGGGGCCGGCGGTAGAACTGGACCCAGGGGCCGTCCCCCGGCGGGGCCAGTTCCGGTGAAAAGTCTCCCGGCGCCCGTCCCCAGGGCATCCGCAGGCGGTCGTCCCGGAGTTCGGGCAGCGTCTCGGCGGCATGCCCGGGGCCGATGAGCAGCTGCGGCCGGGGGGCGCTCCGCGTCCCGCGGTCGAACTCGACGGCCACCGCAGCGCCGGCATCTTCGAGGGTCAGGTGGATGTCGAGAGGCACGCGGTGCGGCCGCAGGTCGAAACGGACTTCGTCCCCCGACGGCGCAAGGCTCACCCGGCCGGCCTCGGCCGGGAAGTTGGCCGTGACGCCGGTGATGGGACTTCCGGCGCGGAGACGCCCTTTCACCCGGCCTTCGCCACCGCCGTTTCCGGGCCAGCCCAGGGCCAGGTGCAGTCCCTCCTGCCCCAGCGATTCGGCGAGGCCGAGCCGCAGGCGGCCTTCGTAGACATCGCCGCCCCAGCCGCCGGCGGCCAGGTCCTTCTGCTCCGCCGGATCGGCGTCCACGTCGAAGACCTCCTCGGCGCTGCTCGTGCGGTTGACGAGGTATTTCACGCGGCCCTCGCGCACCGAGCGGCGCTCCATCTTGCCCACGTAGGTCTCGGCGTACTGCCAGCCCCGCCCGCCGTCGCCGAGCAGGCTGCGGCCCTGGAACTGCTCCGCCGCCGGGGTGTCGATGCCGTAGGCCGCCACCACCGTGGGCAGCACGTCAAGCAGCTCCACCGGCTCGTGGACCACGGTGCCCGGGGCCGGGGCGCCCCGCGCCTCGGCGCCGCGGGGGAACTTGACCAGCATCGGCACGTGGAGCAGCGTATCGTAGAGGCGCGTCGAGTGGCCGAGCTGGCCGTGCTCCATGAACATCTCCCCGTGGTCGGAGACGATGACGATCATCGAACGGTCCCACAGGCCGTCCCGCTTCATCTGCGCAAAGAGCACGCCAAGCACGTGGTCGGTGTAGAGCAGGCCGTCGTCGTAGAGCAGGCGCAGCCGGCGGGTCACCGAGGACGTGATCGGCGTGCCCGGCTTGGGCAGGCTGCCCTCGGTGGGGTTGGGCAGCCCGGCGCTGTGGAAGGAGAGGTTGCCCATGCGGTTGTACGGCTCGTGCACGGCAAAGGTGTGCAGGAAGAGGAAGTGGTCCAGCCCCTGCCAGCGGCGGATCCAGCGCATGGCCGTGCCGGCGATGCGATCGAAGTCCGAACCGGAAGCCCGGTAGTAATGGAACCCCCGCTCGAAACCATGGGTCGGGTAGAGGTAGCCGCCGCCGGTGATCGCGGTGGTGAAGAACCCGTCCGCTTCGAGGACCTCGGCGATGGTGGCGAAGGAATCGCTGAGGCTGAGGTTGTTCCGCTTGTCCAGGCCGTGGACGTGGGGATAGAGCGAGGTGAGCAGGGACATGTGCGATGGGCGGGTCCAGGGCGAGGGCGTGAGGCAGGTGCTGTAGAGTACGCCCTCCCGGGCCAGGCGGTCGAGGCTGGGGCTCGTCAGGCGGGCCGAACCGTAGGCCCCCAGGGCGTCGGCGCGCAGGGTGTCCAGCGAGACGAGCAGCAGCAGTCGCGGCTCTTCGCCGGCAGCGTCAGCCGCCTGCGGGGCGAGCACCCGCGGCACCGACCAGACGGGGATCACCGGCCCGGCCCCCTCGGCCGGCGGATCGACGAGCCGGGCGGTGAGCTCCAGCTGCACCTCGGCCCCGGCCCAGGAGGAGAGGTCGACTTCGCGGTCGACCCATTCCATGGTCTCGCCGGCGTCCCGGGTCCCCCCCACGAGGCGGGCGGAACGCAACCCGGTGCCCAGCAGCCGGGCCTCGAAGCGCGCCCGGGGCGGCGCCTCGCCCTCCCCGGCCCCGCGGCCCGGCCTGCCGAAGGGCGGCCGGTAGAACCCGTAGCCCAGTTCGAGCATGCCCCCTTCGGGCACCCGCACCCAGGGGCTGCGGAAAACCTCGCCGTCCTTCAGCGTCAGGGTGGGCCGGCGCTCCTTGCCCACCATGGCCGGCCGGGCGCCGTCGCCTTCATCGGCCAGGGGCAGCACCCCCCGCTCGACCACGAGCACCTCGCCGGTGGGCCCGCCGCAGGCCCAGACCACGGCGAGCACGGCACAACAGGCCAGCAGGGCCGCGGCCCGCCATCCCCGCCCGATTTTTTCGGCAGTATCCATCAACGCTCTCACATCCCGGGCAGCAGGGCGGCGGTGAGCTCGGTCACGCGCCAGCCGGCCTCGGGGCTCTTCTGCATCACGAAACGGGCCATGGCCGACTCGCCCCGGGCGCCGGCCACGAAACCGTGCTGCCCCTCGTGGGTCCCCATGACCACGAATTTCAGGGTGACCAGGGCCTTCCGCTCATCCTTTTCGATACGGATGCGCGGACTGTCCATGGTCACCTCGAGATCGTCGAACAGCGCGAAGGCCTCGACCAGGCCGTTCTCGATATCGGCGGCGGTGGTGCCGCCGTACGCGTCGCTGAAACGGCCGGTGTCGATCACCGCCATCACGCCGCGGATCTCCTCCCGCTCCAGGGCCGCGGCGGCGTCTTCAAGACGACCGCGGATACGGTCCTCCTCGGTGGGGACCAGCGACCAGACCAGCAGGCCCAGGCCGAGCACCAGCAGTACCAGCACGATCTCCCGACTCGTCACCCTCATCGCTGCACTTCTCCCGTAAACAACCCGCGGATTATACCACTACCGCCGCCCCGCGGCCCGGTCCGGCGTTTTGCGCGCCGATCGGGTATAATGATTGATCGCCCGCCGGTGCGGCGGGCGCCACGTCGACATCCACCGGACGCGGGCGGCCCCGGCCGCCGATGACGCCGTCCCCCATTGATACGAGGCGAGGACCATGGGACTCTACGAGGAAATGAAGGCCCGGGACATTGTCGACCCGGTGGCCCAGGACGTGAAGAACAAGGCCGTGGAACTGACCGACGAGGAGATCGTGGTCACCGAACGGCTCACCGACGACCTGGCCTGGATCCACCAGCGCATGGCCGAAGACCGTGAATGCACCAGGCACTCCACGGTCTACTCCAAGCTCTTCGGCTTCATCCCGCAGAACTGCCACCACTGCTTCAAAATCGTGGTGCGGCCGAAGACGCTGCGCGACCTGTTCAAGGTGCGCGAAGTGCAGAAGGCGCTCGACCTGCCGTCGAAGTGCGGCATCGAGGAGCGGCAGCACGTGCACGCGCTTTACGGTGCCTACTGGTACTGCCCGGTGAGCGGGGGGCTGAAGGGCGCCCGCGAGCTCTACGAGAAGGTGCGCACCGCGGTGGAGGCCGTTCTCGGGCCCGATGCCGGGGTGATCCTCAAGCGGGGCTGCACCGAGATGGAATTGACCCACGGGCCGTCCGACCGCTGGACCTACACGGCGTTCCACGCCCAGCGAGAGATGCAGCTGGACAAGGTCTACACCATCCGCCGCCGGGAGAAAATACAGCCCGAGTATCTCGAGCACCGCATCATCCGCCGCTGGATCGAGTGGGCCTACTCCCACGGGGACGATACCTACCTCGAGTACACCGACGCCCCGATGACCCGACCGGTGGTGACCTACCACGACAGCGCGCACAAGGACGAGGACTTTCCCGGGCGGCAGGAACAGGGCTAGCCCCCGGTTCTCACCGTCCATCTGCTGCGGTGGCGGAGCACCGTGAGAAAAGGGGATTAGCGCCGCCGCTTGCGAGACGCCACCGGCACGGGCACCAGTTCGGGGAGGACCCAGGGCACCCGGGGCTTCACCCGCCGCTCCGTGGCGGGGGTGTCCTGCTCCAGGGCCAGGGCGGCGTCGTTCTTCTCGATGATCGGCGGGGGCTCGTAGGTCCAGCCCGCGGCGAGCCGTTTCTCCTCCCGCCGCAGCATGAAGCGAATGTAGCGCCCGATGGCCGGGGCGATGACCCGGGTGGGCCAGCCGCACACGCGGTAAAAGCGCCGGAGCAGCGCTTGCAGCTTCGGCCCCAGTTTCGGGTCGTTCCGCAGCTGGCGGTGCATGGCCCAGACCGCGCCGGCGTAGCCGGTGCGCAGCACCATACCGGCGCGCCGGTAGTTGCGGCGAATCCGCCGGTCGGGGTGCTTGCGGTAGCGTGCCCAGCCCTCGAGGGTGGTACCCATCAGGCGGGCCAGGCTCGGCCCGTTGACCTCGAAGTCGCGCTGGAAGGCCTGCACCAGGAACTGCTCCTCCTGGCCGTCGCGGATGCCGGGATGGCGGTAGTTGAAGCGGAACTGCCCGTGGGCGTCGGCCATGTCGAAGTCCGACTCGGGCAGCAGGGTGCCGTTGTCCTGGTGCTCGCGGTGCAGCGGCGTGCCGGGCACCGGCGTGTAGAGCATGAACTGGTGGAAATCGGTGGCGTGGCTCACCGCGTGGTCGATCACCTCGTCGATGTTCTCCGGGGTGTGATTCTCCAGGCCGATGATCGAGGAACCGAGCACACGGATGCCGTGGGACTGCAGGGTGCGCACGTACTCGTGGGTGTCCACCCCCTTCAGCTTGCCGTACTGGCTGTCCTCGCCCTCCAGCCCGGTCCAGACCCAGGAGACGCCGAGGCCGATGAGCTGTTCCATGGTGTAGGACTTGAGCACGCGGATCGAGCTGAAGACATAGATCGACCAGCTCCTGCCCTCCTGCTCCATCAGCTCCAGCAGCCGCAGGGCCCGATTGCGCTGGAGCAGGAAGTTCTCGTCGAGGATGAAGAAGGAGCGGGTCTTCAGCTCGGCCTCGATCCCCGACATGACGTTGAAGAGCTCGTCGCCGGTCTCGTAGAAATTGATGAACTTGCCCCGGCCGCCGAACATCGCCGACGTCGAGCAGAAATTGCAGCCCATGGGGCAGCCCACCGAGGGGATGAGGATCGCCGCCGTGCCCGAGGACCCGTCGCCGAGTTTGACCCCCAGGGCCCGGGAGCCGAACCCCGAGATCACCGCCGGATGCTTCACCGGGGCCGCCTCATCCTGGCCCAGCAGCCGACGGAACCAGCGGATGCCGTCGCCCCTGACCACGTGGTCGGCGTCGATCATCTCCTCGATACCGTCGCGGTTGGCGATGTGGCCGCCCACCACCACCATTGCCCCGGGCTGGTGTTTGCGCACCAGGGCGCACATCCGCCTGACCTTCTCCACGTTGACCACGATGGCACTGATGCCCACCACGTCGTATCGTTCGGATTTCAGCTGGGCGGTGAAGCCCTCAATGGTGGGGAAATCGATCAGCGTGCAGGGGGCGTCCATGTTCGCCTGCAGCAGCATCAGCCCGAAGGAGCGGTGAAACATCCGCAGGGAATACGCCCCCTGGGTGCGCGTCACCTGGTTGTGATAGAGCTCCATCGGGTTGAGGGCACGGCTGCCGTCCTCGTCGTCCCGGGCGAAGGGCCCGTAGACCGAAGAGAGCAGCACCCTGGCCGAAGTGCCCAGGGGATGGACTGGATATGACTGGTCCACGATGATTCTCCGCCGGCAGTGTATTTGATGTTGACGATTTCGACTTCCACAGTCATAGTAGGGTCCTGGAGCGACAGAGGAAAGCGGAAACCCTTGTTTTACAATAGTTTTACATTTCTCGGGGGCAACGGCGGACCATGACCCGGGTCAGGTGGATCTTCCACCCCATCATCATCCTCATCCTCTCCATCCTGGCCATGGGGCTCTCCCTCTTTCTCTACATTCGCTGGTACGTGGAGGCCAGCGCCGGGCTGCAGAGCGTCATCGACCGGGCCAACCTCGACCGCGACCAGGTGCTGGCCCCGCAGACCTGGGTGGTGATCCTCGTGCTCTCCATCCTGGTGGGCATCATCCTGCTCGGCCTGCTGAGCATCTTCGTCTACAATCAGAAGACACGGCAGCTCTACCGGCTGCAGCGCAACTTCATCGGCAACTTCACCCACGAGCTGCGCACGCCGGTGGCCTCGATGAAGCTCTACCTCGAAACCCTGCGCAAGTACGACCTGCCGCGGGAGGAGCAACTGAAGTACCTCGACTACATGATCACCGACGCCGACCGCCTGTCGCACAACATCTCCCGCATCCTCAACCTGGCCCGCATCGAGAGCAAGACCTGGGGCGGCCAGTTCGAGATCGTCGACCTCGTGGAAGAAGCGGAGAGCTTCCGGGAGCGGAACGACCACCTCTTCGAGGGCTGCACGAGCCGCGTGCACAATCCGTCGGGGGAAACGTTCACCTGCCGTCTCAACCGGGACCTCTTCGGCATCCTGCTGATGAACCTCTTCACCAACGCGGTGACCTACAACCGTTCGCAAAAGCCGGCGCTCGACCTCATCTTCGAACCGGCCCGCAAGGGGGTCACCGTGCGCTTCGAGGACAACGGCATCGGCATCGGCACGTCCGAGCGAAAGAAGGTCTTCCGCAAGTTCTACCAGAGCGGCAGCGCCGAAGACCGGTCGGCCAGGGGGACCGGGCTGGGCCTCTACCTCGTGGAGCTGATCGCGCGAATGCACAAGGGGACGATAAAGGCCGCGCCGCGGAAGGAGGGCGGATCAACGTTCACCCTCTTCCTGCCCACCGCGGCCGCCGAGCGACGAGGAGCACGATGAGCGATACGGAAGCGAAACGGATCCTGGTCATCGAGGACGATGCGCACATGGCCGAGGGGCTGAAGCTCAACCTCTCGCTCAAGGGGCACGATGTGCAGGTGGCCACCGATGGGCTGGCCGGCCTCGAGCTGTGGCGCGAGTGGCGGCCGGACCTCATCGTGCTCGACATCATGCTGCCGGTGATGGACGGCCTGACCGTGCTGCAGAACATCCGCCTGGAGGACGAGCGGCTGCCGATCCTCATCCTCTCCGCCCGGGGCGAGACCGACGACCGCAAGGCCGGCTTCAGTCACGGGGTGGACGACTACCTGGCCAAGCCCTTCGACCTCGAGGAGTTCCTGCTGCGCGTGGAGCGGCTGCTCACCCGCGTCTCGCTCTACGAGAGCGACAGTGAGCCGACGGCACTGGCCAGCTACAGCTTCGGCGGGAACGCCATCGACTTCACCACCCTCACCGCCCGCTGCCGGGCCGGGGAGGTCACGCTCACCGACCAGGAGGCCCGGCTGCTCAAGCTCTTCATCGCCAACCGCGGCACCCCGCTCTCCCGCCAGCGGATCCTCGAAATCGGCTGGGGCTTCGCCCGCGGCAGCACCACGCGCACCGTGGACAACTTCATGGTCCGCCTGCGCAAGTACTTCGAAGAGGACCCGAAACACCCGGTCTACTTCAAGAGCCGCCGCTCGGTGGGCTACGTCTTCGACCACCCGGACCAGGGTGACTGATCGCCTGCCGGGCAGACCGCTTTCCTTGACAGCCCAACTTTCTTCCCCCTATCATCATCTGCAAGCAGCAGCAATGCAGTACCGTCTTGCCTTCACACCAAAAAGCACCGGACTGTTCCGGCAGGCGAATGGCGGGTTTCAACGTGCGTCAACTCTTGCGAAATTTCAGGCAGAATTTCATCGTGCCGCTGTCCCTGCTCTGGCTGCTCATCCTGCTCTTCGTCTATCTTTGCCCGCTGCTCGAAAACGAGCGGGCCCTCTTCGCCGAGTTCTACGCCGACCAGCCCCTGCGGCTGATGCTGATCATCGCCCTGATCGTCGGGATGCGGCAGATCAGCGAGCGGGCGGAGCGGCGGTTCTGGACCTACCTCACCGTGGCCTTCGCCTTCTGGTTCATCGGCGACATCGCCTTCCAGCCGCCGCCGGATGCCGAGCCCACGGTGGCCATGGGCCTGGTCGAAGACCTGATGTTCCTCGCCTTCTACCCCCTCTTCCTCATCGCCCTGGAGCAGCGCCCGCACGAGGGGCCGATGGGCGGCGACCGTCATTCCACCGGCCTGCTCTACACCGGCATCATTCTCTTCTGCACCTGCTGCTTCACCTACTTCACGCTCATCGAGGCCCTCCTCGCCCCGGAATCCTACCTCTCGGTGGCGCCGTCCTACACCTACTTCGTGGTGCTCGACCTGCTGGTGACGCTGCGGCTGTTCACCCTCGCTTTCGCCAGCCGGGGCCGGCGGTGGCGCGTCCTCTACGGGCTGGTGGGCCTGGCCATGGCCGGCTGGACCTTCGGCGACGTGCTGGACATGCTGACGCTCAAGGGGTTGATCGAGATGCCACTCGGCACCTTCGTCGATTTCATCTGGATCCCCTCGTACTACGTGATGATCGGCGCCCTCTGGTACCGCAACGGCACGCTGCCCCGCAGATCCCCCGGGCTCGCCGGAACGAGCATCATCCAGGGGGGCGGCTGCACCGGCTGCGGCCGGCTCCTCCTGCTCTATGCCGCGGCCCTGCCGCTGGCCCACGTGGTGATCATGGCCGCCGACTGGTTGAGCCCGGAGGGCACGATCCACCGCGGCGTTCTTTCCCTGGCCGCGGCGCTGGCCCTCGCTGCGCTGGCCGCGGTGCAGTTTCGCCGGGACCGAATCGAACGGGATCACGACGGGACCAGCGTTTCGGTGATCCTCAGCGATGCCGAGATGCAGGAGTCGCGGAAGATGGAAGCCCTGGGGCGGCTGGCCGGCGGGGTGGCCCACGATTTCAACAACCTGCTCACGGCGCTGCAGGGGTACGGCGACCTGATGAAGGAGGCCGATGACCGCGGGGAACGTGAGGAGCTGGCCCTCGAACTGTCGAAGGGCATTGACAAGGCAAGCGACCTGACACGCCAGTTGCTCACCTTCAGCCGGCGACACGTGCTGAAAACCGAACCCATCGACCTCAACCAGGTCATCGGGAGCCTCGACGAGATGGTGCGTCGGATCATCGGCGAAGACGTGGAGCTGCAGTTCAACGGGGCCGGGGACCTCTGGCCGGTGGACGGCGACCAGGCCCAGCTGACCCAGGTGGTCATCAACCTGGTGGTCAACGCGCGGCAGGCCATGCCCGAGGGCGGCCGGCTGGCCATCCGCACGGCCAACGTCCACATCCGCACGAGGAGAGACCTTCCCGACGCCGATGTGACCATGGGCGACTACGTCCTGCTCGAGGTGAGGGACACCGGGTGCGGTATCGAGGAAGACCTCCACACGCGTGTCTTCGAACCGTTCTACACCGGGCGCCGGGGCAGCGGCGGCACGGGCCTCGGGCTGGCCACGGTCTACGGCATCGTCAAGCAGGCCGGGGGCCACATCAACCTGGTCAGCGAACCGGACAGGGGCTCCACATTCAGCCTCCTCTTCCCCCGCAGCGCCGGCAAGGCCAGAGCATCGGTCGAAGTGGACCGGGCGCCGCTCGATCCGCCGAAAGGCGGGGAAACGATCCTCTTCGCCGAAGATGAAGACAGCCTGCGCAAGGTGGTCAGCCGCTACCTCGTCCGGCACGGCTACGTCGTGCTGGAAGCGAGAAACGGGCGGGAGGCGCTGGAAGTGGCCCAGGCCTTCGGCCAATCCATCGAGCTGCTGATCACCGACGTGGTCATGCCGGAGATGGGCGGAGAGACGCTGGCGGCGCGGCTCACCGAACTGATGCCCGGTATCCCCATCCTCTTCATCTCCGGCTACCTCGACGACGATTCCCTTTTCGACCCGGGCCGGACCGGGTGGGAGTTCCTGCAGAAACCGTTCACCTACGAGGGCCTGACCACCCGCGTGCGCAGCATGCTCGATGCGCGGGAGTAGCCCGCCCCCGCCCTTGTCCATGACATCGCTCCCGGTTACCATTGGTCTTCCCGCGGGAGGGGAGAAAAGATGGACCGCCGGCGCTACCCCCACAGCACGATCCGCAACCTGACCTACCTGAAGAAGATGGACTTCATCGTCGGGGCGGCGCTGGTGGAGGCGGGCCGGCTGGGCCGGGCGCCGGAGGAGGTGCCGGTGCTGGAGATCGGCTGCAACACCGGCAACGTCTCGCTCTCGCTGGCCGAGGCCGGTTTCCCGGTGCTCGGCGTGGAGATCGACCGGGCCAAGGCCGAAACGGCCGGGGAGCGCAACCCCTACGAGCACGCCGAGTTCGTCAATCGCGACATGGAGCACTGGTCGCCGGAGCGGCCCTTCCCGGTGGTGGTCTGCTCCGAGGTGCTCGAGCACCTGGAGGACCCGGCGGCGATGGTGCGGCGCATCGTCTCCCTCACCGAGCCGGGGGGGCTGGCGGTGATCACCGTGCCCAACGGCTACGGGCCGTGGGAGCTGCTGGCCTACCGCTGGAACCCGCTGCGCCTGGTGCCGGCCCTGCTGCGCCGGGTCCGGCTGGCCGTGGGCCGGCTGCCCGTGCTGCGGGATCGTCTCACCGAACCGGCGCCCTATCCCAAGGGGGAGCGCCACATCCAGCAGTTCACCTTCGACCGCATTGTCGGCCTGCTCGAGGAGAACGGGCTCGAGGCGCTGGCCCCTGACGGCCGCTCCTGTTTCCTCGCCCCGGTATTCCCCTTTTCGCTCTGCCGCCGCTGGTCGGGCCTGCTCTGGCCGCTGGAGCAGTTCGACATGGCGCTGGCCGACAAGCTGCCCCGCTTCGCGGCCTGCGGCTGGTACTTCCGCTGCCGGCGCCGGTAAACAGGTCACGGAGCGGCCACGTATATGAGACCACGGAACCGGCCGACCCCGGCCGCACAGGAGGGAGGAACGGATGCACGATCGAAGAATACACCTCGCCACCGGGCTGGCCCTGCTGCTCGCCCTGTCCCTGGCCCTGCCCGCCGCCGCCCAGCAGGATGCGCGCGGCAACAGCGGCCGCGGCCGGGAGATCAGGGAATTCACTTTCAGGCTCGACGTGGCGGCGCCCGACGGCTCGGACAACGGGCGGGTGGTGCGCTCCATCGAATTGAGCGGCATCGAGCGGGAGAAGACCTCCTTCCACTTCGGAACCAAGACCCCGATCCCCACCACCACCTTCAACCCCTCGGAGGGGATGGACGCCTCGGGCCAGGCCATTCCACGCATCAGCTACAGCTACCAGAACCTGGGGCTGCAGGTGGACCTGCGCGTGCTGCAGCAGAGCAGCGACCGGGTCTACGTCGCCCTGGAATACGAGCTGAGCTACACCGAGCCGCAGGCAGCGGCGCTCCGTGAGGGACAGCCGCCGCTGATCCTGAGCCACGAGATGAAGATGGTCAGGGGATTGAAGGCCTCGGCCCCGGTGGTGGCGGCGGAGTTCTTCCGTCCCGAGGAGGGCCGGGTGCTGGCCGACAGCCTGGGCATCGACCCGGGGACCATGGGCAACGATGGGCCCTGGCGGCTGCTGCTGACCCTGATCGACAAGGGGCACTGAGAGGGATGAAGAAAGTCAGGGCGATCATCTCGGGACGGGTACAGGGGGTCTGGTTCCGGGCCTCCACGATGGAGAAGGCCGTGGAGTGCGGCGTCAGCGGCACGGTGCGCAACCTGGTGGACGGCCGGGTGGAGCTGGTGGCCGAGGGCGAGGACGAGCGGGTGGACCAGCTCCTCCGCTGGGCCGAAAACGGCCCGCCCATGGCCGCGGTGGACCGGGTCGACGTGGAGGTGCTGGTTTCGGACGGCGGGCTCACCGGCTTCCGCATCACCTGAGCAACGAGCGACCGCCGTACGGAAAAAACCGGGCACGGCCCCTTGAGGCCGGCCCGGCTCGTGGTCCTTTCACTTCAGACGGCAACCATCAGTTCCTGGCGACCACCACGTCGTGGGTGTGCGGGGCCACGGTGCCGCAGACGAGGAAACCGTCCTGACCGGCGAACCAGACCTCGGAAAGCTCCAACCTGCCCGTGGTCTTGTCAAAGACCAGCTTGGCATCCCGCTCGTCCATCCCGGTGCGGGCCAGGGTGGTGATCACGTGCAGGATCGCCGACCCCTCCCCACCGGCGTTGCGCACGGTGATCATCGGCGGGTTGGAACCCTCGCGCTCGAGAAGATACTTGCCCGCGGGCATGCTGGTCTCGCCGACCACGAAGTCATGGGGCACTTCGGCCACCAGCTGCTTGTGCGGGCCGGCCCAGGCAAAAGAAACGGCCAGTACGGCCACCATGCAGATCATCAACGCAACCTTCAGATGCTTCTTCATCTCGTGTCCTCCAACTCCGCACGATCAGCGGAGCAGTTCTGCCGAACATGTCGTTCTCGTCTTTTCTGCTTCAAATCTGTCCCGGAAAACCCATCGTTGTGACCAGTAAATCTATAATAAAATACAAAATTTATCCATCTTTATTTGAAATCCTCGCCGGTCGTTCGAAAACGAGGCGAACGCATGCGTACAGCAAAAGACCGGACAATGTCCCGCAGGACCTGCCCGGTCTTTGGTTTCAGTGGTCGGACCGTGCTTCTCGAACTTAATCGCTGGAACGGGAAGCCGCGGCAGCGCTGACCTGGAAGCCATCCTTGCCGGCGAACCAGACCTGGGAAAGCTCCACCGTGCTCTCGGACTTGTCGAAGACCAGCTTGGCGTCACGCTCGCCCATCCCGGTGCTGTCCAGGGTATCAACCACGTGCATGATCGCCGAACCCTCGCCCTGATCATTGCGAATGGTGATCATCGGCGGATTGGTCAGCTCCCGCTCGAGCATGTACGTGCCGGCGGGCATCATCGTCTCACCGATCATGAAATCATGGGGCACCTCGGCCACGAGCTGCCGGTGCGGCCCGGCCCAGGCAAAAGACACGGCCAATACGGCAATCACGCAGGCCACGAACGAAATCTTCAGATGCTTCTTCATTTTCTTTCCTCCAGCCCCGCTCTCTTGCGGGAGTTCAAGCCGGATCTCCGGCTCCTGTTATCGTTGCGTCTGTCCTGCCCCTGCCGCGCAGTGCTGCAGGAACAGGAAGATGTTATATTATT
>Ga0180430_10001865_pt1 | contig 19866 bp, 9 predicted proteins | sample SS_ome_9_FD_132999 | JGI IMG/M metagenome (GOLD analysis project Ga0180430, IMG submission 132999) | Hypersaline lake sediment archaeal communities from the Salton Sea, California, USA - SS_1_S_2 metaG | ecosystem: Environmental > Aquatic > Non-marine Saline and Alkaline > Hypersaline > Sediment... | reverse complement strand
TTCGCTGGTAAGTATTCATCGGAAAAAGGATATTTTCACTTCCAGGTTTTCCTGTTTTTTCATTACTTCAGCACCACCCTGAATACTTTGCTATTGCTGCCACTGGTTGCTTTGATGAAGTACACGCCACTGGCGAACTGAGAGAGCAGGTCGATTTCTTCATTCCATTGGTAGTCATCGATCCTTGAAAGCAGTTCACCTGTGATCCCATACACGCTTATAACAGCTGTTCCTGACGACTCCGAACCACTGATCCGCACCATTCCCTGTGTTGGATTGGGTGATAAAACACTCTGAATCGCGGTGGCACCCGGAACACCTGTTGCATCAACTGTAAAGTTTACCTGGTAGGTCTCCTGGGTGGTGCCATCTTCAGCAGTTACCAATACAGTTGTGGTCCCGGGCAGCTGGGCAGCGTCATTTACAACATACGTTGCATTGTCATCTGTCGGAACTGCATCCACAGTGGGGACAACAGTGGTTCCTGCGGGAAGTTCCACATCATAGGTGAAGTTTCCGGGTGCAAAACCGCTGACAGTTGTTCCATCAACACCCAGATCGCTTAACGATGCATCGGTATTGAGCGCTACAGTAAACAGGATCGTATATTGCTGTACCGATACACCATCGGGTGCGGTTACTGTGACTGTCGTTGTCCGTTCAGCCTCGCTTCCCCTGGGGTCTGTGGCATCTTCCACTTCAATTACAGCTGCAGCCAGTCCGGATGACGCAGAAACCGCAGGAATACCTTCATACCCGGCAGGCAGCTCATGTGCATAGGCATATACTTCGGGACTAAAACCGTCAATAGTGGTCTCATCCACTTTCAGGTCCTTTAATGAAGCAACAGTTGCTGCTTTACTGATCATCACCCCTATATCGTCCACCATCGTCCTGGGAGAAGTGCTGACACCGGAATAACTGAACCTGATCATGGTGGGTACATAGCTGTTCACATCCAGTGCCTGGAGGGCCAAAACACCTGATGCATCTTCATCCGGGTAGGAGGGTATCCTTCCGTCTGATGGCAAATAGGTTTCCAGTTCCTGCCAGGTTGCACCCTGGTCGGTGCTGGTGGAAATGACCAGTGATTCATCATCCGATATTGAGAACTTGGCTGCAAACGAGACCATTCCTATGCTGAAATATTCCGGTGAGGTAATCTGTCCTTCCCCGTTGTTGGCGCTGTTGTACATGCGCAACCCGTTATCTCCGGGATACAGTCCGAAGTCGCCGCGCGAAGAAGAAGCATACAATCCGCCGCTGCTGCTCCATCCTGTCGGCCTCCTGCCATCACCGCTTCTTACAAAGCCTGTTTTCACGTAATAAAGTGAACGTGATATCACAACTTTATAGGTTTCGGTCGTTACACCATCTGCTGCATGAATCGTGAAAACCGCCGTATCTGAGCCCCCGGCTTCAGGAAATGGCTGCCTGGAGAAAGATACTGTCGCAGCACCGTTCAGTGGTACCACATCTATTGCAGCAGTATCTCTGTATGAGATTGAATCGTGTGCCACAAAAACATTACTGTTTTCAGCTGTTTCAGCAAAGAGGATATCCTCTTCCGATACGGTCTGGCAGGAAGACAAGATCATACTGAAACCGGTATTGTCTGCAGGAACCGCTTTTTTCTTCAGCCAGACATTATCCAGGACAAACGGATAGTCACCGTTATCTCCACTGTCGTTCGCACTTTCAAACCTGATCATTACAGGAGTCTGTTCTGTGTCGATCACAATCGTATCATGCAGTGTTCCATCCGGCAACGCTTTCAGCTCAAGATATGTCGTATCCCAGACTGAAGTCCAGTTTGCGCCCTCGTCGTGACTCAGGTAAACAGTGAATGTGGCATCTGTGGCAGCAGCGGAGGTTTTCACAGATAAAAACAATGTATCTGCCCAGGAATAGGATATTTCAGTGGTGAGTGTTGAAACCGCATCCCTGAATTTCGCACCTCTTCCGACAATTCCACCGCTTGTGGAAGCCACGCCTTCACCGCCGGTTACCCAGCCTGAAAAGTTATCACTGCTTCCTTCCTCAAAATCTTCCTGGAAATGATAATCCTGTGCAAATGCAGTACCGCAGAGCAACATTAATCCAGCGACAATAAGTGTAATAGTTTTTTTCATAACAATTGATAAGATTAGTTAGATTGATTTTTGATTAAATTTATATAACCATACCTGTCCCTGGGTTTTGGAATCGTTCGATCTGGTTTCTACCTCAATCAAAATCCTACATTTGCCGGGGTACATGCAGATGGGCTGTGTGCCCGGCCTGCGGTTCATAGCGCATGCAGCGCAGGGAAGCATTTGAACCGGCCGGTTGCAGGGTCATTCAATAATCCGGATCTTTAAAGTTGATGATCTGTTAATAAAATGCAGTTTCAAGCAGCACAAGCCTCCTGTCGCCCCTAAGCTTGACTTCCAGCGCTCCGGAGGTTTCTTTAACAGTCACCTGCAAAGACTGGTAGTCACCCGGTCGGATCATTGCCGATGTTGCAGTTCCATTTACAGAGATCATTATCTCCGCCGGCTCATCTGCAGGATTCCATACCAGGTTGCTCATTTCAGATGTATTCTCCGGCACCCGGCACCAAAAAAATGCCGCTCCATTTTCAGATTCGGGATCAAGGGGTGTCGCCACTCCTCCAAAATCGCGGTGGTAATATGGCCCGAATATTCTCCTGCCATATGGTACATATTGCTTTCCGGCCCGGTTGTTCCATCCCCATTTGGCACCTGCATACCCATGTCCCAACGCATCGACTGCATATTCCAGGTCTTCGTAGGAACCAACAAGTGCCGGTTTGGCATTGATCATCAGTCCACTGTATATGCCGGTTAATAGCCCCTTTTCTGTTTCATATGCTCCCCACATAATAGGCGCATCAATAAGCACATAGGGTTCGTGCACTTGACTGCTCTGCATATAGGAGATACAATTTCCCATGATTCGATCGGCGACGGGATCCTTTCCCAGGCGGTTCACGAGGTCAAATCCGGAAAGGAGTATGCTTCCCTTTCCATGAAACAATTCAGCCAGGGCGATTCCCTCGAGCCCGACACTATAGTTCGCCAGTATCGCCGCCTGTTTTACTGACTTTGGATCCCGGAGAACAAATCCGTGCGTTACCGGGTATATAGCCGGCATCCCCGGCCGGGTCTCGTCCCAGTTGGTATAATCTGACCAAATCCGGAGTTCCTTCCTGCTGATGCCCTCGAATACGGGATGACCGGGTCGTTCAGGATTAATGTTGAATCCATTGCGGGAAGGCCTGTCCGGAGGTGGATAGCCGGGGTCATCTATATCCATTCCCGGGAAACGAAGCTGAACAGGTAATATGTTCGCCAGGTGCTCCTGGCGGGAACTGTCCTGCGCCAGGATCAGCATCCTGCCTCCTTCTGCGACAAATTTCCTGATTTCACTGAAATGTGCTGCGAGGCCTGAATCTGCTGAATTTTTTCCAATGATCAGCAGGTCTGAACTGCCGGGAACAGCGCCTGGAGTATACTCCGCAAACGGGATCCGGTTGGCCTGGAAAGCGGTTTTGGTGGTGCCGTCGGGATCATACAGCAGGATCGATGCACCGGTTCCTTTCTTTGCAATATGTGCTTGTTTCAGGCTGCCAGTCAGGGATGAAATATACAGGGAAGCATGGTTCCTGCTTACTTCATTTCCTTCCGAAAATAAAATTCCTTCCAGGGTATAGTCACCCGAAAACAAACTTGCCGGCAACTGTATGGGAATTCTCGCCGAGTGGATAGCATAATAAGCAATATCAGGCAGTGAAATCGAATCCACATACCTTACTGTCATTGCATTATCCAGAAGTCGCACCACGAGCCTGTTTTTTTTCAATGTCCTGAAATCTTCAGAATCATTGATGATATGGGCTATTGGCTCGATCGCGGTTCCGGCATAAACCTGGGGCGTCCAGTTTTCCCAACTCACTAAAACCGGCTGGTATGATTCCCTGACCTGGCGGGTGGCAGGCTTGGGATCCATATCCACGAAACTGGTGGCTGTATGCCAGTTCCTGAATAAAATGGTAAATGGGAAAATCCCTGAAGATTCGCTATTAATTCGCCGCAGCCGCCGGGTGAGCTCTGTCGCCTGCTTGATGGTCCATGACTGGTGCTGATCTGCAAGTAATTGCTGGAGCTGCTGTGGTGCATGCCCTGTCCAGTTCAGCTGGGAAACGGGATTCTTATGATTGGGTGTAAGGTTGTACCTGCCATCAGGACCGGTATAGTTCCCTACACATTCCGTAAATGTCAGGGGTTGAACTTTATCGGGAAAGGTAATACGTTCATCATCCCTGATATGCAAAAAGGTGAATGGAGATGCATAATACCATCCCCAGTAACGGTGAAGATCGCAGATATCCCCTGATTGTCCGTATCCATATCCTGCATTGCCAATATATAGTCTTGACGGGTCCCATTTTTGTAAACCGGCATAGGCATTATTCAGGAATTCAATCCATTCCGTGACTTTTGAGCCGCGGTAAGGCACCTCATTGGTGAGGGCATAGATGACAAGCGAGGGGTGATGCATGATGGGTCCAAACTTTTCCTCTTTATACCAATCTACTGCTGCGTTATAATCAACAGGTGGCCGTTGCCCCATCACCGACCCTGAATAGTTGCCTCCAAATACCATCATTCCGAGCTCATCACATACATCATACCACACCTCGCTATCCGGGATCCTGATGATGTTCACATGCATGCTTTTCATGAAACGCACATATTCGAGTGCAAATTCACGGCTGTTTTCAAGAGTTTCGGGGATCCCTCTTCCGGGTGGGTTAATGGCGATGCCCCGAAGGAACAACGGATAACCATTCAGCCATATCCTGCCTTCCCTGCTTTCTATGGACCTGAACCCAATCCTGCTCACAAGCTCAATGTTCCTGAAGTGTTTGTCCGTCGAAATCACAAGGTCATATAATACTGGCGAAGCCGGAGACCAGTATTCGGCCGGAAGTCCGGCGATGAGATACTGTTTTCGGTTTGGTGAAGTTGCCTTGGAAAGGGCAGAAACATTTCCCTGGAAGAGCAACTTGTCCGGATCATTTTCCCTGGTCAACCGTACATACATCTCGTCCGGCGCAGATGCCGGACCGGTTATTAAAATATGGTCCATGCCCGTTGTAAACGTGTACCTTTCGGCGCCATATGACATTGGCGCAGTGGCAATGAAAAAAACAAGCAAGCAGGAGGCTGCAAACTTTCCCGGTAGTTTTCTCAAAAGAAGTCCCTCATCATTTTTGGGTGTTCTCATCATCGGAATATCTTAAAGTGATTCACCAGGATCAGCTGTAACCCGGATCGCGGATATGACAGGTTTCCCGGAAATTGCACGAAACCGGATGTGTATGCCCTTCCCGCCGGAAGCCGTCACACTGAGAGCGTTTTGCTGAGCGCTGGTGGAAAGCGGATCCCTGGGGGTGACTTCACACCTTACTTGTGCATGTTCATTGCAGGATAGTTCAAAAACCCGCTGATCTCCTGGCAATTCGGACTCGGCAAACATGATCTGCACAAGGTATCTCCCATCCGGAAGATCAAAATGATAACTTTCAGGGTTTAACAGGTACTGGAAAAACAACGCCGGATCCGCGGTAGCATTAAGTGCAATATCCTTCTGAAGCATCACTTTTTCTCCACCAACATAACCAAAACCGCCGGGCACATAGGGCTGGTCAGCAAGCCAGACAGTTTCCCCGCCTGGATAGTATTGTACATTGGACCCGCAATTGATCGCTATATCAACCTCCTGGGGATTCACCAGGGGGAGCTGCGATGGTATTACAATTGCCCTGACCTGCATTGTATCGGCGATATTCCTGTCACTTTTTACGACTTGGGCGATCACCTTGTTTTCTCCGGAACGGAGGTCTGCGTCCCAGGTGATCGTACCTGTTATGTCCGGGACTTTTGTTCCATAGCTTTTTCCGTTTACCCATAACTTTACCCGGCCGGCATTGGTATAGACTTTAACTGGCTGCATTTCCAGGTTCCCGTCTTTACCAGCAAGTCCTGCACGCACATCCCATTCACGGGATGCAATCCTGACAAAAGGTTCCTTTGAATAATTAGCCTTGTACAGGTAATATACATCCTTAGGCCGGCGGTCCCAGGTGTACATACCTTTTTGATTCACATGCGGAATGGTCCCCCCGGTCCAGGGTTGGGAAAAATCAAACTGGTTCCAGATGGCCGCACCGGCCAGCTTTTCCATCTCTTTCATCTGTTCGAGGTAGGATTCATGGTACAGTTGCTGGTACTGAACAGAAAAATCAAAGCGTTCGGGTGCATTCGAATTTACCTGGCTGTCGGAACCGGCGCCATATTCACTGACAATGATGGCCTGGTCGGGATATCGCTCATGTGCCTTCCGGATAGTCCCGGAAAAATGCTTAAATTCCCCTGAATACCAGCCAGAATATATATTGAGTCCCAGGATATCAGAGATGCCCGTGAGCCCGTATTTGTCATAATCAGATGATCCATGAATGGCCATCGCGGTAAACCGGGTGGGGTCTTCGGCACGGATGGTGCTGTCGAGGAGGAGTGCCAGCTCACGGACCTTTCCGGCATATACCGGATCGTCCTGGCTCCGCATGCGTTTTGCATTGCCACCCCAAAGAAAAATCTCGTTCATGCTGCCCCAGGTGATGACTGAAGGATGATTGTAATGTTGACGGATCATTTCGCGGAGCATTACCTGCGTATTTTCATAAAAAGCAGGATCGGTAGTGATGTAATTCACCAGGGGAATCTCTTCCCATACCAGCAGTCCCAGGCTATCGCAGGCATGCAGTACAGCGGGATCCTGGGGATAGTGCGCCAGCCTGACAAAGTTACATCCCATTTCCTTTATGATCTCAAGGTCCCTGACATGATCCTCGTTTGTGAGGGCCGAACCTTTTCCCTGGAAATCCTGGTGACGGTTGGTGCCTTTCAGGAACAGTTTTTCTCCATTCAGGAAAAACCCTTTCTGCGGATCGAGCCTGAGGGACCTGATCCCCAGCGGAACTTGCTGATGGTCTGCTGTTTTCCCATCGATCAATAATGTATATTCAACATCATATAAAAACGGGTGGTCGGGTGACCAGCGTACAGGATCAGGAACCTGCATGCTGAGGCCTGTATTCATTCTGTCTGCTCCTCCCGGCAGGAAAAATAATGTGTCTTTACGTGTTACCAGGCGGCCACCCGGGTCCTTGATTGTCACTTGCAATTGGGCCTCCACATTTTTTTTCGTGTGATTGGTGACCAATACCTTCGAATTCAGTATTGCCTGTTCATCAGTTATGATCGGTGCATGATGCTGGATACCCTGTGAACCATGATCGGACAAGGAAAAATGGACGGGTGAGGTAAAAACCATGTTTACGTCCCTGTATATTCCACCATACAATGCATAGCCAACTGAAAGGGGCGGGATATACGGATCATGGGCATTTGATACAGATACTGCAATGAGATTGGGCTTGTCCCCGGTAATTATAAAAGGTGTAATCTCAATTGCAAAAGCTGTATACCCTCCCTTGTGACGACCCGCAAACATCCCGTTAACGTAAACGTCTGCTACCTGGTTTGCTCCCTCAAACCATAACCAGCATTGCCTGTCCCTGTAAAGTTCCGGTATGACAATCCTTTTCCTGTACCAACCCGCCCCCCGGTAATATCCATCCTCATCATCGAATGGGTCGGCGGCGTTCCATGTATGGGGGATATCGACCTTTTCCCATGCTGCGTCATTGAATTTATCATTATACCCAAATTCGAATCCTCCCTTGCGGAAGAGCCACGTTTTGTTCAGGCTAAATGCAGACCTGGCATCATCTGAAAAAGGGATGACCTGGGTCCCTGAAGTATCTGTATGGATCCAGTCAGACACTGGATTAGCACCGGAAGGTTCAGTTTGGATGCCGTTAAGTCCTGCATGGATCCCGGAATTTGCTGCACTGCCCCAGGAAGCGCTAACCCCGATCCCCGCAGCATCTGCATGGATCCCGTCAGCTGCTGCAATATCCACGGAAGCTTCTTTACTGGCACCGGAAACTTCATTCCCGCGCTCAGAAATACTTACATTGCTCCCGGAAGCATTCATATTGAAAATCAGGAAGAAGAATGACACAAAAGTGACAAAGGCGCTGCGTATATGCATTTCAGTTATTCTCATCATTGTGTTTTGGAAGGGTGACTAAAACTGTGCGGTCTTAATAAATTTTGTCGTGAAGGTCTCCGTACTGCCTGTCAGCCGGACAAAATAAAGCCCCTCACTGAGCTGGCTGATGTCAACCGGTCCATTGCCGAATTCATCCTTCCTTAGCTGCATGACTTTTTGTCCATCGGCTGAAATTATTTCAACGGCTGCAGGCCTTTCCATTTTTCCTTTGCTACTTATGTGCAGAAAATCGCCGGCTGGATTGGGATAAATTTCCACCTTCAGTGCTGTTTTCATTTCTGTATTTTCCACAAGGCTGAATACAAGCATTGCAAATTGCTCTCCACTTTCAACAGCGTCGATGTATGCAGGGTCGGTAACAGACTCCAAAGCCTTCATCGCAATGCTGAACGTATATTCACCTGCTCCGGTCTTCGGGATCACAAAATCGCTGACATCCCACAGGCAGCTAACGATTTCATTGTTGCTGGTCACGCTCAGAGATGAAAGCGGATCGCCTGTGATGACGGGCTGTGAAAGCCAGGTAAGCTCCATCTCATTCCAACTATTGTCTTCCATCCCAAACACTCCGAGTTCCACCGTGGATCGCCTGGTATTGACTCCGGCCATGAGCTCAACCCTGTTAAAGGATGCAGGAAGCTGCAGCGGATCAATGTCAAATCCAAAAAAAGCGATCCTGGTGTAATTATCTGAAGTCGATTCCTTTACCAGGACCTCAACATCACCTCCATAATTATCCTCATTGTAATCGCCTCCCCTGATATAGGTATCCTTTACCGCCGCATTCCAGGCCAGTTCCCTTAGGACAACCGTCAATGTATCCTTTGCGGAAAGACTATTTATTTCAGAGCGAATTACCACGATCCCCTCCCCTGCTTCACCGGGTTCAACGACAATGTTCAGGATGCTTCCATCAACAGTTGCACCAAACGGTGCCCCCGGGGTAATATATTCGATGCTGTAGTTGAGTTCTTTGCCCTCATCACCTTTCAAAACAAATATTTCGGAAAGGTCAATTTCCCGCTCCACCGGTTTGTATACAATGATCTCCCCAAGTGGCTGGTCAACGATGATCCTGATGTCCTTTAGGATCCTGATCGATGCCGGAATAAATCCGAGGTTGTTGTTCAGATAACCATCACTGGTAAACACTTCGAGTGAATCACCGGTAAGATCTCCATTTGAATAGAGCACTGCCTTAAAACCATCAGCCAGTTTCACAGAGGTAATGTCTGCACCCTGCATTCCGAGGGCATCCAGGTCAGTTCCGGAATAATCCCCCGTGCCCAGACCTAATCCCGTTCCAAAAAAGTTGGGTGTATTATAAATCATTGCCTGGCTTCCTTCCGGCAGCGGTTTTATAAAATTCCTCAGTCCGTAAATGTCCTTTGTAATCTTACCAAGTGAATTTTTCAGCGGTGCGTACCAGGCTCCGTTCTCATTGATAAACCCCTTGTTCACGTCCGGGTTGATATCGTCCTGGAAACGGTGCCATTGCACGCCGACACATCCCTTACTTTCCAACATCCTGAGTGTGAAGTTCTCGAAATAGATGGCCCGGTCGGTCTGTGTCGGCACATTGTTGCCGGCGCCGCTTGCATTTGGCATGCCAACATCGTATGCCTTGGCATAAAATTCTGAAATCAGGAAAGGCTTGTTGCTCTCTTCCAGCCACATCTCCAGGGTTTCCATGGGGGGATTATACGGACCGTAGAAATTGACACTGATCACGTCAACATATTTCCCCGCTTCGCGGAAGATGGATGGTTTATATTTGGCACTCCCATGCAACCGGCTGCCAAGGATCAGGAGATCCGGCGCAACCGCGCGTATGGCATCATGTACAATACGGTAATAGGTACCCATCACATACCCATGGAATTCCTGGCGATCCGCGTCATCGATGGCGTATCCCGCTCCCTTCCTGTCCAACATCCACTGATGCGCAGCGATGTAATTGGGATCTGATGGATCCACTTCGAGAAAACGTTCGAGTAATACGCCGTAGGTCGAATTGTCATAGTTGGGTAATTCATTATCGGTAAAAACACCTATACAATACGGGTCATTGGCAAGGGGGATGACCTCTTCGGCTAAGTTTTCCGCATATGCTATGAACCCGGGATCGAATACCCCGATCACTCCTTTATTATACAGATCCTTCAGGCGTTGCGTGGTGTTCTTATAGCTTAACATAAAATTTACGCGTGTCACATAGGGCATTTCAGGTCCCGAAAAACTATTGATATTCTCATGGGCGGACCAGTTTCCGAGTGAATTGAAACCGGCAGCAACGAGGTCTTCCGGCATATCAGTATTTGGATAATAAGAGTTTACAGAATTGGGTGCGACACTGAAATAGGGACGGCCCAGGGGGTCGATCAGGTACCAGTACCCGTCTATTTGTTCGGTACGAAAATGCCCGGTTGCTTCCAATTGCAGCCCTTTCCAGCCGAAATACTCATCCAACTGAGCGGTTGTAGGCACATCGCGGAGTATTTTTGCAGGTTCTGTGCTGCCAGGGGAAGTGCCTACTCCTCCAACGGTATCAACGAAGGCGAAACGGGCCTCAACGATCGTATCAGGATTTACCCCGACTGTGACCAGGTTATTCAACCCGCCGGCATTCAACAACATGGTAAAGGCCAGAAAAAAAACCATTGTTATGGCCGGGCGGTAACTGCACAAAGTTTCTCTCATCTTATAACAATAAATATTAACAAATTATGTTCAGCTCTTTCACTTTTGTCCGGCATCCGGTCAATTGCTGCAGCTCATATTTCTATCTTGCAACTTCTCGCGGAGCTTTTATATAAAGGTCCTCTGAATACTGGGGTAAAGATAAATGTCACTTACAAAACCAGGTTGCAGTGTAAGTCAAAATGGTTCCTTTTTTGTTCATTCCATGAAAGCCCTTGAATAGCCGGTTTTTGGTGATGGAGTATTAAAAGCTACGCTGGCCTATAGCTGCGCGCCATACTATGCATATATTTGATCTCTGTCCATGAACACATGTTCAGCAATAAAGGGCTGGTAGTCGCCCGATCAAACCTTCAGTTTTTTACTTTGAGCACCCTGATTGAATGCGCGGCGCTGCTGGTCTCAAGCCTGAGTACATACATGCCCGGCGCGATCTCCGGTGTCCAGGGAATCTCATGGGTACCCGCGTCAAACAAGGCGTCTGACAGCACCTCTATCTGCCTTCCCTGGAGGTCATAAACTGTCAGTCGCACATGCTGACTACTCGCAGAGTATATCGTAATGGTGGTGCTCCGGGTAAAAGGATTCGGGTAATTCCCCAGCAGCAGGTCATCCGCCCCGGATCCAGGCAGGGATATGCCAGCCGGAGGCTCAAAGTTTCGCTTCCCCGGGGTGCCGTATTTTTCCTCCGACACAGCCCATGAACCGGCGTCAAAATTATCCTGTTCCGGCGCAAGCAATGCGAGTGTAAACCCTTCCGTGACAACCGGCCAGGGAGCTGCCGGTTCGTACGCGACAATATTCACCAGTTTGTCCTGTCTGTCATATAACCGTACCATATCACCTGTGCTGCTGAGTCCGAAACCAATATTACCCTCAAACGCTTCGAAACCGGTATGCAACTCCCGGAATTTGAACCTGTCCCTGCAAAGTACATAATAGTCATAGGGTTTGACCACCGTTCCCTCACTGATCCGGTACACGTGTTCCCCGTTGTTGTCCTGCAATCTCCAGCCGGAAATATCCACATACTGGTTGCTCCTGTTGTACAGTTCCACCCAGTCTTCACTCGAATTGGTGCTGTCGGGAGCATAGCAAATCTCATTGATATTGACCCTGGTAAAAAACGGATTCTCAGCGGGTTCAAAGTGAGCTGTCAGTGAATGCGCTGAAGTGAGATCGATGGTAATTCGCGGATCATCCGACTGGACATCGCCTGACCAGCCTGCGAATACATATCCCGGCGACGGAACTGCAGCAAGTTCCACGGGAACACCCTCAAAGTAGGTGCCGGTCCAGGGAAAATCCCTGATCAGCAAGGTATTCAGTTTCACTGCCCCCAGCGCATCACCGGCCACATCGAGTGTCAGTTCATGCTTGCCCGACAGGCCAAACTTACTGATGATATGACCCTGGACGTTGGAAGACCTGTATGAAGCAAAATACTTGAGGTCGTTGGTCCGGCTTACCCATGCCTGGTAATTTCCGCCCCACCGGCCGGCATGCTGCACCATCTCCTCCCGGATCACCTCCTTCAGCGAATCGATCCGCATATCCATGCGCCGTTTATCGAACGAAGTATTCATATGATCGGCAAAGGTATTGATAAACCGGTGTTTGAATTCCTGGTTATCCAACAGTTTCCTGAGGAGCAATGTGGACCAGGGAGGATTGTTGTTGTTGGAGGATGAAGGTGCAAGTGCATGCAGCAGGGTATTGTCCGACACCTTGTTCCTGTTCCATAATCCAAATCCGAAATCAGTATCATACAGGATCCAGCGCCAGCGCCCGTTGGTGTAATCGGGACGCCAGTATTTGACATTGTTCCCCGGCCAGTCGGTATTGCCAAAATAGATCTCAGCCACCTGGTATGTAATGAAATTATCTACCTCCATCTGCTGTTTCACAAGTGCATACCTTCCCGCATCTGTCATATCGTTCGACCTGACATAATCAATCATCTGCCGGTAATGGTCATTGTTGCCGGTGACCACCTGCTGGTTGTTGGTCAGTAAATCCACCCGGTTCGGATCCACACCGGTATTCGAAGCCAGGAAATGTTCATTGATCTTCTCCCTGATGTTATGAATTCCCCAGTATTCCCCGTTGATATACAATACCGCCTGGCGGACCGCCTGGTACTCCAGGTCCATCCTGTCGGTAAGTCCGGTCATCAATGCGTCCCTGAACATCGTCCCGGATTCATTCCACACACCGAACCAGTCGTTGCCCGAATTACGCAACACGAATGCTTCGAACTGAGCGAACGGTTCACCGGGGAAGAGCCGGTAGGAAATGTTGCGATCGCCATATTTCGCTCTTGCGAAGACAGACATCGATTTCTGAGGGTGACCCCGGGTCCAGCCTCCGTAGATCTTCACGCCTGCATTTATACTGAATGCCAGGCTGTCGCTTTCATCGTACATCTCAAGGTGTACGGGACGCTCCCAGTCCTCCCAGAAATTGGCCCCGAAATGCGGAAAATTATCTTCCGCACCAGGTCCCATTGCATAGATCCCGGATTGGTAATCCCAGAGATTGTACGGATCGGTAGTCAGTGACACAACAGGGAGCCCGTCGTGTGCATTCCTGAAATACGACTGCGCAACCGGTCGGGCGGGCAGATACCCCGATCGAACAACCTGTGCCCGGATCACGGTGTCGTTGCTGATCCAGAGGGGACCATCGTAAAAATAAGTGTCGGAACCTGGAACGGACCCATCGGTTGAGTAATAGATTGTATCCAGGGGATCACCCGTGGTGACCGTAAGTTCGAAAGGATCTGTAAACCTTCCCCCCTGCCGTGAAAACGTCAGCTGACTGTCATTATACCCGAAAAATGCCTCTGTATCATTGTCCCGCCCCGGTGTGGGGATAGCAAAAAGGTGCCAGGCAGCGTCACCGCTCCTCCCGAATGAATGATCCATATCCTGCCAGCTGAGGATCAGGGAATCGGTCACTGTTCCGGAAGGATCGGTAAAATACAGTGAATCGCCGTCGGCATCCAATCTGAAATCTGTGTGAAATGACTCCGCAGAAAGTCCAAGTATTTCCGGCGCCGGGTTGCCGGGTTGAACTTGTGAAAGTACGGAAAGAAACGGAATGGCAGACATATCAGATGAAGTCTCTGAGACATTATGCACTTCGATTGCCAGGACATTTTCCCCATTCCTGAATACTGAACCGGGATTCGAAATATCAAACCGCTCCGGACTTCCACCACTGTACATTTGTGCCTCCCTGTCGGGAGAAGCAAGTGTATTATATGCCGGGGGATTCCCATCCAGGTTTGCTCTCCCGATCTCGGTCCCGTTGATCCAGGCGGCAAATCCATCATCGTAATCCATATGCAGCACTGCCTCACTGAGTTCCGAAACATTTTCAATATTGAAAGTTTTCCGCATGTATACCGAAAGCGATGGTGCGATCACAGTGGCATCGTCGCCATCCCCATAGCCGATCCCGCTCGCACCTGTTTGCCAGCCTGAATCATCAAACCCTGGGTCCCTCCATCCATCCACATTGGAACCAGGCACAATGTATCTCCAGGGATCACCTTCTGTAACGACCGTTTTCCAGTGAGAAGGGGTTGTCCTTGTATCTTTCCCGGAAGCAAACACTACCAGGAATTCACCGGGCTGAATATAATATTCAGGAAAAATCCACCGCACCTGCCGGCTGCTGTCGTCGCCCAGACCATAGCCCTCCAGGTTGACAGGTTCGGCACCTGTATTGACAATCTCGATCCAGTCACTGTATTCCCCGTCCGAGTCTGTCAGAACACTTGAATTGGAGGCGCAGACTTCATTGATCAGCAGCTGGGCATGTGTTGCCTGAATGTTCAGGAAATAAAACACGCACAGTGCAAAAATATATTGTAATCCCTTCTTCAAATCAGATGGATTTTAACTGGTTTTCAGCCCCGTATAAAAGTTTAAACAACCAGGCCGTATAAATAAGACAAAGCTACCATGCATACAGATGCATGGATGCTGAAAAACCGTGAAGATAACAATTAAAACCATTCCAGGCAGTCACGATTCGCCACCGGACCAACACCGAAATTGCGAACCCGCTATACGTGATGCGCCAGGCACTCTTCCATGTAGGGATGCTGTTTCGGATAGAGGTTGGCTTTTGAGAGGAAATAACCCACAACCAGCATAAACAATCCGAGGAATCCGAGGAACCCGCCGACCTCATTGAACCCAAGCACCTGCGTGCCTACCACGCCCGGGAAGATCTGGAGATACAGATCAATGAACATTCCCACCAGTAATACCGGGATGACGATCTTCAGGGTAATCTTGCTGCGCCTGGCGGCTGCCGGCATCATGATGGTGAAGGGGATGAACCAGTTGATGATGATGTTGGCAAAGAAGAAGATACGCCACTCTTCGCTCTGCATCCTGGTGACAAAATAAACTGTCTCCTCCGGGATGTTTGCATACCAGATCAGCATGAATTCAGCAAACCAGAAATAGCCCCAGATAATGCACAACATGAAAATATAGCTGGAAAAATCGTGCATGTGACTTTTGTTCAGAAACGGGAAATATCCGAACTGATTCAGCAGCAATACGATAAAAGCAATGATCGCCGCTGCATGGTACAATGCGGAAACAAAATTTTTCAATGCAAACAGGGCACTGTACCAGTGCGGGTCGATCGACATTACCCAGTCGAACCCGGCAAAGGAAAAGGTGATGGCGATTACGAAAATGAAGATTTTGCTCGTGTGTTCTGCTTTCCTGAATGGCCGGAGCCCCCCTTCCTGATCTTCCTGCAGGGAAAATTTTCTCAACTGGGTTGCCAGGAGGATCCACAGGATAAAAAAGACCGCCATCCTGCCGATCCAGAACGGTACGTTGAGGTAAGGCTGCTTGTGCTGCAGGATCGGGTCATGCGCCACAGCATCAACATGCGACCAGTGATAGAGCGATTGAATACCGAAGATCATCACCACGAAAAGAACCGCAGCCACCGGGAAGTACATCCCCATGGATTCGGGAACCCGGATGAACCCGGCCGACCAGCCCGATTGTGTTACCCGCTGCAATGCAAGGAAGAGCACGGCGCCCGCTGACAAAGAGACAAAATAGACATTGTTCAGCAGGAAGTTTGCCCAGGCCCTGGTGGGATCATTGACGAATCCGGTAATAAAAGCTGCCACACCGATGGCAATGAGTGTAAATGTTCCTATATAAAACAAGGATGATAGTTTGAGTCGCTCTTCCATTTGCTTGGGTTTTTCCTGGATTATTTTTGTAATGCTTCCCTGATATAATGAGTGATGCTCCACCGGTCTTCCTGGGAGATCATGGAACCGTGGGCGCCCATCACCCCGTATCCGACAGTGATGGCATGGTAGACCTCTCCATCGGCCAGCTGACGCATCTTTTCATTCACCAGGCTTGCCGGGGGATAAGCATACCGCCCGGAGGTGTACAGGAATCCTTGTCCATCGCCAGCTTCTCCGTGGCAGCTGACACAAAACACCTGGTAGGCAGCTTTACCTTTTTCCATGATGGACTGGTTGAAAGGGACCGGGTTGGTCAGTTCCTTTCCAGCCAGTATCCTGTCCTCATCCGTTTTTTCATATGGGAAAGGGACCATCCCCCTGGGTACCGTCCCTTCCACCGGGGTGCGCATTGTCAGCCCGTCTTCGAAATTCTCATTGGGCGCATAGGTCTCATATGCCTCTGAATAATACATATCCGGCATGTAATCCCATCCTGTGCTGGTCCGGGTCCGGTCGCAAGACGCGATCACCAGCAGCGTCAGACCAATCGAAATGATGTTGAACTTCATATATAAAAAATCTTTAATTATCTGGTAAAAACTTGTTTCAAAGCCCGCACAAACTGCATCCCTTTTGCTTCCCCGCTTGTCATATTTCTGTGTCCTGTCATTTTACCCGGCCCCGGTTTTAAACGATTGATGTTTCACTGTCCAGCTTTTCAACAATCTCAATTGCGCCCAGGTCTTTAAGTAACTGCTTAACCTTTTCCGCATCCACCTTTTCCGCATCAAACATGATCACGAATTTATCGTCGGTCGCCCCCTCGTGGTAGACCGGTTTCCCCACATTGGGCCAGATCCTGGCACGTGCCGAGAAGGTGAAGAGGCTGAGTATGGTAACGCTGAAAATTGTGAGAATAAGTGTCACCACGATAAAAGAGGGAAATGCACTGCTGGGCTTGCCACCGTAATTCAACGGCCAGTCGATCACAGCTGTATAGTAAAGGAATGCAAGCACGGCAGCTGCAGCAAAGAATCCATAAAACCATGAAACGGTAATGATCCGCGTCTTCTTTCCATGGTTTTCAAGCACTTCATGTATCGGGAAAGGTGTAAAGACATCCGAGATCTCCACATTTTCCTTTTTAAATTTTCTGAATGCCTGCACCAGCGATTCCTCACCGTCAAAAACACCCAGTAGTTGCTTTTTATCGTCCTGCATTGCTATTTCTTTTTATCAGTCTTTAACTTGTTGACCATTTTTACTTCATGGATCGCGATCATCGGTATGTACTTGAAGAATAGAAGTACGCCAAATGAGAAAATCCCCAGGGTACCCAGGAACACAGCGACCTCCACGAAGGTGGGTGAATAATCGGCCCATGCTGAAGGAAGGTAATCCTTTGCAAGCGAGGTAATGACAATATTGAACCGCTCAAACCACATCCCCAGGTTGATGAGCAACGAAATAATGAACACCATTTTTATGTTGTGCCTGATCTTTTTGAACCACATCAGTTGCGGAATCAGCGCATTGCAGATGAACATGATCCAGAACTGGACGGTATATTCCCCCGTGATCCTGTTCCTGAAAAAGGTGAACATCTCATACTCATTGGCAGAATACCACGCGATAAAGATCTCGGTAAGGTAGGCAGTACCCATGATCAGGGAAACGAAAACGAGGATCTTTGCCACATTGTCGAGGTGCCTGTCGGTAATGTAATCATGCAGCTTGTAGATTTTCCTGATGATCACCATCAGGGTCATCACCATGGCAAAACCGGAAAAGATCGCCCCCACCACAAAATAGGGTGGGAAAAGCGTGGTATGCCATCCGGGTTCCACCGATACAGCGAAGTCTGTGGATACGATTGAGTGCACCGACACCACGAGTACGGCTGCTATTCCTCCCAGGACAAAGGCGAGGCCCTCGTATCTTTTCCATTCTCCGACCGAACCTCTCCAACCCATGGCAAAGAAACCATAAACTGCTTTTTTGACCTTCGATTTGGTGGTATCCCTGATGGTGGCAAAATCGGGAACCATGCCAAGGAACCAGAAGGAGGCAGAGATCAGCAAATAGGCAGTGATCGCAATGAAGTCCCAGAACAGGGGTGAATTATAGTTTACCCAGAGTGGACCGCGCGTATTGGGATAGGGAAAAATAAAAAATGCGTCCCAGACCCTGCCCATATGCAGTGCCGGGAAGATGGCCGCACAGCCCACGGCCACTACCGTCATTGCCTCGGCTGCCCGGTTGATGGACGAGCGCCATTCCTGCCTGAGGATCAGGAGAAAAATGGAGAAGGCGGTACCGGCATGACCGATCCCGATCCACCATACGAAATTGATGATGGCCCAGCCCCAGCCTACCGTGTTGTTGACTCCCCAGGTACCTATACCTGTGGCTATGGTAACATAGATTCCCCAGAATCCCAGCAGCATCAGTATTGAACTGATTCCCATGCCGACCAGCCACCACATTTTGGGTCGCTGGTAGATGGGAGATGTGATCTCCTCGGATATCTGTCCCAGGGTCTTGTTCCCCAGGATAAGTGGTCCCCTGATCTCGGTTTTGTACATGCTATCCTTTTTTACTTTATTAGTGTCTGTCCATAATGACGAGAATTCTCATCCAGCCATTTCACATTGTTATCAGTCCCAGTTTAACCATGGCTCACTGTAGGTTGCTCCGTGGCATCCCCATCATCCCCTTTCACATTCCTTACCCTGGTAAGGTAACCTACCGATGGAAGGGTATGCAATTGCTCCAGCAGGTGGTAATTCCGTTCATTCTGTATGTGCTTCGTCACCTTCGCATCCTTGTTGTTCATGTCGCCGAAAACAAGTGCATCGGTCGGGCACGACTGTACACATGCGGGCTGCACCTCCCCGTCTTCAAGTGACCGTCCTTCCAGCTTGGCTTCCAGCTTTTTCTCCTGGATGCGTTGTACACAGAAGGAACACTTCTCCACCACTCCCCTGCTCCGCACGGTCACATCGGGATTCAACACCATTTTGGATGTATCGTCGTTGAGGTGGAAGTTGAAATCGTCGTTGTTGACATATTTGAACCAGTTGAACCTGCGCACACGATAAGGACAGTTGTTGATGCAATACTTGGTACCGATGCACCGGACATACGCCACCTGGTTCAGTCCCTCGTTGCTGTGCATGGTCGCTGCCACGGGACAGACGTTTTCACACGGGGCATTGTCGCAATGCTGACACATCACCGGCTGCAGGTAAGATTTCGGATTGTTCACATCCTCGCTGTAATACCTGTCGATGCGCAACCAGTGCATGATCCTGCGGTTTTTCACCTCTTCCTTTCCGACGGTGGCAATGTTGTTCTCAGCGATACATGAGACCACACAATTGTTGCATCCCACACACTTGTTCAGGTCTATTGCCAGTCCCCAGTGGTACCCGTCGAACTTGGTTTCAGGATACAGCGAATAATGGTGTGCTTCGGCATCCAGGTGGAAATGGTTCCCCGCATTCGGGTCCTTTTTATAGGCATCCAGCGTTGTTTCCCGCACAATGGGCCGGTCTTCCATGGTATGGTGGGTCTGGGTCCGTGCCAGCGGGTATGTATCACCTGTCTTTTCAATGGCAATCCCTTCGACGGTATAGCTCCTGAATCCGTTCTTATCTGTTACCAGTCCGAAAGCATTCAATCCCACGTTGTCGCCCACTTTTCCTGAAACGGTG
>Ga0180430_10001864_pt1 | contig 19873 bp, 16 predicted proteins | sample SS_ome_9_FD_132999 | JGI IMG/M metagenome (GOLD analysis project Ga0180430, IMG submission 132999) | Hypersaline lake sediment archaeal communities from the Salton Sea, California, USA - SS_1_S_2 metaG | ecosystem: Environmental > Aquatic > Non-marine Saline and Alkaline > Hypersaline >... | reverse complement strand
ATGCCCATCGCCACCTTTTCCATCGTCGCCCACGATTCTCAGCGTCAGGAATGGGGCGTCGCGGTGCAAAGCAAGTTCCTCGCGGCCGCCGCCGTCGTCTCTTGGGCGCGCGCCGGGGCGGGCGCTGTCGCCACCCAGTCGTTCGCCAACCTGGACTATGGCCCCCAGGGCCTGAAGATGATGGCGTCCGGGGATTCCGCCCGTGAGACCATTGAGACACTGGTCACCGATGATCCGCTGCGCGCCTCGCGGCAGGTCGCTATGGTCGACCGTCAGGGCCAAGCATTTGCCTATACCGGTGCCGACTGCAACGATTGGGCGGGTCACCACGTCGGACAAGGCTATACCTGTCAGGGGAACATCCTGATCCCCGGCACCGTCGAGGCGATGGCCGAGGCGTTCGAGCGCGTCCGCCAAGGACCGGGCGAACTGGCCGACTGGTTGGTGCAGGCGTTGGCGGCCGGTCAAGCGGCGGGCGGGGATAGCCGTGGACGTCAGGCGGCGGGGGTGCTGGTCGTGCGCGAGAATGGCGGCTATGGGGGCAAGACCGACCGCTATCTCGACCTGCGCGTCGACGATGACCCCTTCCCGATCCGCAGGCTGGTTCAGTTGGTCGCGATGCATCACCTCTTTTTCGGGAGCACCAATCCTGCCGACCTGCTGACCATCGATGAGGAGACCGCCCTGAGAATCCAACAATTGGTGCGGCGTAGCGATGACTATGCCGGGCCGCTCAATGGGTACCTGGATGATGCCACCGTGCAGGCCTTTACGCGGCTGGTCGGGCGCGAGAACCTCGAGGAGCGCTGGAGCGGCGATCGCGAGCGGATCGATCGCCTGGTACTGGACTATCTAGAGGACCGCCTCGACGACTAGTGGCGGGCCACCGCCCCGAAAGGAGCGCGCCATGACCCGCGTCTATATCGGCACCTGCAGTTGGGCCGACCACAAGCCCTTTTACCCCAAGGGTCTGCCTAGCAACCAGCAGATCGTCTACTATTCGCAGCAGTTTCCCATCGTCGAGATCAACTCGTCCTACTATCGCATGATGTCGGTACGCAACTATGAACTGTGGGCCATGCGCACACCGCCAGGATTTGTCTTTGACGTCAAGCCCTACAAGCAGATCACCTGGCACGACCGAAAGAACCCACCCGACGCCGAGATTACGGAAGCTTTCTCGCAGTGCTTGCAGCCACTGCGCGACGCGAACAAGCTCGCGGCCGTCCACTGCCAGTTTCCGCCCTGGTTCCAGTATCGCCCCGACAACCTGGACTACCTGCACGTCCTGCGCGACCGCTTCGCCCAGGACACATTGGCCGTCGAGTTCCGCAACCGCTCCTGGCTGGAGGGCGAGCACTTGCCGACGCTATTCGACGACCTGCGCGCCCACGACATCAGCCTCACCGTCGTGGACGAGCCGCAGTTGGGCAACGGCAGCGTCCCGACCGTCCTCGAGGTCACCAAGCCCGAACTGGTCATCACGCGTTTTCACGGTCGCAACTATCAAAAGTGGTACGCCCGCGTCAAGCGCACCGCCGAGCGGTTCGACTATTTCTACACCGAGGATGAGCTACGTGAGTGGGCGCCGAACGTGCTGCAACTCGCCGAGAGCGCGCAAGAGCTGCATCTGCTATTCAACAACAACGCTCAGGACTATGCCGTGCGCAACGCCCGCCAACTACGCATGATCCTGATGGGGGAGATGGGTCTGGAGATCGTGCCCGCGGCGGGGGAGCAGTCGCTGCTGCTTTGACAGGACAGATGCGCTTCGATAGCATCGGGGCACACTTGGGGCGGTGGCGAAATGGCAGACGCTGCGGACTTAAAATCCGCTGGTGGTAACACCGTGAGGGTTCGACCCCCTCCCGCCCTACTGAAACACAATATACGGGGTGTTCTCCTGCGAGGGATACTACATCTTGTGGTACACTTAGAATTGCTCGATAGACTTCCTCCTTATTAGCCTCGAAACTGCTGCGGACTCGTCAAGTTCCTCAGTGATCTGCGTGCGGATCTAGTCCGCAGTAGTCAGAGTCCGCAGGGAGCGCACAGATTCAAGTTGCTCAATGCACTCCATGGTCAGGATAGGGAAACGCCCCGCTCACGTCAAGCGTGACGCGCTCCAGCCCCAGCGTGGGCCAGCTAGAAACTGGTCCTTCAGGAATCTCGAAGAGATCACATCCCAGTCTCTGAATCCTCGGCGCCATGGGCCAGTCAATGCACCTCAGTGGAGACTGCCGACTATGCAGACGGCGCACGGTGCGACCTTACAATCGCTGTCAGAGCTTGCGCGAGAGTAAGATAGAGGTGACGGCAATCGGCTGTCGGGAGACCGGCATGCGTGGATTGTGCAAGCCATGCTCGGTCACGCCGATCCTAGCACCACCGCTCAGTACGTCGGCGCCTATTAGAGGGACGAGGACACGGCGGCGGATCATGTGAGGTACTGAGCAGTCGGATCGCAGGATCCGAGAGGCGCTCTCGCAAGTGTCGGTGGGTCCTCGCCGGAGCTAGCCACGCAAGCAGGGCAGCAGCGTTTCGCGCACGTACCTGCCGTTGGCGATCGTGACCTCGTCCGGACGGCCCTCGGCCTCCGCTGATTCCTCCTCCACCATGACCCACCCATCGTACTGAGTGGAAGCCAGGTAGTTAACAATGGCAGGCCAGTCGATCACGCCCTTGCCCATCGCCGTCCAGTGGCCATTCCCATCGATATCCTTGAAATGGACATGGCGAATGCTTTGGCGGTAGGTTCGACATAGCGCCAAGGGATCCATCCCCCCCTTAGCAATATGTCCGATATCCGGAATAAACCCCACGGCCTGCGCATCGAGGTGCATCAGCAAATAGTCATAGTCGTCGGACAGGCGAAAGATGGAGCCCGGCGGCGAATTTGGGTGAAAAGCCGCCGACAGCCCGGCATCGACGGCACGACGGGCAACGGCATTGACGCAACTCACAGCATTGTCTTGCCGGGTTCTCAGCTCAGTACGGTCCTCCCCTGGCATCTGACACAGAGCAAGCCGTGTGCCGGGGAAATGCTTCAGGTACGACAGCGTCCAGTCGGCAAGGCGCCGCTCGTCTTCGTTCTCCTCGGGGCCGCGCCAATCACATACCAACGTCAGCGCGGACAGGGTGAGGCCCCTATCCGCCAAGAGAGCCGCCAGCTCGCCGGGATCCTTTTCATAGGCCCCGAGCATGCAGACCTCAGGTTCAAGGCCCACAAAGCCCGCCTGAGCGGCGATACCGACGATGTGATCCAGCTTGTCGCGATAACGTTCATACGACATCTGCCAGGTGTAGGTTTGGCAGCCAAAGCGCAGATCGCTCACAGTACCTCCTCGGCCAAACCGCGCATGAACGGCACTGCCCGACGCCCCGCGCTCTCCGTCTCGGCACAAAAGCAGAAATCGGCGCACCACCATTCCAGCCGCGAGACGATGGGACGTATTGCGCTGAGCACGGCGCTGAAATCGATCTCGCCTTCGCCGAACGGCGTGTGGGTGCTGGTCTCGTTATCGTGCAGGCTGCCATCGGAATCGATCAGATGCAGGTGACCGATGGCATCGCCCAGCATCTCTGCATAGGCAGTAACGCCGCCCGGCAACGTCTCGATGTCGCCTGTCTGCCGCGCTCCGATCACGGCCCCCATGTAAGCGTGACTGCTATCAAAGAGCACCCGAAAGTGCTCGCTGTCGACCGCCTGCACCACACGTAACACCTCGCTGGGCTTGTTCAGCCAAAAGCCGGGCTCGAACTCCCAAACGATGACCACACCCGCCTTTGCGGCCTGCAGGGCAGCCGCCCGCCAGGTGGCGACGAGCTGATCTACACGCTCAGCGTAGGTATCCGGCGCCAGCGCCTCCGGCGGATCGACCGAGTCGACGCGCAAGATCGGCGTGCCCAGATTCTCGCAGACGAACAAGCACTTGGCGATCTCGGCGACATAGTCCTTGGTCGCGACTTGAGCTGGCGAATGGGTGATCGAGGGCGCGTAGCCCGATACCCCCAGACCATAATCGGCGATCTGTCGACGCAACGCGGCACACTTGGCCCCGGTATCCAGATCATCCTGATGCGCGTGGGGACGAAAACCGTTTACCTCCACACCGTCGAATCCCGCCTCGGCGGCATAGCCCAGCACGCGCTCCAGCGGCCACGGCGCGCTGGCGAAAGGCCCAAACGAAAATGCCCAGGTACCCAGAGAAAACTTCATGCCCGCTCCTTCCTAGTGCGAAAGCAGGAACTCGTGGACCGTCCGATTGAAGCGATCCAGGTCCTCCCAATGATGCACATGGCCGCAACCCGGGAACGTCGCGACGGTCGATTCGGGCAACCGCGCATCCATGGCCCATGCCAGATCGATGGGGGTAAAGATGTCCGCCTCGCCGGCCGTGATGAGCGTCGGGATGCCGATCCTCTCCAGCCGGTCGAGCGTGTCGTGATCAGCACAGGCCCGACATTGCGCTGCAAAGGCCGCCAGCGGCATGGGATTCTCCTCCGCATCCCGCTGGCCCTGCACCAGTTCCTCAAGTTGGGCGTCATAGTGGGGGGGCGCGTATATCCATAGCTGCAAGAGCTGCGCAAAAGCACTCGGCGATGCCACCGCCCGCATACGCGCCAGCATCTCAAAGACCGCCCGTCCGTAGCACCCAAGCCGCGCCCAACTGCTGATCAGCACCAGCGATCGCACGCTCTCTGGCTGTTGCAGCGCCATCTCTTGGGCAACCGCTCCGCCCATCGAGATTCCCGCCACATGCGCCGAATCGACCCCCAACCCGTCGAGGAGGCCCAGCGCATCTTGCGCCATCTGTTGCGTCGTGTAGGGACCGGGGGGGCAATCCGACTCCCCGGCGCCGCGGTTGTCCATCAGGATGCAACGATACGATTGCTGCCAACAGGCCACGTGGTCTTCCCACAGCGTGCGGTCGGCGCCTAACCCCATGATGAGGAGGAGTGGCTCTCCCTGGCCCGTTTCGTCATAGCCGATCCGAATCGAGTCCGCCAGGATGACTAGCATATCTCTATACTCCCAGTTGATTCGTGCACGGGGGTACTGCGAAACGCGTCGACTGGTTGGCGACACCATACTCACTTTCGAGTAGTCGACAATAGAATGCAAAGTCCGGGTAGTGTACTGCTCGGTACACCCAATGATCGAGTGACGGGATATAGCCTCCGCGCCGTTGCATCGGTGCGACCACGCGTGCCAGTTCAGCCTCGATGGCCTGTTGTACATCATCGCTGGGAAAGCGCCCCACCTGCTCCGGGGCGTCTGGCTCGAACATATGCTTGTATATCCCGCCCATAAACACAAGATCGGGGTACATCTCGGCAGCAGCCAGCATATCCACCGAGTTTACCTCCCAGGGCAGGATGCAATCGACCCCGGCTTCGATCCACAGTCCCACCAACGGGGTCGGGTCACCGTCGGTGTCCATTACTACCCAGGGCACACCGTGCTCACGCAGGAAGCCTTTCCAGGCCTGGTACCAGGGCAGATAGAAGCGGCGAAAAGCAGGCGGCGAGACCATTGGACCCGAACTGCCGCAGCAGTCCTCCCATACATAGCTCAAGTCCGGCCGGGTGTCGGCGATAATGGATTCAGCGCATGCCATGCTTGCCTGCAGGTGGTCGTCCAGTATCTGCTGCGTAAGATTCGGTTCGGTGTAGGGCAGCAAGATGGCCTGCTCCACGCCCAGCAACTCACGCAGGTAGCCGAACGGGCCATGCACCCACAGCGAGACCAGGTGATCCTGCTGCCGGCGCAGGGCTGAAGCGGCGTCCGCCAGCACCTGAGACTCGACACGCCCACTGACCTGGCCAACTAGGCGCTCCCGCAACCGTGCATAGTCGTCCGGTCCCTTGATGGCAAAGTCGATCTCGTGAGGCAGCGATGCCCCGCCATCCGTACGTATCTGTGCCGTGTTGCCGCGGCTGTTGCGCCGCGTTACACGCGTCGCGGTCTCCTCCAGCAGTTCTTCGTCAAAGGCGGGGACATAGAACTGCTCCCACCCAACATAGGCAAATTTGCACGTGTTGCTTTGGTCAAACAAGTCGGGAGCGGGGCTCAATCCCCAGAAGGGCGGCAACGCGAGTTCGGGCGGCAAGCCCTGGGCTTGCCAGTCGCTCAGCACAACGTCGAATCCCTGGATTACATGCAGCAGGTTCTCGCCATTCTCCCGACGCATAGTGGCATGGAATAAATCACGGTTGGTCATGCACCAGTTTTCTCCTACCCTAGACACGCCATGTTGCGTGGACCAGCGGCACCGTGCTGCGGTCAGTCCGGGTACTCGCCCGTAACCTCGTAGACCAGACCGCTAAGCACCGTATGTGCCCGTGCGCAGTAGGCCGGCAGGTTTTCGGGATCGACGACCTCCAGCTCGACCGCCAAGGCGCCGCTATAGTCGAGCTCGTCCAACACTCTGATCAAACGACAGAGATCGATCTCCCCCTCTCCGATGGGCACCGATTGCCTACCGACTTGGTCCTTCAGATGCACGTTGTAGATGCGCTTAGGATAGCGCCGGATGAGCCCCTCCCAATCGACGCCCGCGGCGTGAAAATGGCCCACATCGACCGTGATTCCCAGCTTCGGATCATCGATGGCCCCCAAGATGGCGTCATAGTCCTCAGCAAACTGCACCGTCGAACCAAAGTGAGGCTCCAAAGCCACCCGGATCGGCATTTCAGCGATCAGAGGCAGCAACGCCTGCAAGCCAGCTATCGTCGCCTCCAGGTGCCCCTCCTTGCGCGGCCGCGAGCCCGTAAATACCAACAGGGGGCTCCCCATCTTGACAGCCGCCCGAGCTACCCCTGCCAGAGACGCCGCGTGGGCAACCGCCTGTTCAACCGTGGCGGGGGGAAAACCGTCTGCATACACCTCAGTGATGCCGAGAAGCCCCGCCTCGGACGCACCACGTTTCATGCGCGCGACATCAGCCCACAGCGCCAGCTCGGCGGTACGTAGTACGGACTCGGCACTCCCCCAATAGCGATACCCCGCCTTGGGCGCGTGTCGGAAGGTATCCAGTGTCTCGTTATCGCCCCAACCGCGCAATGCGCAGGTGGTGCAGGACAATGCGAAATGACTCATCGTTCCGGGTTTCCTCTCTGCTGGAATGCTAGGCTGGAGGCGCCACATCCGTGAGTTCTCGCCTCATACGTGCAAACAGATCGGCGGTGTCCGCAGGATTCGCGATCGGAAGATCGATGCGCGTGTTGTTCAAGGCCGACAAGCACATGCCCTCCAAAATCTCATAGCCATGATAGGCCATATCGACATTGCAGGAGTGAACACGGGTATCGTCATCGAGCCAATCGGCGAACTCGCGGATATAGGGCAACTGGATGTTCGGTTGCTGCATCAACCACGTGTCCCCTTGATGCACAACGGCCTCGCCTCCCGTGACACGATTGGCCGTGCCCCAGCCTCCGTCAGTCTCGGCCCACACATAGCCATGGGCACCGTAGACCGTCAGGCGATTATCGACCCAAAAATGCTCGTTATCCATCCGTTTGGGGGCCAGGTATCCGCACTCAATCACCGCCCGAACACCGTTGCCGAGCCCGACCTGCCCCAGGATATAGTCCGGCGAGGGATGGGAGTCGTCGAGCAGTTTGGGCCCGTGGACGTGCCCCACCACCCACTGCGCCCGCGAACCACCGTTGGCCCACAGGACATAGTCGGTGAAATGCGTTCCCAACTTTGACAGCCAGGCCTGGGTCGTCGCATGTATCTCTGTAATGTCGCCAATCTCATCCTGCTCGATGACAGCCTTGAGGGCCTGCATAGACGAGAGGTACTTTTGTTGGTGCGAGACCACGGCTTTGATACCCGCATCGGCGCAGATCTGGCGGATGGTCCAGGCCTCCTTGAGCGAAGTGGCCATCGGCTTCTCGAAAGCCAGCCCCTTTACGCCGTACTGGGCGGCCAACTCCACCATCGGCAATCGCAGATCGGGAAGCGTCACAAAGCAAAACACGTCGGGACGGGTCTCCGCCAGCATCTTTTCGGCATCATCATAGGCCTCTTGAAAGCCATAGTTTTCGACGCCATACTCTAGCCGCTCTGGGTCGAGCTCACAGAGCGCTACCAGCTCGAAGCGGTCGTCGTTGCGCCGAAAGGCATCGGCGTGGATGCGGCCGCGCTGTCCCAACCCCACCTGGGCAAGTCGATACCGAGTCATTCTGTCCCTCCTACGTCATCCACGGAGGCTGTTCTACTCTGAGCCCTCCTGGATACTACTCCATCTACGGTTGGCCTGCCGAAGGCCGGATTCGCCTTGATACTCCGCCCCCTGATGCCGATCAGTCTCCTGCCGTTATTCTGATAGGGTAACCGGCAACAGCGAGCGCATAGCACGCATCAGAGAGATGGCACTGAACGCGATCAGATCAAACGACTGTCACAGGGCCCATGCCATAGGGCGCTACCCATCGCGCGTTTCTGCCGGTGGCATCAGTCTTTGATCGCGTCCTCGAACGGTTCGGTTGGACCAATGGCCCAAGAGATGTGCAAGAAACTCACAGTATCCAGTAGCGAAACTGCCCTCTCCCCTGAATCGGGACGAGACAGGAGGACGCCGGACATAGTGCACAGGCCGGTTCCAGTAGATACAAGGGGCAGATCGACAGAAACCGCTCCCAGCGGAGCTACTCCTGCCTCCGCTTCGGCGTCCAGGACCTATTCCACACTGAGCACCTTCAGCTAGCTGCTTTCAGCCGCACTAGTGACTTTACCATCGTGCGAGCCTTGATGGCGTCAATAGCCTGACCGATATCGTCAAGCTCAAAGGCATGTTCTAGCTCTAGCCAGATATCTGCCCGCAGCCTGCCCTGTCGCCACAGCTCTGTCACCTGCCCATGGGTCTCGGCCTCGTCATAGCCACCATTATAGAAAGTAAAGGTCCCTCGCGACCGAAGGGGATCTACTGTGCACTGACCATAGTCGTCGATGCCATAGATCCCAGCTGTGCCTCCTGCTTTCAGCAACGGCAGGACAGCATCCATCTGGCCCTCCTTGCCCACCGCGTCAACGATGAAATCGTAACCTTCAGGAGTCGCAGCCCTCAGGCGAGAGACCAGCTCCGGGTCGCGGTAGTGGTAGCAGCATTCTGCACCCGCAGCTCGCCCTTGAACCTTGCGGCCCAGGCTCCCACTCAACACAACCCGAGCCCCCAAATTGGCAGCCTGCGCCACAAAGGAAAGGCCCACGCCGCCAGAGCCGATCACCAGCACTCGCGCATCCGCACCTACGCCCATGCGTATGAGATAGCTCAACGTCTCCCGCCATGTTGTAAACATGGTCGCAACCCTAGGGTCGATCTCAGGGGGCAGTATCTGGTTCACCCGAAAGCCTTTCCACTCGGCCTCAGGTCGCCCGTCCGCACAGCAGGCCCAGTGATCTCGTGCCACACCGTACTCTGCAAAGCCCCCCCAGTTTATGTTAACACCCGGCGAAGCCAAGGCACCCACCCGCGTCACTAGGTCTCCGATAGTAAGGTTGCGTACGCGCGGTCCCACTCGAATGACCCGCCCAATGCTCTCGTGTCCCAGAATGGTTGGATACGGCACGGGCCAAGGGAAGTGCCCGCCAATCAAGTGCTGATCGGTACCAGAACAGGTTGCCCCGTAGAGAAGTACACACAGGGCATCATAATCCCCGATCTCTGGATCAGGCACTTCGCGTACGATCAGGCGTCCGGGATGCTCGATTACCGCTGCCTTCATTGTGCCCCCCCCGGTCCCTTGTAGTCACGCGCGAACGGCAGATTAAAGGGTTCCTCAAAGGGGCGAAAAGGCACCATCGCGGCAATCTGATCGAGACGCTCGATGACGTCTGCCGACAGCGGCCCCTTCTCGACTGACCTTACATTCTGTTCCATCTCGTCCGCCGAGCGTGATCCACTAAGGGTGCAAGAGATGTCGGGATTGGAGATGACAAACCGCATTGCCACCTCCACGAGTGGCAGACCTATCTCGTCCAGGAAGGCATACAGAGCCTTGTACTGCGCCCGGCGGGGCGAGCTCAACCATGGCGCCCCATGTTCTACCTGCTCATCGTAGCGACTGGCCAACGCGCCCTGCTGCAGTGGCGACCCAATGACAATGCCCATTTCCTGTGCAATGGCAGCTGGCAGTACCTCGATCTCAGCCTCACGCCAGAGTAGACTGTAGTTGTATGCCGTTAGGACGACGTCAAACAGCCCCGTCCGGATCAAGCGCGCCAGCTCGTAGGCCGTGGTGCCACCGAGACCTGTATGCCTAATCACCCCCTGTGCCTTGAGGTCTGCAAGCAGACCCAACGCCGGGCCGGTCAGGGGTTCCCAAGTTGTCCACCAGTCATACCGACCGGGGCGGTCAGGCTCATGAATCATCAGGATGTCGATGTGGTCACGCCTAAGAAGGCGTAGGCTTTCCTCCACCGAGCGCATGAGGCAGTCTCGATCCTGGGGTCTGAATGGCTGCGGATGCCCTCCCAGCTTTGTGGAAATGACCGGCGGGCTAGTGACCCCTTCCAGTGCACGCCCGATCACCTCCTCACTGTCAAGATAGCCGGGCGCCGTGTCGACGTAGTCGACGCCTAGCTCCAGAGCCCTGTGGATAGTCCTTTCGGCCTGCACAAACTCAGCACCGTAGGAGGAGACAAAGAGACCTCCCAAACCCACCTCTGAGACTTCCAAACCCGTTCTCCCGAATGATCTGCGGTTCATTGGCACACCTCTTCTCAAAGACTTTCGTGCATACTGTGTGGAAGCCGTCTGCGTGCTCCGCCCTGCGCCAGCTCACTGACTCCCTTGGCCCGCTACTCGCGAAACTCTCTGCGTCTCATCGTTCCTGCCTACCTCACAGGCCGACCCATAGACTTTGGCCCTGCCATCGCCTCCAGACAGCCCTGGAAGCACGCCGCTTTCCTCAGAGCTATACCCCCGAATGTCAAGCAGTCGCTCTGCCAAAAGCAAACTACACTCCACGCGAGTTCCCTTCCGCATAGAGACCTAAGAGCTTATCGTGTTTAGGGCCATCGGTATGGCGCCTGAGAACACCACTGCACGCTCGACCTCGATACACCTACTCTCGCTCGAGCAGCACTATGTCTCCAGACCTGGGGATCAGACCGTCTCCAACAGGAACTCGTTTCTGGCTCCGCCAACACTAACCCTTCAGTCCGGTGATTGCTATGCCCTCGATAAATGTCCGCTGAGCAAGGAAGAAAAGCACAAGAACAGGCATAACGACCAGGGTGCTAATAGCCATCATATAGGGCATAGTGTTCTTTAGTGCTCCGTGAGCGCCCAGAGTCTGTGCCATACTCTCAAGGGCCAGCGCAATCGGGAAATCCCGGCTCGCGTTAATATAGATCAGCGGTCCCATATAGTCGCTCCAGCAACCAACAAAGGCGAATAGCGCCACTACTGCGAGACCAGGCTTCATAAGAGGACCGATCACACGTGCAAGGATCCCCAATTCACTGCACCCATCGATTCGCGCCGCGTCTGAGAGCTCCTCGGGGATGGTTCGCAAAAACTGGCGCAGCATAAAGATATTGTATGCGCTGCCGAACCATGCAGGGACCACCATGGGAAGATAAGTATTGAGCCACCCGAGCTTGCGGTACACAACAAACATGGGAATCATCGTCACAGCCCCTGGTATCATCATCGTTGCAATGCAGAGAAAGAACACCGTTTCACGCCCTCGCCAGGGGATGCGTGCAAAACCATATGCCACGATTGCTGCCGAGACAACCTTCCCAATGACGCTAGGAACCGTGTAGCGAACTACGGTGTTGAATAGATAGGTTCCCCAGGGCATGTACTTGAGAGCCTCAGGGTAGTTCTCCCATCGCATGGGCCTGGGAATCCAAATAGGTGGAATCGTGTCGATCTGCGGATCCGTCTTAAGTGACGATGACAGCATCCATAGAAACGGCACTATATATGTTAAGACTAGCAGCGTGAGCACTAGGTACAGGACCACACGTCTTGCCATGCACCTGAGGCCCAGCGATGCTTCGGCTCTCGCACCGCCGCCAGATGCCAACTCATCCTCTCCGTACATTATTCTCGCCCTCTTCCTACTACATGAGTTGCAGCGGGGAGCGCAACCATTCGTTTTCCTAGGCACCATAGAACACCCAGCGATCCGATGTTCGGAACATGACTATTGAGGAGAGCACCACCACTATACAGAGGATCCATGCTAGGGCAGACGCATACCCCATTTTCATGTACTCAAATGCATTCCGATAGAGATACATGCTAAAGAACTCGGTTGCGTTGTTCGGCCCCCCACCAGTGAGCAGCCATGGAAAGGTGAAAGACTGAAACCCACCAATCATGCCGGTGATGAGCATGAAAAAGGCCGACGGAGTGCAGAGTGGCACAGTGATACGCCAGAACCGGTCCCAGGCGCTCGCCCCATCGACAGTGGCCGCCTCGTATAGCGATTTCGGCACATCCTGAAGTGCCGCCAAAAAGATGACCATGGCGCTGCCCTGAGCCCAGCAGTTGATAGCCAACAACGTGGGCTTGGCCAGAGAAGGTTTCGATAGAAAAGGTATGACCCGCCATCCCAGACTCACAAGTGTCGTGTTGATGACACCGAAATTGGTGTTCAACACCAGCCGCCAGATCTGCGCGGAAACCATGGTAGGCACAATCGATGGGACAAAGAAGAGGGCCCGGAATATGGAGCGCCCCCGAAATCGCGAGTTTAGCAGGTTAGCTAGCAGAAATGCTGATACAATCCCCGCTGGAACCGCTAGCAACACCCACCAAATCGTGTTGGCTGATACTTGTTTCATCACACGATCGGCAAGTAGCAGTTCCTGATAGTTCCCCAAACCCAAAAAGCGAGGAGCGCGAAGGCCATCGTAGTAAGTCAAGCTATAGTAAGCCGACATCAAGATCGGATAGGCTCCAAAAGCGAGAAATCCGATAGCCCAAGGCGCCACGAAAAGCATACCGTTGATCTGATTGATATGGGACCGGGATAACCATCGCCGTCTGCTCGCCTCTTTCATAGTGTACTCCCAAACTGCGCGGCGGCAGGGCATCCCCCCTGCCGCCGCATAGACTCGCGCGTATGCTCGCTAAGACTGGAATTGCCTTTGGTACTCCTTGGTTGCTTCTGCCTGCAATACGTCGGCTGCCTCTTGGGGGCCGATTTCCCCACGATAGCACTGCTCACGAACATCGTAGTAGGTTGTGCGAGCGAACTCAGCGAGGGGGTTCATATCTGCTTCCGGGATAGTTGTGGCCTCAGAGATAGCATCGCCAAACCACTGGAGACCTGTATACCCCCCCAAATCGTATAGAGGCATAGTCGATTTGCGAGTGCCATTCACCCAACCCAGGACATCAAAGATCGTCGTCAGAGCCGCATCATCGTGAAGCAGGAACTCTTTCAATCTGAACGCTTCATCTGGGTGTTTCGCATGCAACGGGATGCATACGGAGTGCCAATTGAGCATGTACACCTTCTCGCCACGCCGATCATCGGCGACCGGCATCCAGCTCACCATCACGTTCTTGGACACCTCCGGATTCGCGTTATACGCGCGAGCAGCACCCCAATAGCCGGTAACTTTCATGGCCATGACGCTCTTTTCAAAATCTCCGCCCCACATACCAAAACTCTGACGGAAACCGGTCATATTGTCAGGCCCAAGATGCTCGTAGAACTTGTTGGTCATCTCAAACCACTCGACCATACGCGGATCATCATAGTGATAGGTGCCTGTAGTTTTGTCAAAGCTCTGCCAGCCCATCGACAGAGCCGCACCAAAGTCCAGCCACTGCAGGTGGCCAATCATGTTGCCACAAGGATCCCATCCCATCTTTTTGATGTTTCCGGCATCATCGAACTCCGTAAGTGCCTCGTGCCATTCCCACATATCGCTCAGTGTCTCAGGTGGATTGTTGATGTCCAGGCCAGCTTCACCAACTAGAGCCGAGTTCATGTACAATCCGTAGCGTCCAAAGGTCTCAATGCCGGGCAGACCATACTGGTGGCCAGCAAACTGCCCAGTGTTGATTCCAGACTCATAGTAGTCGTCCAGGTCTATGATCTTGCTTGCATCGATGTAGTCCTCAAGGGGTAGCATAACACCCCGCGCAAAATAGTCAGCATAGTCAAAGTGACTCATAGCATCGGGAGGATTGCCGCCAGCCATGGCGGTCAGGAACTTGGCGCCTGCCGCGCCAGAGTCCTCGACGGTAACATCACCAAAGTAGTCCTGCCATTCACCCGTCTGACGCATGGCCTCCATCGCCTTCGCCCAGTCAGTATACCAGCCCGTCCAATACGTAATGGTTACTGGACCAGCCGCTACTTTTATGGAAGGCGTGGCTGTTACCACCTCTTTAATCACTTTTTCAACGACCTGCGGCGTCCCCTCGATGACGACCGTCTCCTTGACCACCCTTTCGATTTCGACTGTCTCCTTGACGACCTCCGTCACCACCTTTGGCTGGCAGGCAGCCAGCGCCATACCCGCTGTGGTCAGTGACACGCTTCGGATAAGATCTCTACGACTGAGCTTCAGAGCCTTCATCCGTCGTTCCTCCTTGTGTTGCCTGAGGCCCTGCGCTCAGGGACTCTTGGCTTCATCTACCCACTGTGTTAGAATCCCACCCAGGTGATCACCTACCTCCATAGTAGGGTCAACTCCCACGCATATCTAGGCCTTGAGGTGGCCATTGGACGGACATGGCACGGCCACGCCAATCCATCAGCATCTAGAGGATGATCTGCAAGAGGCCCTGGGCCATTTGTACGATCCTCTGTTCGAGCCGACACCAGCGCTGCGAGCCGCATTGAGCTGCGGGGACGGCTCCTGGATGACCACGGCCCAACCCTTCCTTCTGCGCGCACTCGACGGCCTGCGCCCGGGCGAGGATGTGCCCCAGTCGACACGGGGTTGGCGCATGTACCGGATCATGCAGCTGCGCTACGTCGAACAGCTCACCCAGGACGAAGCAGCCGAGGTGCTCGACATGAGCCCTCGACATCTGCGACGCGAACAACGCAATGCCGTAGGCCTATTGCTGGAGCGAATATCCGCGGGCGGCGTCGATGGCCAGGCGTCGGCGCTTCCTGGCGCCGGACAGACCGGCCAGTGGCGCTCTTGGGTGCAGCGTGAGATGAGCACCCTACGCCACGACGTTACCGAAGGCATGGCCGATCTTGCCGAAATGGTCGGGCAGGCCATGACACATACGCGACCTTTGGCGACCCACCGCGGTATCTCGTTGCTCGCTCGCGACCTCCCTTCCCACCTGCAAGTGGCCTTGCCCCCCTCCGCTTTGCGACAGATTCTTGTCAGCGGCATCAGCGAGATCGCCCGGCACATGGCCGGGGGCCAGATCGCCATCGTAGTTTCCCAACACGCCGACCTGGCCCAAGTCCGGTTGGCGGGATGCCCCGCGGTGCTATCGAATGATTCGCAGGCATACCTCATCACCGAGCTGGCAGCTACTTTTGGCGGCGAGTGCCGCTTGGTGGAAGCAGCCGACACTCTCACCTGCCTGTTCGTTCTGCCGCTAGCCGCCAGGTCGACGGTGTTCGTAGTCGAAGACAATCAGGACCTAATTCACTTCTACCAACGGTATGTGCGCAGCACACTGTTTGACATCGTGCTACCCGATAAACACCACGATCTCCTGGAACAAGTCGCCCAGGCGGCCCCGGACATCGTGGTGCTCGATATACTCATGGCCGGGGTCGATGGCTGGGAACTCCTGGTCCATCTGCATGACCATCCAGATACCCGCAACATCCCAGTGATCGTATGCTCGGTAGCACGCGAGCGCGAACTGGCTGAGGCGCTTGGCGCAGCGCTGTACCTGCCAAAGCCTGTCGACCGCGCCGAGTTCCTAAGAGCACTCAGCGCCGTGGCTAGTCGGGTCCCGCCAGCAACTCGATCATCATCTGAGAACAACACAACAGCCTGCTGATCGAAAGGCCTTGGCCTATGGTGCCCATCAGTACCAGGGATTCCAGTGGGCGGTCCCTAGGATCGTGGGCCGATACGACTATGACGGGCACGGATTCCAAGCAGCGATCGTCTTTGCCCTTGAGGAACTGCCAGCCTGTCATATCGGGCAGCACTATGTCCAGCAGGACCAGATCCGGGTGCCACGTGGCAAACAGTTCGAGACCAGCCTGCCCGTCGCTGGCCACAGCGACTTGCGCTGAAAGCCCGCATACCTTTAGCATGCGCTCAAGCAAGCGCTGGCCGTCCGGCTCGTCATCAACGATCAGAACACGTCTAGGTTTTTCTGGGAGCCGCCCCAGAGCCGCTCGCAGCCGCTCTGGTGTCACAGGCTTGGCGACATAGTCGAGCGCCCCTCGTGCATGGACGGACTGTGAATACAGCGGGATGGCACACCCTAGAATGGGCGTATCCTGAATGCGTTGGCGGCAGATCTCGACGCGTTGCCAAATCTCATCCGGTGTAGCGGCGTTCATGAGCACGGCCTGCGCAGGAAAGCGGCGGAGTTCGGCCACGGCATCATCGACGTCGGCCACTGGCACAAAGTCCACGCGGTCTTCATAGCGCCCCAGCAGGGCACTTGTCTCTCCAGAACCATCGCACACCAGCACGCGGCCCCGATCGCGAACCACCGGTAGCTCTGCTTGCTCCTCGATTTGACGATCGGTCCATACCCAGTCCTCCGAAAGCCATCGCGCTGGGCTAGCCGTGTGGTCTAGCGCCGGTGACACGGGCAAGCGAAAGGCGAATATGCTGCCAACTCCAACTTGGCTCTCGAGCCACATCCTGCCCCCGTGCAGTTCGACGAACTCTTTGCTGATACTGAGGCCCAGTCCAGTGCCCTGGGCCTCCTCAGAACCGGCAAGCCCGGCCTGACGGAACGGCTCAAACACTAGAGTAGATTGTTCCTCAGAGAGCCCCGGACCCGAGTCGTGGACCTTCACGACCACATACTGGGCTTCCTGTCCGGCCTGCACCTCAATGCCCCCTTTCTCAGTAAATCGGGCGGCATTGCTCAGCAGGTTCACGATCACTTGGCGAATACGGATCGGATCGCAGTAGGCCTTCGGCAGGTCGTCGTCGATCTCCACATACAGAGCGAGATTTTTCCTTGAGAGCAGCGGCCGCACCACGTCAATCGACCTGGCAATGATCTCTCCCAGATCCGTCCATTCTCGCCGTAGCGCCATTCGTCCGGCCTCCACCTGACTGAGGTCCAGCACATCATTCACCATATCAGCGAGATGCACGCTGTTGCGATGCACGATCTCCAGATCCTCCAGTAGCGCCGTCGGTACAGCTTGGTCATAGATGTCGTGGGCATCAATAAGCAACGCTGTCATGCCAATGATCATGTTCAGTGGCGTACGGAACTCGTGGCTGACGTTCGAGACAAAGGCGGCCTTGGTTTTTTTGGCCTCCTCTGCGGCCCAGCGAGCAGCAGCCAGCTTCTCGTTCGTGAGGGACACCTGTCGATTCACCTGAGCTAGGTCCTTCATCACCTGACTCAGATGCTGGCTGCGATTCTTCATCTCCTCCTGCAGCGATTGCCCCATCTGGTACTGCTTAGCGGACCACTCGGCTAGCCGCAGAGCCCGCTCCTGATAGGCGCGAGCCAGCGCCCATGATGACCAAACGAGTACCATGGGGATCGTAGCCCGTGAGCAGCCCCCTGCAACGGCTCCCACTTCGCAAGCCACGATCACAGCCACGGTGAGGGTAGCAGCAGTAACGCTGGCAGCGCGAGGGCCGATCACAGTAGCGGCCAGCAGCACCGGCACAACCAGGAGCCCCAGGGCTCCCGGAAACGCCGCGACGTGGGCACCGTACATAATCACCATACCCACCAGCACGATCAGCCCCCAGCGTCCGATATCTCTGTCTCGCTGATGGACCATCCCGACGAGTGCGGATACCATGATCAGAATGCCCCCGAGTGCGGTGATGGGAGTGGGTAGAGCGAGGCCCTCAGCCAGCAAGATCAATGCGTTTCCGAGCGCCACCAGCAGTGCGAGGATGGGGACAGGTGACAGACGTAGTTCATCAGAGAAGCCACCAAACTGCTTGTCCATGGACACCTCCCGAACCTAGAGATACCGCAGCGCAGGCATGAACCACTCTACTCAACCACAGTGACAAGAACAAGCGCATCCCGCGTTGGTCGCTCAGTGTGGGCACACTGCCTGCGCCAGATGCGCTAAACCTTATCCCGCGGGGGGGGGCAGCAGGAACCGCAGAAAGACTGGTCTAGCCGCCAGGAGGAGGACTTCTGGCCCGCAGTAGACTAGTAGTCTCGGTCCGCTTGCAGAAGGCAAGCGGCAGAGTAACAGCCTGCAGTGATCGAACAGCGATCACCTTGCTCAGGGAGGTGACTCGCTACGAAGTCTAGACAGCAGCTACTCGATGAGAAACCCCGTAGGGGCGATGGGGTGAGAGAAACGCGGTGATCCGTCCTGGGGTTGATGGAACGCACGAACGCGTCCGGAGGGTGCGGGGCGGTCCGACTAGGTACGGTGCCAGCGGGAGAGACGGTACGACGAGACTTCCTGTGAGCTAGCATCGCCCGTGGACGCGAACCGACTTGACAGACCGTCCCCTCTGGCGCTATACATCCCCCAGAGGATTCCATCACCCAATTCACAGTAGGAAGATACAAGCGACCTAGTATAGAGCATATCCAACCCCACTATATTATGTCATGTTTTGGGCACGGGACCTAGAATCCGCTGGTGGTAACACCGTGAGGGTTCGCCCCCCTCCGTGTCCAGTCAAAAGATAACCTAACCGAAGCCGAAATGACCTCCAAAAGATAACCTTACCGGGAGACTTGGATGGATAGCGCCTCAGGTTCCCTGGCGATCTCCCTCAGCATCATGATCTGGTGATGGATCGCGTTTCTGAGCTGTCTGGGATTGGTCTCGTGGTACAGCTCCAGTAGCTCATCCGCCGTAGTGCTCGAGATCGGCGGTTTGGCACGCAGCAGTCTATTCAGTGGCGTCGTGGCCTGGTCATGCTTGCGGCCAATGCGTACGGTGCCATTGGCACCGCGGACTGCGCGTCGTGAGGTCTGGCGGAGAACAGGCTGGAAGAAGTTGTAGTACAGCCACATGTTCTCGTAGAGTTCATTGAGAGCTTGGCAATGCGCTGGTGAATCGAAGCGCAACTGACCGAGGTACGCGCGTACCAGGCTGCTGTTCTTCTGCTCGACTATGCGATTGTCGTTCTTGTAGCCGGGACGATTGCGGCTGACCCGGATGTTGTCGCCGAGGTGGGAGTAGTGGCTGATGAGCGCCTGGTTCAGGAACTCGCTACCGTTGTCGCTGTGTATCTCTCGCACTGGAATCGGACACCGCTCGGCGAAGTCGAGGAACATCGGCCAAACATCAGAAAACTCATGTCCATATACGGCAAAGCGCTCACTCCAACCGGTTAACACATCAACAAAGTGACATGTCGATACGACCTTTCGGCCCTTCTGTGGCGCACCATTAATGACATGATCTACCTCAAAGTGCCCGGGCTCGGGCTCATTCCAGGGAATCTTGCCTTGCGGTACCATAGCCTGTACCACCGAGTCCGGCGGCCTACCACGACGCTGTTGAGGGATCGTGGGCAGGGGACGTGTGAATCGCTTGAGGATGCGCCGTACCGTCGAAACGCTGATCCTTTCCAACTGCTCCAGGAGGTCCTCAGAAACCTGCATCTCATCGAACTTGGCAAGATGCACCGCTGTACTGCAAAGCACTGGCTTGAGTCTCTCGGCACATATCCAATCGAGCGTGTCTGCCAAAGTACACGGCATCTGCCACTTCCTTACCGTAGGTGCGTCCTCTCTCGCGAGTGCGACGTTTCTTGCGCTTCGGACCT
>Ga0180430_10001863_pt1 | contig 19874 bp, 19 predicted proteins | sample SS_ome_9_FD_132999 | JGI IMG/M metagenome (GOLD analysis project Ga0180430, IMG submission 132999) | Hypersaline lake sediment archaeal communities from the Salton Sea, California, USA - SS_1_S_2 metaG | ecosystem: Environmental > Aquatic > Non-marine Saline and Alkaline > Hypersaline >... | reverse complement strand
GCGTCTTGAGTCGATAGGCGAGGCGGCCGTCATGCATCTCTTCGAGCCGCTCGAGGGCCAGGGGCGGACGCGCCACGTAGCGACACAGGCGCTCGAGTCGCCGGCGGTCCCGTGCCGGGACCGCCACGTCCGCGTGCAGACTCATCCCGCCGTGACCCAGCACGGGCCGTTTCCTCCCCGGCGGGACGCCAGTTGTCAGAAACGCAGATATCGGTGGTGGCGGAAACGCAGCTTGTTCTTCCTATCCGCGGCGAAAACGGGGCTTGTTCTTCCCACCTGCTTCGCCGAGCAACAACGCGATCAAGAATGGATACTCCGCCTGACCGCCTGACCGCCTGACCGCCTGTCTCGCCACACCGCACGCGGCCAGGCGCTCGACCGCCACTTGCCCGTATCGGATCGGCTCGACCGGTGTGCGCAGGTGTCAGAGAGGCGGCTCGAAGGGACTCATTCCGTCTCCCAGACGGAGCCGCGCCGCGAACGCGAGGTCCGCCGCCCCGCCTAACGTGCGCCGAGGTTCGGAATCCGGCGCCCGTGGACCTCGAAGACGTCGTCGACGATCGACTTGAGGGCCGTGCCGGCCTCGAGATTGTTGCGCCCGTCCTCCGTGCCGTAGGCGAGGCGCGCCTCGTCGGCGAGCAGCGACTCTAGAACTGCTGTCGTGCCTTCGCGCACGCCGGAGAGCGCATAGCCCCCTTCGAGGACGTGCACGATCCGCCCTTCGCAGAGCGTGTCCGCCAGCGACCGGAGGATCCGGGACATCGCCCGGTAGCCTTCGAGGCTGAGTTCCATCGAGGCGAGCGGATCGTCCCGGTGGGCATCGAAGCCGCAGGAGACGATGATCAGGTCCGGGGCGAAGCCCATCGCGGCGGGCACGATCAACCGCTCGACGACGCCCACGTACTCGGCATCGCCGCAGCCCGCGGGCATCGGCACGTTCAGCGTCGTCCCGAGGCCGCGTCCCTCCCCGTCCTCGCCGAAGTCGCCCGTCCCCGGATAGAAGGGGAACTGGTGGGTCGACGCGTAGAGCACGTTCGGATCGTCTTCGAAGATGTGCTGCGTTCCGTTCCCGTGATGGACGTCCCAGTCGAAGACGAAAACCCGCAGGTCCGGGTGCTCCGCCTGGAGGGCGCGCACGGCGACCGCCACGTTGTTGAAGAGGCAGAAGCCCATCGAACGCGCCGCTTCCGCGTGGTGGCCCGGGGGGCGAACGGCCGCGAGGCCCCGCGCGACTTCCCCGCCTAACACTCTGTGAGCGAGGTCGATCGTTCCGCCCGCCGCGAGCAGGGCGACGTCGAAGCTCCACGAATTGAAGTAGGTGTCCGCATCGATCCGCCCCGGCGGCTGGTCACGAGTCGTCGCGAGGGCGTCGAGCATCCGCTTGTCGTGGGCCCGCACGATCTCTTCGGGATCGGCCGCTCGTGGCGTGACGACGTGCAGACGATCGCGAAAGGGATCGAGCGCTTCGCCGAGGGCGAGCAGCCGTTCCGGGCGCTCGGGGTGGCCTTCGGGCCCGGCGTGCCTGCGGTAGCGAGCGTCCTCGACGACCTCGATTCGCGGGGCGTTGGAGCTGGGATCCGGGGAGGCGTCGGACATGGGGACCTCTTCGCGCTGCCGCGCCGGCGCACGCCGGTGGAAGCGCCGGGCTCGTTTCGCGGGAGTTCAGTCGCGGTCGCGGAGCGACTTCTCCAGGCGTTCGATCGCGTCCGCCACCCGCGTCAGGTTCTCGTTCAGCGCGTCGAGATCGCTCTTGCGCGGAATGTCCGCGAGATTGCGGAGATCGCTGCGTTCGACGGCGCTCGCGATCGCGGATTGGATCGAGTCGCGGAGGTCCGGCAGCCCGCCCACCCGCGGCCAGCGACCGCCTTCCTGGGCTTCGTCCTCCGGTGTCGGAGCGCCCGGCTCGGCGGAAGTCGACTCCCGCGCGAAGGGCGAGCGGCGTTCGTGTCCCTCGCTCGCATCCCATCCGAAGCCGCGGCCACCCTTGCCGATCCCGGGCGACGCGTCGACGAACTCCTTGAAGCGATCCTGGAACTCGCCGATCCCGTCGGTCGCTTCGTCGACGCTCTTCTTGATCGCGCCGTAGAGCGCATCGCCTCCGCGGGAGAGGATCTGCGTGAGCAGCGTGTCCGACGGATCCTCTTTCGCGCGCTGGTTGCCGACGAGGATCTGGGACAGGGCGACCTGCGTGATGTCCTCCCCGGTCTCCTTGTCGACGACGCGGACCTCCTCGCCTTCGTCGAGGAGCTTCGCAATCCCCTTCAACGTGATGTAGCGGCTGGTCTCGGTGTTGTAGAGCTTGCGGTTGGCATACCGCTTGATGAGGATCGCCATCCCGCGAGTCTAGCGCGCTCTCCCCGCGGACCGGGGCGTCGAGAGCGGCGCATCGGGGGGCGCGGCTCAGTCCTCGACCGAGAAACGCTGGACGCGCGGTCGCTTCGGACCCGGATCCGACGGAGAGTGATCCGGCGCCTGCTCGGGCGGCTCCGGATCCCGTGCGAGGCCGAGCTCCCAGAGCAGCTCGCGGAGCCCGAGGAAGGCCCGGAGCACGGCTCTCGCGTCCGGGTCCCTTTGGGACCGCTTCTCCCAGCGCTCGATCTCTCGCGCGAGGGCCTCTTCGAGGGGCTTCGACAGGCTCGCCGGGAAGAGGGCGCCTTCACGGAGGCGTCCGACCTGGGCTTCGAATCCGCGGGCGACTTCGGCCGCGAGGCGTTCGGTCTGTTCGGGGTCGAGGCCGCTCGCCCGGCCCCCGGCTTCGAGGATCGCCGCGATCGCGGCGACCGATTCCCGGGCAGCGTTGCCGACGTGGACCCGGGCGCGTGCGATCGCCTGGTCGACGTCGTCGCTCAAGCCGCCGCTCCGACGAGCTCGTCCCCGATCCGGAGCAGCCCCTCGAGTCCCTCGATCTCGGTCGCCCGTTCGGCGATCTCGTGAAAGTCGACGTCCCGCCCCTCGACGCGCCGCGCGAGCTGTCGGCGCGTCTCGAGCAGGTCCCGGCGTGCGTGCGCGGCATCGGCGAGGATCGCTTCCAGGCAGGCCGCGTCCGCCTCGGGCGCCGTCGAGCCCGCCTGGGCGAGGGCTTCGGTGAGCCGCTCGAGGTCGGCTCGGACGTCTGCGCCGGCGGCGACGTCGGGGTCGAGATCCTCCGGCCAGGGCGCGATCCGATTGAGCACGACGGCGGCCAGGCGCGCGCCCTCCGCATCGAGGGCCTCGAGGAACTCGAGGGTGCCGGGCTCCGTGCCCGAGTGGGCGCCCCCGACGAGCACGAAGCGGGTGTCCTCGCCGACGAGGATGTCCTCGACGCGCGCCGTGCCGGCCTGGAAGCCCTCGGTCAGATCCGACACGGCGGACAGGAACTCGGTCAGGTCGTCGAGGAAGCCGACGCCGGCGATGCGCTCGATCAGGCCCAGCATGCGCTGGAGCGATCGGCCGAAGACCTTGAAGCCGAACCGGCTCGCGGACATCGCCGGTCGCAGCAGCGTCTGGACGAAGCGGCCCTCGAGGAAGTCGCGCAGGCGGCGCGGGGCCGAGAGGAAGTCGAGGGCGTGGCTCGCCGGCGGCGTGTCGACGACGACGAGGTCGTAGCGCCCGGACTCGACGGCCTCGCGGACCTGCTCGAGGGCGGCGTATTCCGCGCTGCCGGCCAGGGCCTCGGAGAGGTGCCGGTAGATCTTGTTGTCGAGGACCCGTGCCCGGGACGCGGCGTCCGGCGCGAGTCGTTCGACGAGGCCGTCGAAGGTCGGCTTGGGGTCGAGCATCAGGGCTTCGAGCGGGATCGGTTCGCGGCCTTCGCCGAGCGATACCGGCGCCGGCTCCGAGCCGAGCCCCTCGAGGCCGAGGGCGTCGGCGAGTCGTCGTGCCGGATCGATCGTGAGCACGAGCGTCCGACGGCCGGCCTGGGCGGCGCGGATCGCGAGGGCCGCCGAGACGGTCGTCTTGCCGACGCCGCCCGTGCCCGCGCAGACGAGCACGCGGGCATTCCGGAGCGCTTCGCCGAGTCCCTGGATCGGGTCGTGAGCGGTCATGCGGCGCTCGCTCCGGCCTCGTCGCGGTCGGGCCAGCGCGGTGTCGCGAGGATCGCGTCGGCGGTGTCGCTCCAGCCGCTGCCGCCCTCGGTGCCCCCGGGCAGTATCGGCACGTCGACGACCGGGAGCCCGCAGGCCTGCGAGACGTGTGCGCGTTCGCGGGCGGCGAGCGCGGCGCGCGAGGCGGCGTGATCGACGAGCGGCAGCAGGGAGGCGGGCGGCGGCCAGGCCTCGAAGTTCGGGTCGGCGCCGGCGAGGACCTCGTGAAGCGCCTTCGTGGGGTCGGGGGGGCAGCGGTTCACGACGATGCGATCCACCCCGATGTCGATGTCTTCCCGCGCGCGTGTGACGAGCTCGATCGTCTCCCGGACCGGCAGCTCTTCGGGCAGCGTGACCGGGAGGAGCAGGGTGCGCTCGCGGTCGTGGACGAGCGTCTCGACCCAGCCGGAGTGGCGGGCGAGGGGGCCGGCGCGTACGGCTTGTTGTGCCACCCGCGGCACGTCGAGGAAGGTCAGGCCGTGTCCGGTCGCCGGCGCGTCGACCACGATCAGGTCGTAGAGCGGGCGGCCGTTCTCCTCGCTCTGCTCGACGTGCCACAGCTTTCCGAGCAGGATCAGCTCCCGCCAGCCCGGGGCGGCCTCGAGGAGCTGGCGGAAGGGCTCGCTCCCGAGGATCCGGTCCGTGACGAGGCCGAGTCCGGTCTGCAGGCGGACGTAGTGGGCGAGGGCCTCGTGGGGGTCGATCCGGATCGCATGGAGCCCCGGGCGCAGCTCGCGTCCCTCGTAGCCGAGGGGGGCGGGGTCGGCCTCGAAACGGGCCGCCACGGCTTCGATCGGGGCCGTCTCGGCGAGCAGGACCCGGCGGCCCGCGCGGCGCGCGGCCTCGGCCAGCAGGCAGGCGACGGTCGTCTTTCCGACGCCCCCCTTGCCGGTCACGATGATCAGGCGGTGATCCAGCAGGCTGCGCGGTGTGGCTGTCATCGCGTCCTCGACCCGTCCGGGTCGGCTCGGTGGGGAAAACCCTTCGTCTCTCTTCTCAGTCTAGCTCTCCGTCGAGGGGAGCGTGCTCAAGTGGTGTGCGAAAGGGGCCGAAGAATTCGGTTGTCAAAGTGTTTTTCGCGTCGCTCGCCGCCGGCCGGTCCCGGTCGCGGCGTGACGCTGGGGATTCGGGGTAGCCACGTGATCGTCACCTGCGAAGAATGTACGACCAGCTTCCAGCTCGACGAAGCGCGCATTCCGCCGGGCGGAGCCCGGGTGCGCTGTTCCCGGTGCAAGCACGCCTTCTTCCTGCCCAAGCCGAGCGAGCCCGATCCCGTCCACGCGATCGCGGAGGAAGCGGCCGCGGATGCGACCGCGGGGACGCCCGAGCCTTCCCGGGACCTGAACGAGGACACCTGGGACGGGCTCGGAGGAGACCCGGTCCAGATCGGGGACAGCCAGCCCGGCCTCACGAACCCGACCGAGCCCATGGCCGATCCGGCTCCGCCGACCGAGATCGACGACGAAGAGGATTGGCAGTTCAGCGAGGAGGTCCGGGTCGAGGGCGACGACGACCTCGAGGAGGACTTCTCTTCGGAAACCGAGGGCGAGCTCGACTTCGGCGGGAGCACCGACTTCTCCGAATGCTTCGACGAATCGGCCCTCGCCGTCGACGCGAGTGAAGCATCGGTAGAGGTCGCCGAGCCGGCAGAGCCGCCCATCGCGAGCGCCGCGCTCGAAGACACGGGGACCGGTTCGGGACTCGATCTCGACGTTCCGCCCGCGTCGCCGGACGCGGCCCCGGCGCGAGACGAATCGAGCTTCGGTTCGGTCGACGACTTCTCTTCCCTGATGGAGGACGACGAACCGGCGTCGAACGAGGCCGTCGCGAACCTGGCGAGCGAGATCGCCTCGGAGCTCGACGCCGAAGACGGCGATGCGGGTCTCTACGCGAGCGGCGGCCAGTCCGACGATCTCGGGGATCCCGAAAGCTGGGATCTCGTCGGCACCGATGACGGCGCCCCTCGCCTCCCGGCCGGCACGCCCGCCTCGGCGGCCCTGCAGGCGCCGGTCGAGGAGGACGAATTCTTCGGTTCCGAGGCCTTCGGCGACACGCCGGAGGAGGCCGATCTCCAGACGATGTCCGTCGCGACCGGTGTGGTCGGGAAGGCTGCCCGTGCGATCGGTTGGGTCGTCACGGCGGCGGCCGCGGCCGCCGTCACGGTGATCGCCTTCCAGGCCGAATGGGCTCGCTTCTCACCGTCACCGCAGGCCGTTTCCGCCGGGCCTATCACGGCCGAGACCCTTGGCTCCGCTTGGGTGGAGACCGCCCGCGCCGGGACGCTCCTGCGCTTCGAGGGCGAGGTCCGGAACACGGCGGCGACGCCCGTCTTCGCGTCCGGCGTGACCCTCACGCTGCTCGATTCCGCGGGGGAACGCCTCGCGGCGGCGCCCGTGCTCCGCGCCGGGGTTCCGCTCGCCGAGTCGTCGATCCGGGAGTCTGCACCGACGGTGCTCGCCGAGCGCGTCGCGGCCGCCTCCCAGCGATTCGCTCGCACGCCGATCGCGCCGGGCGGGTCGCTTCGCTTCGAGGCGTTGGTGTCGGCGGAGGATCTCCCCGAGCGGGCGTCGCGCGCGCTGCTCGAGGTCGCGGAGCCGAGGCCCGCGCCGACTCAGGCGGAGCGATCCTCGCCCTGATCGACCTTCTCCTTTTCGGGGGTGACGTCGATCTCGTCTTCCCCGGAGATGCCGGCCTTGAAGTTCTTGATCGCCTTGCCGAAGCCCGAGCCGATCTCCGGCAGGCGGCGTGCCCCGAAGAGCACGACCACGATCACCAGAATGATGCCGAGCTCCATCGGACCCAATCCGAACATCGTGTCGTCCTCTCTTCCACCGGTCTGCGGCGGGGCTGCGGCCGGCCCGCCTCACAGCGGCGTTCGCCGGTCGAGCGGATGGTGCCGTCGGGGCCATCCCGGGTCAAGCGTCGGGGACGCTCGCATATGCAACGTTTCGAAGCATCGGCGACACGCTTTCGCCATCCCGGCGACGAACTCCCGACCCATTCCCTGAATCTCCCACTCCAAGGCTAGACTCATCACCATGGCACTCTTCAAGGCCTACGACATCCGCGGCGTCGTCCCGGATGAGCTGGATCACGAAAAGGCATACGCGATCGGGCGTGCGATCGGCGCCTGGCTCGAGAAGGGCCCGGTCGCGGTGGGCCGCGACGCGCGCACGCACTCGCCCGAGCTGACGACGGCCCTCGTCGATGGCCTCCGGGACGAGGGACTCGACGTCCAGGATCTCGGGCTCGTCGCGACGCCCATGCTCTACTTCGCGGTCGGGTCCCTCGGCTCGAACGCCGGCGTGATGGTCACCGCCTCCCACAACCCGGGCGAGTACAACGGGTTCAAGATCTGCCGCGCGAAGGCGGTTCCCGTCGGTGAAGCGAGTGGCCTGAAGGAGATCGAGGCACTGGTCGAAGCGCGACGCGACGCGCCGAAGGCCGCGTCCCGGGGCGGCCTGTCGAGCCACTACGTCGTCGCGGACTACACGGCCCACGCGCTCTCGGTCGGGGAGCATCGTCCGGCGCTCAAGGTCGCGATCGACTGCGGCAACGGCATGGCCTCGGTCGGGCTCCGGCCGATCCTCGAGGCCCTTCCGCTCGACGTCGTCGAGCTGTACTTCGAGCCGGACGGCTCGTTCCCGAATCACGAGGCCGATCCGCTCAAGGTCGAGAACCTCGCGGACGTGGCCGAGGCAGTGAAACGCGAGGGCGCAGACCTGGGCGTCGCCTTCGACGGGGACGGGGATCGCGCCGTCTTCGTCGACGAGAACGGGGATCCGGTCTCGGCGGACCTGGCGACGGCGTTGATCGCGCGTCGCCTGCTCGCGCGCACGCCGGGGGCCCGGGTCCTGTACGACCTGCGCTCGAGTCGCGTCGTCGCGGAGGAGGTCGAGCGCGCCGGCGGCGTGGCCGGGATGTGCCGTGTCGGCCATTCGTTCGTGAAGGCGCAGATGCGCGAAGAGGGCGCTATCTTCGCGGGGGAGCTCTCCGGGCACCTCTACTTCCGCTTCTCCGAGGACCTGATCGCCGACGACGGGACCGCCGCGCTGGTCGCGATGCTCGACGTGCTCGGCGCCGAGGGACGTCCGCTCTCGGAGCTGGTCGACCCCCTCCGATGTTATGCGGCGAGTGGCGAGATCAACCGGCGCGTGGCCGATACGGATCACGTGATCGAGACGATCGCGGGCGAGCACGCCGACGCGCCGGAGATCTCGCGCCTCGACGGGCTCCTGGTCCGCTATCCGACCTGGTGGTTCAACATCCGCGCCTCGAACACCGAGCCGGTGCTGCGCCTCAACCTCGAGGCGGACGACGAGGCCGAGATGCAGGCACGGCGGGACGAGATCCTCGGGCGGATCGAGGCGCTCGGCGCCGGAAGCTGAGGGGCGAAGGATGGGCGTCGTCGCGCGCGTGAACGCCGGGATGCGCCTCGCGACCGAGGGCTTCGCCTTTCTCCGCCGCCAGCCTCGCCTCTGGGGGCTGGCATCGATTCCCGTGCTCTTCGCGATGCTCTCGGTCGGGGGCGCCGGGAGTGCGTTCTGGCTCCACCTCGACGAGATCCACGCCTTCTTCGGTGCGCTCCTGCCCACGCTCGAAGCCGGCGACTGGTGGACCTGGCTCTGGGTCGGGCCGGGCAAGGCGCTGCTCTTCCTGGCGCGCTGGCTCGCGGTCCTGCTCTCCTTCGCCGTGACCTTCGTGGCGGCGCTGCTGCTGGCGAACCTCGCCAGCGCGCCCTTTCTCGACGTGCTCTCGGAGCGGGTGGAGGCGATCGAGCTCGGCCGCGGCGCCGTCGCGAGCGAAGAGGGGTTGCTCGCGGGGGCGCTTTCGAGCTTCGTCTCCGAGCTCGGGCGGGTGGCCTTCCTGGCCGCGATCTGGCTCGGGCTGACCCTGGCGGGGCTCGTCGTCCCGGGCGCCCATTTCGTGACGGGGCCGCTCCTGATCGCGACGACGGTCGCCTTCCTGCCCCTCGACTACGCCGGCTTCGCCCTCGATCGCCGCGGGCTCTCCTTCGCCGATCGGCGGCGCTGGCTGAAGGCGCATCGCCCGACCATGCTCGGCTTCGGGGGCATTGCCTTCGCCGCCTGCATGGTGCCGGGGCTGAACCTGCTGCTGCTGCCGACCCTGGTCACGGCGGGGACCCTGCTCGTCGCGCGCACGGATCCTTCGCGCGGGGCGTCGTAGGCGAGCGCGGGGCGCGCTTCGCTCAGCCGGCGAGGGATCGGGCGACGAAGTCGAGGATCGATTCCCGCTCGTTCTCCGCCCACGCGGCCGCATCGACCGGTGCGTTGAGCGTCTCGGGCGTCGGTCGGCCCGGAAGCCGCTCGGCGAGCGCGCCCACGGCCGCCTCCGAGGGGCCGCCTGCCGTCGCGTAGAGACGGCAGCGGACGTCGCCGAGCCCGGCCGTCCCGATTCGGGCGGCGGGATCGAGGCGTTCGTCGGCGAAGGCGCCGACCGGTCCCGCGAGCACGCAGGCGTGCAGGGCGGGGGCGAAGGGGAGGGCCCAGGCGCAGACGCTCGCGCCGATCCCGGCTCCGACGAGGGCGATCCGGCTTCCGTCGACACCGGCGTCCGCGGCCAGGGCTTCGAGCGAACGAACGACGTCGGAAACGGATTGGCGCGCGAACTCTTCGAAGAGCGCGTGGGTATCCGGATCGAGCGGCTCGTCCCGGATCAGGCACGCGTGTCCGCCGACGAGGCGATCCGTCAGCTTGGGGCTCTGGCGCGCGCCGAGCAGGGGAAGATCGATCCGGGCCACCGCCAGACCCTGCTCGACCCCGCGATCCCAGGCCGCCGAGCCGCCCAGGACGAGCACGAGCGGATGCGGGCCCACACTCGTCGGTCGATGGAGGCGTCCCGGAACGAAATCGCCCCGACTGACGACTTCGAAGCACTCGGAACGACCCTCGCCGTCGGTGGCTTCTCGCAGCGAGGAGAGGCGCGCGGGCGCCTCGGCGTGCGGTCGATACAGCGAGGTCGGAACGTCGGGCAAGGCGGACATGGCGCCCAACGGTAGCAGTCGGTCCGACGGGACGAAGGGGCGCGAACGAGGGACGACGCGCGCCTCGCCCGGGGGCCGCTTCGCTACTCGAGAAGCAGCTTCCGCGTGCGGTAGAGCGTCGACTTGACCGCGTCTTCCGACTTGGACGTGGCCGCCGCGATCTCGGCGATCGGCATCGATTCGAGATGGTGCATCTCGAAGAGCCGGCGCTGCTCCGCCGTGATCTCGTGCTCGAGCACGTGATCGAGGCGACTCGCGCGCTCGACCATCTCGTAGTTCTCGAGCGGCGTCGCCTCGGGCGAGCTGGCGGCGGTCAGATTCTGGAAGGCCACGTCCTCGTCCTCTTCGAAGAGGGGGACGGTGGGGTGGCGCTTCTTGCGGAACCGGGCCGCCAGCGTTCGCCGGGTCACGCCGAAGATCCACGCGGCGAAGGGCGCATCGCCCCGGAACCCGTCGATCGACGCGAAGATGTTGATGAACACCTCCTGCGTCGTCTCCTCGGTGTCCGCGCGATTTCGGAGCCGCTTGTCGAGGAAGGCGTAGACGCGCTTGAAGTAGCGCTCGTAGATCTCGTCGAAGGCTTCCGGGTCGCCGGTCCGGATACGGTCCACCAGGACCTCGTCCGGAATCCGACCGGCCGCCGGGGGCGTCTGGGCCGCGCCCGTCCGCGCAGGGTCGGCGGAAACGACGGCATCCAGCTCCGACTGACGTCGGGCCGGATCTCTCGCGTCGCTGGTTCCGCTTGTACTGCTGCTGGTGGTCAAAGCCGAAATCCCTGGCTCCGCGCTCGACGCGTCGCATGCACACGTCGGGTCGAGTCGTCGAGCCGGGTCCCGTACGGTGGCGTCCTCGACGCGGGCCGTCCGAAACCCATGTTGATCAGTCGATGCGATCCTCTCGCTCGGAACTGTCTTTTCCCCGGTTGGCCCAGTCCAATCCGGAGTTTCCCCCCACATAGACAGTTGCCCGGAGGCATCGCGGGGTGTCAAAATTTGTCACCGCCGACGCGAATAAGCCGAAAAGCGTCACCTTTTCCCGAAGGGACAAGGTCTGGGCCGTTCGTGACGGTCCGTCAGCGGACGCTTGGGCCCGGGTCGGCGTCAGGCCGGGGCGAGGGGCTCGGTGCGCAGGTCCGCGTCGGTCAGCCCGGTCCGGAAGGCGGACGGGCTCGGCGGATCGACGAGCGGGGCGCTCGGCGGGGGCGGCGCGATCGGCAGCTCGTCCGGAAGCGCGGCGGCGGTCCGGGGCGCGTCCGCGCCGATCGGGTCGAGCAGGAGCGTCAGCTGTCCCTGCTGGCGCAGCGCCCGATAGCGGGTGAGCACGAGTCGCTCCCGGCCGAGGAGGTCGGCGAGGTGGGCGGCGGCGCCGAGCACCTCGGCGTCGAAGTCCGGTGCGAAGAGCGCGACGCGCGGCGGCGCGAGCGGTCGCAGGCCGAGCTCCGGGGCGAGCTTGTGGAGGTCCTCGACGCGCGGGGTGAGCCAGGCGAGGTCGGAGAGCGCGCGGGCGAGCAGTCGAGCGCCGCCGTCTGCGGGGGCGCTCGTCGCTGCGCGCAGCGCGATCAGCTCGCCGCGCGCCCCGATCGCCAACAGGTCGATCGGGGAGGTCGCCGCGAGGAAGCCTTCCGCGACCACCCGCCAGCCTGGAGACGTCCGCCGCAGCGCCTGCCGGAGCGCCCGCCGGAGCGAACCGGTCTGTATCTCTCCCTGCCACTCGAGCTCAGCCAAGGACCCGGCTCCTCGCGTCTTCGTAGAGGAGCCGCGCCACGTCCATCAGCGCCCGGGCCGCGGGCGACTGGGGATGGGCGAGGCCGATCGGACGCTGCGCCGCGATCGCGCGATAGACGTGGAGATCGTCGACCAGCAGACCGTACGAGATGAGCGGGCGCGCGGACTCCGCCTGGGTCCGGCGGGCGAGGGCGTCGAAGGCGTCGCGGGCCTCGGCGATCGACTCGACGCCGTGGAGGGTCACGCCCAGCTCGAGCACCGGATGCCTCGCGCAGAGCTTTCGCGCGAGTCCCGCCGTCTCGTCGAGGTCCCGGGCGCGGGCGCCCGACAGGAGCAGCATCCATCGCAGCGGCTCGGCCGGTGTCGTGTCGTCGTCGAGCCAGGCCGGTGGGATGCGCACGAAGACGATGCCGCCGTGACGGGCCTCCCGCGCCAGCCGGGTCGCGAGCGTCGTGGCGGTCTCGTAGAGGCTCTGCAGATCCTTGGCGGGGCAGAAGCGGAGCTCGCATCCCAGGGGCCCGACGCCCGGCTCCGGCCAGAGCGGCGAGCCGCGGTCGCTGTCCGGCGCGATCAGGGTCGCCCGGGCGCCGAGTCGGGCGGTCTCCACCGCCAGGTTCCACGCAAGGGCGGCGCGGACGACGTCGCGCTCGCCGATCGGCAGGCCGAGGATCGGGAGCGGGGGCGGCGCGCCGCCGGCCGGGGGACGACCGAGCTCGTTCTCGTCGGGATCTCCAGCGATCGGCGGAGGCTCGGACGCGGGCGCATCGCCACCGGGATCGTCTTCGAGCTCCGGCAGGAAGTAATGCAGGACGTCGGCGAGATCGCGCGGCAAAGGGGGCGCCCTCGGATTCGTTCCGGTCACGGTCGGCCGCAGCGACGGCCCCGATCGGGGAGGCCGCCCGGCGCGTCGCCGCTAGCGGACGTGCAGGATCGAGTTCGGTTGTCCCGTCGGACCGGGGGCCGTCTGGGGGTTGTTCGGGTCTTCCCGCCACTCGCCGTCGACGACGTAGCGGTATTGATAGGTGCCCGGCTCGAGCGTCAGGACCTTGGTCCAGACCCGCTCCTGACCTTCCGAGGCGATCAGGGAACGGACGCCGCGGTCGGGGACCCAGCCGTTGAAGTCGCCCGCGATCCGGACGTCGCCCGCGACGCCGTCCTTGAAGCGGACCACGACCTCGCGCGGCGGACCGCCGACCGTGGGCTCCTCCTCTTCGTCGAGGCTCGAAGGACGGATCGCCACCTGGTCGGGCGGCGACGCGGCGAGCTCGAGGGCGACCGACGCGTAGTCGAGGGCGCCGTTCGCGGTCGGGGCGTAGAGGGAGATCGGCACCCCCTGGCGCGCGGCTTCCCGGAGCTTCACGTTCAGACGGATCACCGAGTCGAAGCACAGCTCCTTGAAGAGCTCGCGGATGTCGCCCAGCGTCTGCCGCGCATAGCGCGTACGCCCGTCGTAGAGGGTCGGCAGCACGCGGACGTGCAGCTCGTGACCGATGCGATCCGAGAGCAGGCTGATCGTCTCGAGCAGCTTCTGGACGCCGTCGATCGCGAAGAAGCTCGTCTCGAGTGGAACGATCACTTCGCTCGCGGCGCGCAGCGCGTTGAAGGTGAGCAGCCCGACGTTCGGCGGGCAGTCGATCAGCACGTAGTCGTAGAGCGGGGGCAGCGTGTCGATCGCGGCGGCGAGACGCTCGGTTCGCGCATCGTGGCGCTCGGTGGCCAGCTTCTGCTCGAGGGCGGAGAGCACGATGCTCGACGGGGCGATGTCGATCTGGTCGGAGACGTCGATGATCACCGAATCCAGTCGGCTCGCTCCGGAGGGCTCGACCAGCACCTCGTAGAGGTTCGCGTCGAGGTCGTCCGGCTCGAGGCCGACGGCCAGTGTCGCATGGGCCTGCGGATCCATGTCGACGATCAGGACGCGGTAGCCGTCCGCGGCGAGGGCGCCTGCGAGGTTGACCGTGGTCGTGGTCTTCCCGCAGCCGCCTTTCTGATTCACGATGGCAATGACACGCATGACGTCCCCCCCGAAACGTTCCACCGCCCGTTCTTCTCGCGAAGGCGGCGTGCGATCTGTCTGCGTCGGGCTCGCGCCCGACCCCTTCGGATCCCCCCGATCCGAAGGCCCTGCAGTCGGAGGGGCTGGTACGCGCTCAGCCGGTCCGACTCCAATCCTTGCTCCGGCGCTTGCTGGCCGGCTGTGTGGCGCGCGGGCCCGGCTTGGCCGGGAGCGCGGCGCCTTCGACATCATCGAGCGGATCCGCGCCCGCCGCCACCTCGGCGACGTCCGTCGCGGCGACTGCCTCCGCCGCCTCGTCGGCCCCGCCGGCCTGCGCCCGGTAGCGCGACACTTCACGTTCGAAGTCCGCGACCTCGAAGACCCACTCCTGACCGGTGATCGCTTCGAAGACGGTGTCGTCCTTGAAGACGAGCACGACGTCGCCGGTCGCGACGAGGACGAGCTCGGAGAGCGGCCGGCCGACCTGCGGCAGGAGCGCCTGGAGGGCACGAACGCTCTTGCGGATCTTCTGGACGGAGACGCCCGCGTCGATCAGGCGCTTGGTCGCCTTCAGCGCGACCAGATCGTCGAAGCTGTACCGGTGGTGGCCCCCCGGCGTCCGTTCCGAGGGCTCGATCAGGCCGGTCTTCGCCCAGTACTGGAGCTGCCTGCGCGACAGGTCGAGCAGATCCACGACCTCACGAGTCTTGAACTGCGCCCGGACGACTTCCGACGATTCCCGCGTTCGATTCGACTGCGACACCTGCCCCCCTGCCGCCTGGCCCCCTCGATTCGAGGAAGGCCAGACCTCCGACCTGCTCCTTCGCGCGACCCGCGAAGTCCGCTCTGCCATGGATGGCGCCCCGCTCCGATCAGGAGGCGGTTCACCGGATTTCCGGGTCGAGCCCCCTCGGAGCCCCGCCCGATCGAATGGTTCCGGCCTGCGCCGGGCTCCGAGCCGGCCTGCGGCGCGGTCGGAGCGATGGATTCGGGGGGTACGAATACGCTCGTCTGCCCCGGGGGTTCCCCGGAGTCCGTCGAGAATGAAGAGAGTAAATGAGGGGCGACGGAGCAAGTCAAGCCAAAAGCCCGGAGAATTGTCGCGGTGGGGCAGAAAAAGTCGCGGCTCCTCGGGGCTGTTCCCCAGATTCCGGGGGCTCGGTCGGCCGGTGGGGTCGCCCCTCGTGTGCAGTCGAGTTCCCCGCTGGTAGGTTCGCTGGGTGTCTGGAGATGCCGAAGCCGAGGACTGCGAGGAATCGAGCGCTGGTTTGAAAGAGCCCGGCGACGCCGTCCCCAGAGGCAGCCTGTCCCGCTTCGCGGCGCGTGAGGGCGCGGTTCGGATCGAAGAGCTGGATCCCGAGGCCCCCTCGAAGAGCGTTTCCCAGCTGCGCGTCGCCGAGGCCGACGGGGAGACGCTGCGTCCGTTCATGCGCGGGATCCTGGTCCACTCGCTCATGGAGCGAGGGGTGGCGTTCGAGGAAGCCTACGAAGTCGCGCAGGTCGTCTCGCGCCGGCTCCGCGGTCGCAGCCAGGTGAGCCGGGCCGAGCTCCGGACGCTCGTGGACGAGCTGACGGAGGAGGGCGCCCGCGACGCGGCCGACGACCGGGACATGATCCTGGACTCGGTGCTCGACGTCCTCGGCAAGGACGGAAGCTGGCCCTTCAACCAGGGGCGCCTGCAGCAGAGCCTTCTCGCGGCGGGGCTCGACCCGAGTCAGGCCTTCGAGATCGTGATCGAGATCGAGCGCGACCTGCGCGAACGCGGAGAGGACAGCGTGACCCGCGACGCGCTTCGGGAGAACGTGGCGGCGCTGCTGCGGGAGCGCGTCACGGTGGCTTCGGCGGATCGCTACCTGGCGTGGCGGGCCTTCCAGGCGGAGGACGACCGGCCGCTGATCCTGCTCCTCGGCGGCACGAGCGGCGTCGGGAAGTCGACCCTCGCTCTCGAAGTCGCGCGCCGCCTGTCGATCGGGCGCCTGCTCTCGACGGATTCGATCCGCGACGTGATGCGCGTGATGCTCTCCGATGACCTGGTTCCCACACTCCACGTCTCGTCCTTCGAGGCCCACTCGAGGCTGGTCAATCCCGTTCGCGAGGGAGCCGATCCCGTGATCGAAGGCTTCCTCGAACAGTCGCGGACCGTGTCCGTCGGCGTGCGCGCCGTGATCGAGCGGGCGATCGCGGAAGGGACGAGCACTGTCGTCGACGGCGTGAGCCTCGTGCCCGGACTCTTCGACCCCCAGCAATGGCGCGATCGAGCCCACGTGTTCTTCCTGATCGCGGCGGACGAGGACCGTGAGTCGCTGCACCGGAACCTCATCGCGCGCGCACACGGACGCGGCGCCCGGGCGTCGGAGCGGTACGTCCGCAACTTCGAGGGCATCTTCACGATCCAGCAGGGTCTGCTCGAGCGCGCGGAGCGCTTCGGGGTCCCCGTGGTCGACGTACAGGATCGGGACAGCGCGGCGAGCAAGGTCGTGAAGCACGTCGTCGGCCACCTCGGCGAGCGGCGCAAGGCAGAGGTCGGCGGCTGACGGGGCCCGGCCGGCTTTTCACGTTCGCCTCCAGTAGAGTCCCGAGCGGCGGCCAGGCCGGGCCCTCTTCCCGATTCGCGCGTCCTGCGCGTGCCCAGCCCCTTCTTCGTCGATCATCGATTCGAGTACCGATCCATGGGACGTTCCCTGAAATACGAGATCCCGGGCGTCGACCCGCGCGTCGCGCTCGACGAATGGGCCGAGAAGGGATGGAGCGGCGTCTTCGGAACGGCCGCCGAAGGGACCATCCGGTCGCGGGTGCTGGAGATCGGATTCGGCCGGGGCGAGTTCCTGCTCGACCTGGCGACGAGCGCGCCGGACGTCGAGTTCGTCGGGGTGGAGGTCTCCTTCAAGCGCACGCTCAAGATGGCGCGGAAGGTCGCGCGGGCCGCGCTCGCGAACGTCCGGCTGGTCGAGGGACGCGCGGAGGAGGCGATCCGCGCCGTTCCCGAGCCGGCGAGCCTCGACGCGATCTGGATCAACTTCTCCGATCCCTGGCCCAAGACGCGCCACGCCCATCGCCGCGTGATCCAGCCCGCGTTCGTCGCGGCGGCGGCGGCTGCGCTGGGGCCCGGCGGACATCTCTACGTCGCGACCGACGACGTGCCCTACGCGCACCAGATGGACGAGGTGCTCGGCGCGGAGCCCGCGCTCCAGAACGCCTACGCGCCCTGGCCCTTCGTCGGCGAGGTCAAGGGGCGGCGGCAGACCGGCTACGAGGCGCAGTGGCGCGACGAGGGCCGACCGATGCACTTCTTCGCCTACCAGCGTCGCGGCGGCGAGGCATCCGATGGCTGAGTCCCTTCCGGCCACCCACGCGACGCGCCGCCCGAATCTGAAGGATCACGGTCGCGAGGCGCTCCGGGCGCTCTTCGCCGAACGCGGCTGGCCCGCCTACCGGGCGGATCAGGTCGCGACCTGGCTCTATCAGCAGGACGTCGACGATCTCGACGCGATGACGAATCTGCCGCAGGCGATCCGCGAGGCCCTCGCGTCGGAGTTCGAGGCCCGTGCCCTCGAGGTCGTCGAGACCCAGCGGTCCGTCGACGGCACGCAGAAGCTCCTGCTCGGGGCCTTCGACGGGGCCCGGATCGAGGCCGTCCTGATCCCCGAGGAGCGGCGGAACACGCTCTGCGTCTCGACCCAGGTCGGCTGTCCACTCACCTGCGATTTCTGCGCGACCGGCGCCCTCGGCTTCACGCGCAATCTCTCGACGGCTGAGATCGTCGATCAGGTGCTCCACGCCCGTCGCCACATGGAGCCCGGCTCGAGCCTCACGAACCTCGTGTTCATGGGGATGGGCGAGCCGCTCCTCAACCTGCCCGCCGTGTCCGAAGCGATCCGGATCCTGACCGACCCGAAGGCCTTCGCACTCGCGCCCCGTCGCGTGACGGTGTCGACCGCCGGTGTGCTGCCGCAGATCGGACCGCTCCTCGAAGTCGCCCCGATCCACCTCGCGGTCAGCCTGCACGCGACGACCGACGAGGTGCGCGACGTGCTCGTGCCGCTCAACAAGCGCTTCCCGATCGCCGAGCTCCTCGAGACGCTGCGCGAGGAGCCGCGGATCCACCGCCGTCGCCCGGTCTTCTTCGAGTACACGCTCATGAAGGGCGTGAACGATTCGGTCGAGGACGCCCGGCGCCTGCCGGGACTGCTCCAGGGCATCCCGTCGAAGGTGAACGTGATCCCGATGAATCCCCACGACGACGCGCCCTACGAGCCGCCGAGTCAGGACGTCGTCGATCGCTTCACCGCCGCCCTCCACGAAGGGGGCGTGCGGGTGACGCTGCGGCGCGACCGCGGGCGGGACATCGACGCGGCCTGTGGCCAGCTGGCGAACCGGCAACGCGCGGGCAGGGCCTAGGCAAGCGGCCGCCCAGCGAGCGGGTCGCCGAGCCCCTCGCTTCGCCCACGCCCCGCGCCCGCGCGGCTCGGCACCGGCGCGCCCGAATCCCGTCAAGCGCACCCGCGGGAGGGCCGATGGGCCCCGGAGGAGGGCGCCGGCGCCGCTCCCGGGTGAGGGGACATGCTCTACGCATTCGGTGACATCCACGGTGAGCTCGAGAAGCTTGACGAGCTGCTCGAGCTGACGCCGCTCGCGCCCGGTGACCGACTCGTCTTCCTCGGGGACTACATCGACCGGGGGCCCGACTCGCCGGGCGTGATCGGTCGGCTGATCTCCCTCTCCCAGGAATACGAGTGCGTCTTCCTGCTCGGCAACCACGAGTCGATGTTCCTCGACTTCCTGGGCTGGACCGACGACGCGTATTTCGGGGGTGACGCGTTCCTGCTGAACGGGGGCGACCGGACCCTCGTCGGCTACGGCTACTTCGATCGGGAGGAGACGCGCCGCGAGAGCTTCCGCCTGCCGAAGGCGCACGAGGACTTTCTCCTCGGTCTTCGCCTCTCGCACCTCGAGGGCGACTATCTCTTCGTGCACGCCGGCATCTCGCAGGACCACCTGCGATCGGGCGATCTGTCCTATGCGCTCCGGAAGAGCCGCCCCGAGGACATCCTCTGGAACCGGACGAGCGGCGAGCTGCCCCACGACCTCGGGATCACGATGGTCTATGGGCATACGCCGAACGAGGACTTCGGCGTGCGCTGGAACGCGCCGTTCTCGATCGGCGTGGACACGGGGGCCGTCTACGGCGGTCCACTGACGGCGATCCGCCTGCCGGACGAGACGATCTTCCAGGCCTGATCGGGCCCGCTCGGACCGCCGCCTACCCCCGCCCCGGTGCGCTCGCGACCGCGCTCGCGGAGTCGGCGTTGCGCTGGCGCAGCTTCGGGATCGTCAGCTTCATGCCGGCCGAGAGAGCATCGAGGTCGACGTCGGGGTTGTACTGCCGGAGCAGCCAGATCGGGACGTCGTATCGCCGGGTCGAGAGCACCCAGAGCGATTCGCCGGAGCCGACGCGGTGCGTGACGGTCCCTTCGATCTCCCACTCCGCGAAGAACGCTTCCTGGAGCGACCGGTGGTGCTCGACGCGGATGCGTTCGAAGGCCTCCGGCGAGATCTCCGAGAAGTCGAGGCGCAGCCGCTGCTGCACGACGACCGGTTCGCCGAAGCGCAGCCCGTTGATGTTGCGCAGGCGACTCGCGCGAAGGCCGAGCCATTCGGCGTAGTGCCCGAGGGTCTCGCCGGTCTGGACGAGGATGGTTCCGTTGCTCGCCACCGTGTAGTCGGTCGGGTCGGCGAGGAGCCCGGGGGAGGGCTCCGTCGCGCTCTCGTCCGAGGCGAGATCCGCCTCGGTCAGGAGGGCTTCACCGGTCTCGGGCACCGCGGCTCCGGTCGCTGCGAAATCGGCTTCGTCCGGAGCGAGGTCGGCCGTGCGCGCCGGGGAGAGCGCGGCGGCGGCGTCCGGGTGGGCCTTGGGCTTCGCGCCGTCGGCGCGGGCGACGCGGGTCGGCTTCGGGATGCGGAGATTCTGACCCGGGTGGATCCGGTTGCGACTGCGCAGGTCGTTCATCGCGACGAGGTCGCCGACCGTGATGCCGAAGCGTCGCGCGATCTCGGTCAGGTTGTCGCCGGAGCGAACGGTGTACGCG
>Ga0180430_10001861_pt1 | contig 19881 bp, 12 predicted proteins | sample SS_ome_9_FD_132999 | JGI IMG/M metagenome (GOLD analysis project Ga0180430, IMG submission 132999) | Hypersaline lake sediment archaeal communities from the Salton Sea, California, USA - SS_1_S_2 metaG | ecosystem: Environmental > Aquatic > Non-marine Saline and Alkaline > Hypersaline >... | reverse complement strand
GGGACCTACTGCCCGCGGCTGTGGGACGAGGCCTTCATCGACGAACACGGCCGGGTCTACACCTGCTGCCACTGCCTGCCCGAAGTGCTGGGCCGCATCTACGACGAGCCCCTCGAGGAGATCGTCAACAACGAAACCACCCGGCGCCTGCGACGTGAGTCGCTGGAGGGGCGCCTGGCCTGCTACCGCAACTGCACCCTGCTGGACAAGAGCGCCCCGGTGGAGCGAAAGGAATACCTGGAGATCGAGTACGCCGAGCTGAAGCGGCTGAAGCTGATGTTCGGCGAGGCCTGCAACATCGACTGTATCATGTGCTGGCAGGACAGCCGGAACACGCTGTCCCTCGACTTCGGGCGGATGAAGGGCAACCTCGACCTCGCCCCCTTCACCTCCATCGAGCTCCAGGGCGGCGAGCCGCTCTTCATCCCCTCGGCCACGGCCTTTTTCGACCACGCGGCCGCCGCGGGCAAGAAGATCTCCTTCCTCACCAACGGCATGATGATCAGCGAGGAGTGGGCGGAGAAGATCGCCCGCCATTCCGACTTCGTCTACTTCTCGCTCAATGCGGCGACGAAGGAGACCCACGAGCTGGTCAACCGCGGCTCGCGCTGGGAACGGGTGCTCGGCGGCATCGGCCGGGTGCTCGAGGCCCGGAAACGGCTGGGCACCGATCTCAAGGTCTGGGGTCACATGACCATCGTGCGCCAGAACCTCGACGAGATCGATCTCTTCATCGAGCGCTTCCCCGACCTCGGTTTCGACGCCATCGATTTCGGCATCGACGCCCCGGTGACCCGCCACCTGCGCTTTCACCCCCTGCGCAAACGGGCCCTGCGCCGCCGCGTGCGCTCGGCGCTGGAGCGCAGCCCCTTCCGTGAGTCGGTCAACGACCTGCGGCTGCGCATCCTCGGCCTGGCCTGAATTTTTTCTTGCCTCTGTGGACTGCAGGCATTACACTTATTACACATAAGTGTTATAAGTGTGAAGGTGCCGTCATGAACATCACCCTGTCTGCCGATCCCGAGCTGGTCAAAAAGGTCCGGGAATACGCCGCGAAAAACGGCACCACCCTCAACAGGCTGATCCGCGAGTTCATGGAACAGGTGATCGGCGAGCAGGATGCCGATGCTGCCGCAGCCGAGTTCGAGAGCCTGGCCCGGAAGAATGCCGGCCGGTCGCCCCGGGGATTCCGCTTCGACCGGGAGGCGGCTCATGAAAGGTAAACGGGCGTGAAGCGCTGTTTCCTCGACACGAATGTCATCGTTTACGCCAACGACAGGCGTGCGCCCGCCAAGCAGGATGTGGCGGTGAGCCTGGTGTCGAGGCTGATCCGTGAACGGAACGGTGTGATCTCGACCCAGGTCCTGCAGGAATACGCCAACGTGGCCCTGTCCAAGCTGGGGCAGGACGTCGACGTGGTGCTGCGCCAGCTCTGGTTGCTGGAGAGCCTGGGGCTGGTCGTCCCCTATCCGCACCTGGTGCGAAGAAGTATCGAAATCCACCGCACGTACGGCGCCAGTTTCTGGGACGCGGGCATCATCGCCGCGGCCGAGGACGGCGGGTGCGACCTTGTGCTTTCCGAGGACCTGAACGAAGGGCAGTCCTATGCCGGCCTCCAGGTGCTCAATCCCTTCTCCCGAAGGTTCGATCCGGATTCCCTGTTCAGCTGATGAGCCGCGAGGCGATGGTCACTTCACCACGATGTTGACCAGGCGGCCGGGGACGTAGATCGCCTTGACCACCTGCTTGCCCTCGAGGTGCGGCACGACCTTCTCGGCGGCCCTGGCCTGTTCCTTTGCCTGGTCGGCGTCGATGTCGGTGGGGACGTCGATGGCGTCGCGTTTCTTGCCGTTGACCTGCACCACCAGCTGGAAGGTCTCCCGCTGCAACATCTCCTCGCGGAAGGAGGGCCAGGGCTGCTGGTGGATGCTGTAGCTGCCGCCGGCCCGCTCCCAGATCTCCTCGCCCATGTGCGGGGCCATGGGCGCGGTGAGCAGCACGAGCATCTTCACCGCCTGGGCCAGCACGCGGTCCATGCCGTGGGCCTCGTGGTGCAGGTACATCTTGTTCAGCAGCTCCATCATCGCCGCGATGCCGGTGTTGAAAGCCAGGCGGTCCATGTCGTCGGTGACCCGGGCCGCGGTGCGGTGGATTTCCTTGAACAGGGTCAGCTGGGCCGGCTCGAGGGACGCCGGGTCGATGCCGGCGTCATCCAGCGCGGCCAGCTCGCCGGCCTCCAGGGCCAGGCGCCAGATGCGGGAGAGGAAGCGGTGGACGCCCTTGATGTCCTGGTCGCTCCAGGTCACCGGCTGGTCGAAGGGGGCCATGAACAGTTCGTAGGTGCGCAGGGTGTCGGCGCCGTAGCGCTCCACCACCGAGTCGGGGGTGATCACGTTGCCCTTGGACTTCGACATCTTCGTGCCGTCCTCGGCGTGGACCATCCCCTGGTTGAGCAGTCTCGGGAAGGGCTCGTCAAAGGGCACCAGCCCCTCGTCATGCATCACCTTGGTCCAGAAGCGGGCGTAGAGCAGGTGCATCACCGCGTGCTCGGCGCCACCGACGTAGAGGTCGGTGGGCGCCCAGTAGGTCATCTCCTTCTCGTCGAAGGGGGCGTTCTCGGTGTGCGGCGAGGTGAAGCGCAGGAAATACCACGAGGAGCAGGCGAAGCCGTCCATGGTATCGGTCTCACGCTTCCCGGGCCCGCCGCATTTCGGGCAGGTGGTGTTGACGAACTCGTCCACGTTGGCCAGCGGCGAGCGGCCGGTGCCGCTGGGCTTGATCTCGGCGATCTCCGGCAGCTTCACCGGCAACTGGTCCTCGGGCACCGGCACCACGCCGCACTGCTCGCAGTGGACCATCGGGATCGGCGCGCCCCAGAAGCGCTGGCGGCTGATCAGCCAGTCACGCATGCGCCAGGTGATCGCCGCCTCGCCCTGTTTCGCCTCGGCCAGCTTCGCGGTGACGGCCTTCCCGCCTTCGTCAGACGGCTGCCCGTCGAACTCGCCGGAGTTGAACATCACGCCCGCTTCCTGGTAGGCCTCGGTGAGCGGGTCGTCCAGCTCGCCCTTTGCCGGCCTGATCACCGGCTTGATCGGCAGCTGGAACTTCGTGGCAAACTCGAAATCGCGCTGGTCGTGGGCCGGAACGGCCATCACCGCGCCCGACCCGTAGGTCATGATTACGTAGTCGGCGACCCAGATCGGAACCTTCTCGCCGGTGAGCGGGTGGGTGGCGAACGAGCCGGTGAACACGCCGCTCTTCTCCCGTTCGGTGGAAAGCCGGTCGATCTCCTGCTGCTTCATCGCCTCGGTAACGTAGGCTTCGACCTCGGCCCTGTTCTCGGCGGTGGTCAGCGCCCCCACCAGCGGGTGCTCCGGGGCCACGGCCATGAAGCTCACTCCGAAAAGGGTGTCCGGCCGGGTGGTGAAGACCTCCAGCGGTTCGTGCCCCTCGAGGGGGAAGAGGATCGTCGCGCCCACGCTCTTGCCGATCCAGTTGCGCTGCATCATCTTGATCCGCTCGGGCCAGTCGATGCGGTCCAGGCCCTCGAGCAGCCGGTCGGCGTAGTCGGTGATCTTGAAGTACCACTGGTCCAGCTCCTTCTTGGTCACCGTCTCGCTGCAGCGCCAGCACTTGCCCGACTCCACCTGCTCGTTGGCCAGGATGGTCTTGCAGTCAGGGCACCACCACTGGTAGCCCGAGGTGCGGTAGGCCAGACCACGCCTGTGCAGCAGGAGGAAGAACCACTGGGTCCAGCGGTAGTAGTCCGGATCGGAGGAGTTGATCTCCCGGCTCCAGTCGTAGCCCACGCCGATCAGCTCCATCTGGCGGCGGTAGTTGGCGGCATACTCCCGGGTGGTCTCCGAGGGGTGGCGGCCACGACGGATCGCCTCGTTTTCCGCGGGCAGGCCGAAGGCGTCCCAGCCCATGGGGTGCAGCACGTTCTTCCCCTTCATCCGCTGGTAGCGGCAGATCACGTCGGTGGGCACGTAGTTGCGGCAGTGGCCCACGCTGAGCCCGGCGCCGGAGGGGTAGGGGAAGAAGTCGAGGCAGTAGTACTTGGGCCGGTCATCACTGCTCGAGGCGTTGTAGAGCCCGGTCTCCAGCCACTTTTCGCGCCACTTCGTCTCGAATGCCTGCGGATCGTATCGCTCTTCCCTGTTCTCCGACATCTGTCTGCCTCCACGCGGATATCTCGTTAAGAGCACGCACTATAGCGGACTCGGCGGCAAACTTCAATCAACGGGTTCGGGGGGCGTTTCGCCGGGCTCGCCGAGGGCCCGGGCCTGCAGTTCGGCGGCCTCGTCGGCACGGCCGGTGCGGCGGCAGATGTCGGCCAGGGCGAGCAGGGCGCCGCGGTGGCCGTCGTTGAGCTCCAGGGCGCTGCGGCAGGCCGCTTCGGCCTCCTCGAGCTGTTCCGCCCCGCGGAGCGCGATGGCCAGGTTGTAGCGGCTCTCGGCATCCTCGGGCAGGCGCTCGACGCAGCGGAGGAAGAGTTCCGCCGCCTCCTCGTGGCGGCCCAGCCGGTTGAGGCAGATGCCCAGGCTCTGCAGGGCGTAGATGTTGTCCGGGGCGAGCTCCAGGCTGCGGCGAAAGAGGTCGGCGGCCTCATCCGGCTCTTCCAGGCGGAAGGCCACCGCACCCAGGGCGAGCAGCACCTCGGGGTGGTCGGGTCGCAGTTCGGCCACCCGTACCAGTGCCTCCCGGGCCCCCTCCAGGTCGCCCAGTTCGATCCGCGCGCGACCCAGCATGTAGAGGGCGACGGGGAAGTCGTGGTGGATGGCCACCGCCCGTTCCAGAGAGCGGGCCGCGGTGGCGAACTCGTCCCGCTCGAACTGCCGTGTGCCGAGCCTGCCGTGGACCCGGGCGCTGTCCGGGCTGACCAGGGCAGCGCTCCGCAGCAGCGTGCATTCATCCCGCCAGTCGCGGTTGCGGGTCACGGTGCGCACGCCGTAGCCGGCGAAGATCAGTGTCACCAGCAGTGCGGCCAGCCAGGCCCGCGAGGGTTTCGCCGACGGCTCGACGCCGGGCATCGACCCGGAGCCGCAGAGCTCACGGCCGGCGATGCAGAGCAGCGAGGCCAGCACGAGGCAGAAGCCGACGGAGGGCAGGTAGAGCAGCCGTTCGGACATGATCTCGCCCAGGGGAATGAGGAAATTGCCTGCCGGGATGATGGTGCAGAAGAATAAGAGGATGCCGAGGGCCGGGATGCGGCCGCGAGCCGAACCGGCCAGCACGGCCGCGGCCACCAGCAGGGCGAAACAGGCCACGGCAGCGGCGAGGAAGCCCGGATCGGCCAGGGAGTTGACCAGCCTGACCTGGTTGAACGCATAGTCCGTGGAAAGGTTTACCGGCCAGATGAGCAGCCGCAGGTATTCGCCGAGCACCTTCACCGCGGTGGCCAGCCGCACCGGGGTGTCGGCCGAGGCCAGCGGGTTGTCGAGGAAGGGGATCTCCCCGCCGCCGAACAGCGAACCGAGGGCCTGGCGACGCAGGGCGAGATACTGGGCCAGCGCGGCGGTGAGGGCGGCATACGATATCCATGGACTGCCGGCCAGCCGCCGGCCGAGCGGTCCGAGCAGGGCCGGCGCCGCTTTGCGGTCCGGCGTGAAGAAGTCTTCGTCGTCGGTCGGATCTTCTTCCACGGGGGGCGGGGGCGTGGTCGGCCTCCGTTGACGCAGCACGTCACCCAGCAGCACCACCGGCAGCAGGGCCACCGTGGTGCCGTCGGCCAGCAGGGCGAGGAGGAAGAGTACACCGGCGAGCAGGGCGTACCACGCCGAGCGCTTCCATTGATGTCCGTCACGCGGCCGGGCGGCGAGATGGGCCAGCCAGGCGCCGAGGAAGAAGGTTGCACCGAGCAGTTGCGGCCGGCCGAGCAGCGCGTTCACCGCGTCGGTGTGCACCGGGTGCAGGGCGAAGAGCAGCGTGGCGCTGAGCGCGAGCATCCCCCTTGGCAGCTGCCGGCGGAGGATGAACAGCAGCAGCAGGCAGGCGGCCAGGTGCAGCAGCAGGTTGACCTGGCGGCAGGCCAAGGGGGCGAGCCCGCCCAGCTGGTGGTGCATGGCAAAGGAGAGGACGGTCAGCGGCTGGAAGACCATCCCCCGTCCCTCGTTGAAATCCTCCCAGAAGTCGCCGGTGAAGAAGACCACCGGCCCGGCGCCGCCCCGGATGTAGTCGTTGGCCACGATGAGCTGCCGGTCCTCGTCGAGGAAATCGTTGCCCAGCATGTTGACGTAGGGCAGAACCGCGACGAGGGCCACGAGCAGGATGGAGAGCCCGGGGATGTGCCGGGGCCGGCGGGGCGCAGCGGTGGCGTCGGGCGGCGCGCCGCCACCATTCTTCCCTGCGCCGGCGACCACCGGGGACGCGGCGCGGTCTTTTTCGCGATTCGCCTTGTCCATCGTGTACTGCCCGGGATTTCGTCAAGGTGCTGACCGGAGTATTCTTGCAGGAGGGTGGGCTGAAATCAACCGCCATCGGAGGGATGGGTCGTCGCGTTGACTCGGTCCAGGCTTTCCGCTAGAGTCGAAACTGAGCCGTCCGCTTCATGATCACAGCACTTCAAGAGCCTCCCAGGGGGACCGATGAACGGGAAATCGAGTGTCGCCGATTGGGCTGACCGTTTCCGCACGCTGGTCAGCGTGGGGTCGACGATCAATTCCTCCCTCGAACTGGAGCCGACGCTCACCGCCATCCTCGACGCGGTGACCGAGGCGATGGATTCAGAAGGTGCATCGATCCTGCTGGTGGAGGACGGGGGCAAGCTGCTGCGCGTGGCCGCCGCCACCGGGGCGAAAGCCGAGGAGGCGCGATGCATCGAGCTGCCCATGGGCGAGGGGATCGCCGGCTGGGTGGCCAGCCGGGGCGAGTCGTTGCTCGTGGGCGATGTGTCGAACGATTCGCGGCACCAGGTCGAGGTGGGCGAACAGGTGGGCATGGCCGCCCGATCGATTGTGGCCGTGCCCATCGCCAACCAGGGCCACGTGGTCGGCACCCTGGAGGCGCTCAATCCGAAGTCCAAGCCGATGTACGAGAAGCAGGACCAGGAATTCCTCGAGGCCCTGGCCACCCAGGTGGCCATCGCCATCCGCAACGCCACCACCTATACCGAGCTCGACCGGGAGAACCGCCAGCTGAAGCGGGAGATCGGCATCGAGCGCGAGGTGGTGGGTGAGCACCCGGCGATCCGCAAGGCGCTGGGCCTGGTGGAGCGGGTGGCGCCCTTCGACGTCTCGGTGCTTATCACCGGCGAGAGCGGCACGGGCAAGGAGCTCTTCGCCCGGGCGATCCACAATCACAGCCCGCGGGCCGACGGCCCCTTTGTCGACGTCAACTGCACCGCCATTCCCGACACCCTGCTGGAGAGCGAGCTCTTCGGCCACGTCAAGGGCGCCTTCACCGGCGCGGTGGCCAACCGCAAGGGCAAGTTCGAGCTGGCCCACGGCGGTACGCTGTTCCTCGACGAGATCGGCGACATGAGCGCCGAGGCCCAGTCGAAGCTGCTCCGGGCGCTGGAGGAACGTTCCTTTGTGCCGGTGGGCGCGGAGAAACCGGTGACCGTCGACCTGAGAGTATTGGCGGCCACCAACCGCGACCTGGAGGCCGAGGCCCGGGCCAGCAACTTCCGCGAAGACCTCTACTACCGCCTGAACGAATTCCAGATCCACCTGCCGCCGCTCCGTGAACGCCAGGAGGACGTGCGCGCCCTGGCCATCCACTTCCTCGCCCTCTTCTCCCGCCAGTTCGAGATGGACCCCCTGCGCTGGTCGCCCGAGGCCCTCGACGCCCTGACCCGCTGCCCCTGGTCGGGCAACGTGCGCGAGCTGCGCAACGCGGTGAAGAGCGCGATCATTCTTGCTGACGGGGACACCGTTGCTTACGAGGCACTGCCCCGCTCGGTACGGGAGGCCAGGGCGACGGCTACGGCAACCGATGCCGCGCCAGTCCACGCCGACGAAAGCGGTGAACTGCTGAGCATGGCCGATCTGGAGAAGCAGCACCTGGAGCGGGTGCTCGACGAGGTCAAGTGGAACAAGTCCCAGGCCGCCCGGGTGCTTGGCATCTCACGCCCCACCGTGGACGCCAAGTTGAAGGCCTACAAGATCAAGCAGCCCTAGCCTCCCTGCATTACGAGGAGTCGGCGAACCCTCCCCTGTCATCGCGAGCCCCCGCGGTCAGGGGCTCGCAATGACAGAGGGAATACCTCCGGGTGCCTCGAAATGGCGGGTGGCTATAGCCCCCAGGTGCCGAGGGTGCCCCGCCGCTGCTTCCAGTAGTCTTCCTGCGCTTCGGGGTCGGCGCCGGAGGGATAGCGGGTCTGGCCCGGGGCGGCGGGACGGGCGAGGATTGTTTCGCCGGTGGCGCGGTCGGTGAGCAGCAGGGTGCCGGTCGCCTCGTCGAAGCGGAACCCATAGGGGTGCTTTTCGGGCAGGGCGGCCATAAGGGCATCGTCGGCCGCGTCGTCCAGGTCCCGGGCGAAGACGTTGCCCGAGAGGTCGGGGGCGTTGAGCGGCAGGGCCGAGCTGTAGTTGTAGTAGCCGAGGAACCAGGACTCAACGAAGACCAGCCCCTCCTCGATCCCGGCCTCTTCCACCATCTCCGCGAGGTTCGCGTCCACCGTGTTGTACTGCTGCTGGTGGTCGAACTGCCGGTAGCGCATCGGCAGGTAGAGCGCCAGGTTGATCAGCAGCAGGGCGGTGACGCCGAGCACGGTGCGGTTGAAACGGCCGAAGTCCTCGGTGGGGCGGCCGGCCAGCGAGCGGAACCCGGCCACGGTGAGCAGCACCACCGCGGGCAGCATGCCGTAGTAGTAGCGGGCGCCGAAGCCGTAGCCCGGGTTCCAGAAGAGCGAGTAGGCCCCGGCGTAGGCCAGGCAGACCCCGGCGGCGAGCAGCAGCCAGGGCGGTTTTCGCGGCTCGGTGTCTTTCCGTTCCCCCGGGTGCAGCAGTTGGCGGCGGCGCAGGGCCAGGGCCGCCAGCGCGGGGACGAAGCAGAGGTAGGGCCAGCCGAAGAGGTCGCTGGCCATGAGCAGGCCGCGGGAGCGCAGGTTGCGCAGTGCGTTCTGCGGGGTGTGGCTGAAGTCCTCGCCGTGCCGGCCCGGCTCCACCATGCCGTCGGCCTTGAGCCCCACGGTCTGCGTGGGGAACTTGATGCGGTAGGCCATCAGCGTGGGCGATCCGGTGTGCGCCGTGTTCTGGATCAGGGTGGCGGCGATGAAGGGCGCGAAGCCGATATAGATCAGCACCCCGCGCACCAGGGCCCGGCGCCGCGCCTCGCCGCGCGTGCGCAGCAGCAGCCAGAGCTCGAAGAGGACGAAGGGCGCGGCCAGGGCGGCGGCGGAGAGGGTGCGCACGAAAAAGGAGAAGCCGAGGCCCAGCCCGGCGAGTATCGGGCTGAGCGTCCCCTTCCGGTTGTGCGCCCGGGCGTAGCAGTAGAGGAACAGGGCGCTGCCCAGCAGGTTGCTGTTGTGCCCCTGGAACGACGAGGACATGAAGATGGCGAAGGGGGAGAGGAGGAAGAGCAGTCCGGCCAGCGGGGTGGCCCTGCGCCCCAGCACTTCGCCGGTGAAGAGACCGGTGAGCAGCAGGGAGAGGGCGCCGATCAGCGGGCAGACGAGCCAGGGCGCGCCGGCCAGCACGCCCAGGGCGAGCAGCGAGGAGTGGCCCAGGGGGTAGATGGCGAACCACTTGCCCTGCCAGACCACCAGCGGGTAGAGCCAGAAGTGTTCCGGGGAGGGCGGCGCCGGGGCGGCCATCCGGCCCGAGGCGAGAATTTTCGCCTGGAACAGATAGCCGGCGGTGTCCCAGACCCGGGGCATCCGCTCGAAGAGAGTGGTGGAGAAGATGGCGAAGAGGATCAGGCCGACGAGGGCGGCGGCGAAGAGCCATTTCCTGTCGGACGCCACACGGAAGAAGCCGGGGAAGAGCTTGCGGCGGCGCAGAAACCCGCCCCAGGACCAGGAGGCGAGGAGCAGGGCCGGGACCACGAGCAGGAGGATGCGCAGCTTCCAGACCCGCACCACCGGGTTGTGGTCCAGGTCGGCGGTGGGCACCTGCAGCGGGCCGCTGAACAGGAAGGCGAGGAGCAGGGCCAGCGGCAGCACCACCCCCTTCAACCAGGGCAGGGCTTGCCGTTCGACGGCCGGGTCGCTCACTGGATGTACCCCAGGCTGCGCAGCCGTTCCTCTTCGGCTGCAGACATCGGTTCCAGGTCGAGCCCCTCCGGCCGTCCGCCGGTGGCGTCGAAGCCGGGGACCAGGCCGCGGAAGCTGGGCACCGGCTCACTCGCCGGCAGCCGGTGGGCGTCGTCCCAGATGTCGGGGGCGGCGCCCACGTAGTCCCCGGGCAGGGGCAGGCCAAGCAGCCGGCAGATCACCGGCGCCATGTCGTAGATCGTGGTCCGTCCCGCCCGGCTCCCCGCCTTCACCGCCGGGCCGGAGACGAGCATGATGCCGTCCGGGGCGAAGAGGTGCGCCCCGGTCATGTCGTATTCCTCGAGCAGTGATTCGAGGGTGAAGGTGCGGCCGTCGATGGTGAAGGCCGTGTGCGGGGGCAGGCCGGGGTTGACCCGGGCGAAGATCTCGCCGGCGCTGTCGTGCGGCCGCTGCTCGATCTCGATGAACAGCGGGGCGCCGTCGGCGTCCGCACGGACGTTCTTCAGCGTCGACGCCGTTTCGGCCAGCACCCGGTCGTATTCCTCGGGGTTCACCGCGCCCTGCGGCTCGCGGCCCTCGACGTTGAGGCAGATGCCCACCTCCCAGGTCAGCGCCTTGTCCCCGTTGGGGAAGGCGATGGTGCGGGGCCAGTCGATGCCGTCGTCAGAGCGGGCCATCAGCCCCAGCTGTTCGAGCAGCTGGAGGATGCCCACCGGCCGGTAGAGCGACATGTTGCGGTAGACCAGCTCGTCCTCGGGCAGCGAGCGGCCGCCCTGGGCCTGGATCGGCTCCATGCCGTGGTCCGAGACGAGGATGAAGGTGGTGCCCGGTTCGGCCCGCGCCACATAGCGGCCCACCAGCCGGTCGTAGTAGCGGTACCAGGCTTCGATGACGTCGCCGAAGAGCCGGCGTTCCCGCGGATCGACGTCGGGGAAGTGCTCGGTGTCCATGAATTGCCAGAACTTGTGCTGTACGCCGTCGAGCCCCTTGACGAAGACCAGCGCCAGGTCGGGCTGCTCCTCGTCTTCATCGAACAGCAGGTGGCGGGCCGTGCGATCGAAGTAGTCGTCCTCGGCGAAGCGCCAGCGCAGCACGTCCAGCTCGTGACGCAGCCAGGGGCGGAGATTCCCCACCGGGCCACGGTGCTCCAGCCCGAGGATCTCGAACAGCTCTTCGTCCGAGGGGACTTCGAATTCGAAACCGTCGAGCTGGAACCCGGGGAAGCGCACCGGCACCGGCCGGTTCTCCTCGATGCGGTCGGCGAGCACCTTCGAGCGCAGCGGTTCCCATGGCGACTCGGCGGAATACCAGTTGACGGTCACCGAGGTGAGGCCGTAGTGGTCGGCCACCTGCCACAGCGCCGGGTAGGCCAGCAGCCGCCCGGTCTCCTGGGAGAAGCGGTAGCTGCCCGGGATACGGGTGATGGTGAAGTCGCGGCCGTGAAGCTCGGCGGGCACGCCGGTGACCATCGAGGTCCAGATCAGCGGGCTGATCGTGGGGTAGAGGGTCTCCAGGTCCGCCCGGCTGCCGCTGTTCACCAGTTCGGCGATGTGGGGCAGCTTGCCGGCTTCGATCAACGGGTCCATCTGCGTCCAGGTGGCGGCGTCGAGGCCCAGCACGATCACCTTGCCCGGCTCCGGTTCCCCGGCGCAGCCGCCGGCGGTCGCGATGAGCAGCAACGCCGGGGCGAGGACGAGCAGCGCGGCGGTGAGGCGGTTCCGTTCCATCAGCGGCCCCTCCCGTTCCCGCGCAGGCGCCAGGCGCGCAGCACCGACAGGCCCCACTGGGCCATGGAGCGCGGCTTCAGCGCGTAGAGCAGGTTGTACTCGGTGTAGCAGGAGGCGTTGCACGACTTGCAGTCGGGTGCCTTAAGGTTGCGGAAGGCCTGCTCGAAGCCCACGTCGAGGAAGTTCTCCGCCTCCACGCCGTCGATGAGCAGCGAGCAGGGGAAGACCCGGCCGTCCACGTCCACGTTGCAGAAGAGCTCGCCGGCCCGGCACTTCAGCCGGCCGGCCATTTCGGTGGACTGCGGCGTGCCGTAGTCGTTCCACTTCTGCACGTGCTCGAGGTAGGGCATGGTGGAGACGATGGGCTCGCCCTCTTTCTTCATCCGCATCAGCTTCTCGATGGCCGCGCGGTAGTCGTCGTTGGACGGCAGCAGCTTCTCCCGGTTGCGGCCCATCAGGTCGGAGTGGTGCAGCAGCTGGAACGAGGCGAGGAAACCGTGCTCCCGGGCCAGGCCGACGATGTAGTCGATGTCGCCGAGGTTGTGGCGGGTGAGCACGGTGATCGTCCAGAGCGGAACCGTGCCCGCCGCGGCCTTGATCCCGGCCAGGGCCTTGTCGAAGCTGCCCGGCTGGCGGTTGGCGTCATGGTTTTCCCGGCGGCCGTCCAGCGAGACCACCAGGTGGTCGAGGTTGCGGATCTCGTCGATCTTCTGCGGCAGCAGGTAGCCGTTGCTGTCCAGGGAGACATAGAACCCGCACTGCTTGGCGAAGTCGACGAGCCGGCCGATGTCCTGGCGCATCAGCGGTTCGCCGCCCCAGAGACCCAGGCGCTTTGTTCCCGCCTTCTTCATCTGGCGGAAGAGGTCGAAGACCTGCTCCGTGGTCAGGTCGGCCTGGGGCCGCTCCGGGATCTGGCAGTAGGTGCAGCGGGAGGGGCAGCGGTTGGTCACCCCGAACATCACGTTCACCGGTACGCGCCGGCCGAAGAGGTTGGCCCCCAGGGCGGCGCGGACCATCTGCAGCCCGATCTTGACGTTTCTGGCGGTTGACATGCTACTCAGCTGATCGTCCGTCGTGGTATCGCGCGGGGATGAACCGCACGATGGAGATCGTTTCGTCGTCGTCGGCCCAGGCCGGCTCGAGGAAGGGCGGCGCCGTCCCGCGCAGCCGCACCCGGCGACCGTCCGTTTCCCAGAACCGTTTCAGCCCGGGGCGCCACGCGACGCTCCGGGCCGAAACCACAACGTATTCTACGTTGAAGCGGCGGGCGGTGGCAAAGGCATCTTCCAGCGGGCCGTAGGGGACGACCACCGTGGGCCGGTCGTAGTGCCAGATCAGGTTGCTCACCGTGGGCAGGTCCATGATCACGGTCCCCGGTTCGGTGTTCGTGCGCAGCCACTCGGCGGCCTCGGTCGCCACCGCGGTGTCCTCCCCGTCGTCAAAGGCCAGGGTCAGGCCCAGGGGTCTGACAAAGGTGACCAGCAGCAGGACGAGCAGCAGGCCAAAGAGCAGCGGCGACCGACCGGAGTGGGGCAGGGGTGGACGGGGCGGGGCCCCGGCGGCCAGGGGCCGTTCGGTGTCTCCGATGCCGGCCAGCACCAGCGCGCCCCGGGCGCCGGCGATGTAGAGCAGCAGGTAGAAGGGCAGGAAGTAGCGCAGCTCACCCCGCACGTACCAGGAGACGCTGAGAAAGTGCAGCGCAAAGGCGGCCAGCGGCAGGGCGTGGTAGCGCCACCAGGGCGCCGGCCGGGGCGGCCCCCAGCGCCAGGCGGCCAGGGCCAGCAGCAGGAAGACGGCCATCCCGCCCTGGCGCACCGCCTCCTCGCGGAAGAGGTTGCCGCTGACAAAGGCGTCCACGCTGCGGAAGGCCCCCCGGGCCCAGCGTGCGGCGGCTCGGCCGAGACCGTTTTCAGCAAGCCAGGCCCCCATGGTGGGCGCCTCGTCACGCAACGAGGCCACCTCGTCGGGCACGGTCACCGCCATGAGGTACGAGTTGTGGGTGTGGAACGGGCTGCCGAAGACGATGATGTTGCGCACCATCCACGAAGTGCCCAGGGCCATGAACCCCACCAGCACCAGGCCGGCCAGTTTCGCCGCGCTCCGCCGGTGGCGGGCCTGCCACCCGGGCACGGCGGGGATGACCAGCGGGACGCTCACGGCCAGGGCGGCGAGCAGCAGCAGGCCGTTGGGCCGGGCCAGCCAGGCCAGCCCGGCCACCGCCCCCATCCAGAGGAAGGGCAGGGTGCGCTCCCGCCGGTCCCACCAGCCGTACCAGAGCAGGAGCAGCAGGACGAAGCCCAGCTGGAACAGCGCCTGGTCCTCCACCATCGAGCCGAACCAGACCTGCGCCGGGGAGAGCGCGGTGAACAGCGCGGCGAGCAGACCGGTGCGCGCGCCGTAGAGCCGCCGGCCCAGCCGGTAGACCAGGGGGATGAGCAGCAGGCCCCCGGCGAGCACCAGCCACTGGGCCGCGGTGTGGCTCGGCCCGGTGGCGAGAAAGAGCAGGGCCACGAGCAGGGGCAGCAGCGGCTGGCGGTTCCCTTCGGGGATGGGGAAGCCCCGGTGCTCCTCGAAGAAGAGCCACTTGCGGTTGGTGGTGTAGCCCCGGCCGTCGTCGAGGTGCGCCGCCAGCTCCATCACCGTGGCCGCACCGTCGGCGTGGGGCTGGTGGTGGCGGGTCAGGGACACCGCCCGCAGGCCGAGGCCAACGGCAATGATGATCAGCAGCAGCGCCAGACGGCGACGAAGGCGACCACGTTCATCGAATTGTGCGGTCTCGCTCATGTCTTGAATTGCGGTCCGTAGCGGGTCTTGAGAATACGGTTGCGGCGCCGCCGCCCGGCAAGCAGGTGGTACCAGACGAGGTACCAGAGCTTGGCGCCCAGGGAGAAGAAGGTGAGCAGCCCCCCGCTGAAGATCTTCCCCGCGCCCGGGGCGTGACGGAGGCGGCCCTCGATCACCGCCACGAAGTTCTCCTTGGGCGGGATGAAGTCGAGTTCGACCGCTTCCGGGGCGAGGGCGGGATACTCGATGCCGTCCATCCGGCCCAGCCCTTCACGGTGGCAGAGCTTGAGGTGGTCGATCCCCTCGGGGTCGAAGCCCATCACCCGCGCCGCGGCCGTGTCCAGGGCCACCGGGTCGGGAGAACCGAGCACCAGGTCGCAGACTCTGGGGATGCCCGACTTGGGCCCGTCGCCCTCCATGCCCACCGTGCCGTCCATCAGCGAGAGCACCGGTTTCACTTCGTTATTGATGAGGCAGATGTACTGCGAGAGCTGGTCGTGGAAGTTGTGCCGCGCGTCCTCCAGGCAGCCGTACTGGTTCTTCAGCGCGCCGGTGAGCATGCAGCGGAAGTGGGTCTTGAGCACCGGCAGGGTGATCGTGGTCACCCCGCGCAGGAATTCGGGGTACTTGAAGCGGAAGGTCTCGCCCTCCACTTCACGCTCCACGATCTCGTAGCGGCCGCTGGAGAGGTTGTGGAACCTGAGGCCGTATTTTTCGACGATGGGCCCCAGCCCCGACCGGCGGTAGGCGGTGGCCACCTTGATCAGCACCTGGTCGGCGTCGGTGAGTGTGATCGACCGCACCCGGTCCTTGATGGTCTGCACCACGCCCTCCACGAACCAGGGGGAGGTGTTGGAGCCGGGCATCAGCATGTCGTGGGTCAGGTTGACCTTGAGCGCCACGTCGGCGCCCTGCGGGATGTACTGCTCCCAGTTCAACGCCTCCAGCAGTTCGCGCACCGCGTCCTGGACCGAGGGGCCCACGCGGTGGATGAAGACCCGTGGTGCGGGGGGGCTGGCGTGCATGGCTCTGCTCTACGGGTTAACTGCTTTGCCTGACATGGTTTCGGATGACGTCGAGCGGGAAGAATATACCATACGGGTTGGGCTGCGGCCAGCAGGGGAGATGGGCCTCAGGCCCGGCGGCGGTGGGCGGTGTGGATGTGGCGGTAGGCGATGACCAGGCCGAAGAGCAGCAGCACCATGACCCATTCGTGGGGTTCGGGGTTTCCGCCGATGCCCGATAGGGCCGTGTCGGAGGCTCCGTCCGGGCCGGCTTCGGCCGGGCCGGCGGAGAGGGCCACGAGCAGCAGGGCCACGAAGAGCAGGGCGGTCAGGCTGGCCATCAGCTTGAGTGATCCGATCATCGTCTGGTGCCTCCGGTTCTCGGTTTTTCTTATCGGAATCACGGAATGAAAACTTGACCGGTGGGACACCCGGCAATATAACTAACCCAAAGGCGTTTCGCCCTGCTCCCCGACAGGCGGGCGACCGGTCTATTACCGTCATGTTCACAGTGTTTTTATTCTGTTTTCCAAAGGAGAGAAACGTGAAAGGCAAGATTCTTGTGCATTTCATCGTCGCCGTGCTGGCCGTGGTCGTGATCACGGCGTCCGCTGAGCCGGTCCTGGCCACCGAGGGTGAGCTGGTGCTCGACCTGGTGGTCGGCGAGCTGCTGGACCACCGCACCGACGGCAAACGGGTCTATCTCCGGACCGAGCCGCTGCCCGCCGGCAGCGAGGTAGAGACCTGGCACCGCACCGTCTTTACCGCGCCGAGCGAGGGCTGGCTGGTCTTCATCGACGACATGGGCCGGGCCAACTTCGAGCACCCCTGCCGCTATGTCTTCGTCGACCGGGAGACGCGGGAGATGACGGTGCACCGGGCCACCACGCCGCCCCTGCACCTGGAGCGCTACCATGAGCTGGACACCGAGCTGAAGCGGATCTCCGATGCCGTGCCCGTGGTGCGGCCGGTGCCCTACAGCGGTCCGAAGAAGACCTTTCCCAACAGCCGCGGCGGCAACTCCTACGCCGTGCTCCTCTCCGGCGGGGCCGACCAGTACAACAACCACATCCGCTATTACAATGACACGACCTTCATGCTGACCACGCTGAAGGAGGTCTACGGGTTCGTGGACAACGACATCTACGTGCTGATGTCCGACGGCACCGACCCGGCCCCGGACCGCAGCGACGGCCTCAACTCGCCGCCCGACCTCGACGGTGACGGTGTCGACGATATCGACGGCCCCTGCACGCTGGCCGCGATCGAGTCCGTTTTCGACGAGCTGGGCACCTTCGTCACCGCCGCGGACCAGGTCTTCATCTTCACCACCGATCACGGCGGCTCGGAGAGCGGCTGGGACGTCTACCTCAACCTCTGGGGCGAGGAGATGAACGACGAGGTGCTTGCCGGGCACATGAACGACCTGCCCGCGGCGCAGTTCATCGTCACCATGGAGCAGTGTTTCTCCGGTGGCTTCGAGGACGACCTGCAGACCACCACGCCGCGGATCTTCTCCTCGGCGGCGTCGTACACCGAATACTCCTGGGCGATGAGCGACCTGATCTACGACGAATACGTCTACTACTGGATCTCGGCGGTGCGCGGCGAGGACCCCTACGGCACGCCGGTGGACGCCGACACCAACGGCGACAGCCAGGTGACCATGGACGAGGCCTTTGCCTACGCCGAGGCCCACGATACGGCGTCCGAGACGCCGCAGTTTGCCGAAAACCCGGCGGGCCTGGGCGCCATTTCGTCTCTCGAGTTCGGTGACCGGGGCACGCTGGACGGCACGGTAACCGAGCAGGGCAGCGGCGCGCCCGTCAGCGCGCTCATCGAGGCCTACCGTCAGAGCGTGGGGGCCACTTACAGCGGTTCCACGGATCCGGGCACCGGGGACTACGCCCTTGGCCTGCCGGTGGACACCTACGATATTACGGCATCGGCCTTCGGCTACCTGCCGGCCACGGTCAACGATGTGGACGTGCTCATCGACACCACCACCACGCAGAACTTCACGCTGACCCCGGCGGCCACCGGGACGATCCAGGGCACGGTGAGCGACGAGGGCGGCGGCCCGCTTTCCGGCGTGGAGGTCAATGTGCTCGGCACGCCGGTGACCCCGGTCTACACCAACGGGTCCGGCTTCTACACCGTGGACCTGCCCGGCGGCGACAGCTACGACCTGAGCTTCTCGCTCTCCGGGTACGCGTCGGCCACCGAAACCGCCATCCCGGTGACCGAGGGCGGGAGCACCACGCGCGACGTGACCCTGCCCGACTGGTACCGCATCCTCATCTGGGAGCCCGACCCCACGCCGGTCAGCGGCACGGCGATGCAGGACGCACTTTCCGTGCTGGGCTGGGACGCCGTCATCGCCAGCGACCTCTTCGCCTATCCCAACCCGCTCACCGACTACGACGCCATCTTCGCCCTGGTGGGCATCTACTCCAACAACTGGACCTTCAGCTCGGGCAGCGCCGAAGAGACCGCGCTGACCGCCTACCTCGACGCCGGTGGAAATCTCTACATGGAGGGCGGCGATGTCTGGTGCTTCGACAGCTACCCCGCCACGCTGCGCGGCTACTTCAACATCATCGACGAGGGGGACGGGTCGGGGGACCTCTCCACGGCGAGCGGTGTGGCCGGCACCTTCACCGAGGGGATGAGCTTCGCCTACGGCGGGGAGAACAGCTGGATCGACCAGCTGGGGGCCGCCAGCCCGGCCTTCGAGATCTTTACCAACCCGGCTGACGGCTACGGCTGCGGCGTGGCCCACGATGCGGGGGGATACCGGACCATCGCGGCGAGCTACGAGTTCGGCGGGCTGGCCGACGGGGCTTCGCCGAGCACGAAGGAAGAGCTGATGGCGGCCTACCTCGAGTTCTTCGGCCTCGCTGCCGGGAACCCCGATACGCTGCTCGTGTCGCTGGAGTGCGTCCCCGATTCGGGCGTGCTGCCCTTCGGCACACACATCTACGTTTCGATGGAGAGCCTCGTGGGCGATCACCGGCGACTGGCCGGCTCGCTGGGCATCACCCTGGCCAGCGGCATGCAGATCAACAATTTCCGGGCCGGGTTCACCAATCTCTCGGGATACGGGGTCTACGCCACCGACTGGGTGCAGAACCTGCCGGCCCTGGGCACCCTGGTGGGCAGCAACGAGTTCCGGCTCGAGGGGATGGACGTGACGCCGGCACCTTACAACCAGCCGCCGTACGCGCCGTCTGGGGACACCGATACGGCGAGCCGGACGGTGGTGGGCATCGCCCCCTGAGCAGACGAGTTCGATCGAGCATCAACGCCCGCGGTCCCCGGTGACAGGGGCCGCGGGCTTTTTTCAGCGCCGTCACTCGAAGACTTCGAAGATCCGGTGGCGGTCCAGCTCCAGCTGCAGTTCGAGGGCCACCGAGCGCAGCTCGTGGAAGTAGGCGTGGCCCTCGGTGCCGCCGTGCCGGCCGGCCAGCGTGGCGATGCGGTCCTCGATCAACTGCTGCACTTCGGGGAGCACGCGGATGGAGATCATCCGTTCGCCGTAGTAGAAGCTGGCCGCGGCGGCCGGCCCCGAGTCCTGGGGTGCGTCGCTCTCCTCGTCGACGTAGAGGGGCGGCAGCAGCATGGCGCCGCTGGCGGAAAGGAGCAGGCCGCGGCCCGGGGTGGCGCCGGTGCTCACCACCAGCCCGTCCTGCAAACAGCTCAACGGCGGCCGTGATCCGCAGTGGGGCGCCAGTTCCACCGCCTCCCGCGGCGCACCGAGCACCTCCAGGGCCCGCAGTCCCATCTTCACCCCCACCACGGACCAGATGCCGAGGTGGCCGTGGATCTCGCCGGTGAGCACCGACCAGCGCCACTCCTCCTCACCGTGGGCCTCGACGATGCGCGCCACCATCGGGCCCACATCATCGCGGTATGATGCCGCGCCCTTTGGCGGGAAGTTGCGGAGGATGGTGCCGCCGGCCCCGTGATCGTGCGCCGGGACGGCCATGGGCGCGGACGGACGGCCCACTTCGATGCCGCTGATGCGGTCGAGGATCGCCCGCACCACCAGGTCTCCCTCCACGGCGGGCGCGGCCGCCGACACGCCGCAGTCGCCGGGCTCGCGGGCGATCAGGCCGCGGCGCTCCTCGTCGAGGGCCACCGTGGCGCAGAAGGGCGCCGACCCGCTGAAGATGTCCGGGCGCAGCAGGTGCAGCGCGGCCAGCTCGTC
>Ga0180430_10001860_pt1 | contig 19893 bp, 19 predicted proteins | sample SS_ome_9_FD_132999 | JGI IMG/M metagenome (GOLD analysis project Ga0180430, IMG submission 132999) | Hypersaline lake sediment archaeal communities from the Salton Sea, California, USA - SS_1_S_2 metaG | ecosystem: Environmental > Aquatic > Non-marine Saline and Alkaline > Hypersaline >... | reverse complement strand
TCCTTTTCTGGAAAAGCCTGACAGAAAAATGATTCGTGATGGTTATCGGGTACTGCATGAAATCGGTGCGGTTGATATCTTCGAAAAAGTGACTCACCTTGGAAAGCTGTTAGCCCGATTGCCTGTGGACCCGCGTGTTGGGCGTATGTTGCTGGAAAGTGCGCAGGAAGGTTGCCTTAAGGAAGTGCTGGTAATTGCAGCTGCCTTGTCTGTGCAGGATCCCCGTGACAGACCGATGGATAAACAGCAACAGGCTGATGAAGCTCACCAGGAATTCAGGCATGAGTCTTCAGACTTTCTGGGCTTTTATAAACTCTGGCAACATCTTCAGGAAAAGAAAAAACATTTATCCCGTCGCAAGTTCAGTCAGTATTGTCGTCAGCGTTTTCTGTCTGCCACCCATGTGTTGGAGTGGTTTGATATTCATCATCAAATGCAGGGGCAGTTGCATGAAATGGGTTACCGGGAAAATCAACAGGATGCACATTATGATGTTATTCATCAAAGCCTGTTGTCGGGCTTACTCAGTCATATAGGCAACAAATCCCAGGGTAAAGACAGGGATTATCTTGGTGCACGTAATACGCATTTCCATGTGTTTCCAGGCTCTGTATTGTTTAAAGAACAGCCAAAGTGGGTGGTGGCAGCTGAACTGGTTGAAACCACCAGGCTCTATGCCAGAACGGTCGCTAAAATTGATCCACGCTGGGTTGAATCGTTATCAGGACACCTGGTCAAACGTAATTATTCCGAGCCTCACTGGCAAAAGAAAAGAGGGCAGGTTGCCGCTTACGAACGGGTAACCCTCTATGGTGTTACCCTGGTCAGTGGTCGCAAGGTGAACTATGGTCCTATCAACCCGCTAGAGGCCAGGGAAATTTTTATCCGCTTTGCACTGGTAGAAGGTGATTTTGAAACCCGCGCAAAATTCTGGCGACACAACCAGGAACTGATCGAATACGTTCATGATCTGGAAGCGCGTGCCCGGCGACGCGATATTCTGGTTGATCCGCAAGTGCTTTATGAATATTACGATGCGCAGATACCTGAAGGCATCTACAGCAAGCCACAGTTTGAAAAATGGCTGAAAAAAGCCAGCGCCAAACAGCCCAAACTGCTATTTCTCAAACAATCTGATCTGATACGCAAAGACGCTGACATTGTTGATGCCGATAATTTCCCGGACAGGGTCAAGCTGGGGTCATTGATGTTGCCGCTTGAATACCACTTTGACCCAAAGGAAAAAGAAGATGGTATCAGTCTCGTGGTGCCGGTAGCGATGATAAACCAGGTCAATGCCACGCAGGGAGACTGGCTGGTTCCCGGGTTATTGAAAGAGAAACTGGTTGCTTTACTTAAAAGCCTGCCCAAGCTTTATCGACGCCAGCTTGTGCCGATACCGGATACCGTCGACAAACTCATGCAGCAGCTTGATCCCCAGTCTGACCTGCCGATGATTCAACAGGTCTCTGCGCAGATAAAACGCATGAAGGCCATTCATATACCGGAAGACCAGTGGAATGAAGCCGTGCTGGATCGACATCTTCATATGAATTACAGAATTGTTGATGCCAACCACAAAGAACTGGCAAGTGGTCGTGACCTGTATGAATTACAGAAACAGTTTGCCGGTCAGGCACAGCAGCAATTCAGTGAGCTGCCAGTTTCTGTCAATGATATCAGCGGCAAGAAAAGCTGGGAATTTGGTGATATTCCGGAAACACAAAAAATAGAACAGGCGGGTGTTTCCATGACGGGCTTTCCGGCACTGGTGGATGAAGGCGATAGCGTGGGTCTGCGGGTGCTTGATTCCAGGCCCACCGCCATAACATCTCATCAGAAAGGCTTGTTACGGTTAATCAAGCTGGCGCTGCCTAAAGAGGTTCGTTATCTCAAAAAGAACCTGCCGGGACTCGATCGTATGCGCTTGCAATATGCAAAGGTACCGGTTACGAAAGGTCATCAAAAACAGCAGACTGATTTGCAGGATATTCTGGTGGACTGGATTCTGATGCAGGCATTCCTGTCTTCCGCTGAACAGACAAGAACACAGCAACAGTTTGAGGACCTGCTGGAAGCGGGTAAACAGCAGGTGATGCTGATCGCCAATCAAAGCTGTAAACAGTTGTCTGAAATACTGGAGCATTACCAGCAGCTACGTAAATCACTCAGCAAGGTCAAGCAGATTAACTGGATGTCATCTGTCAGTGACATGAAACAACAGCTGGATCACCTGATTTACCAGGGTTTTCTGCAACACATGACTGAATCCAGGTTCAGGGATTACCTGCGCTACCTTAAAGGCATGCAGATACGCCTGGACAAGCTCGGTCATGCAGCTCCCAGGGATCAGCAACTGATGCGTGAAATGGCGGGGCTAAATCAGCAATGGCAGAGTCGAATGCAGCTGGCAGATAAAAAAGGCCGAATCGATGAGCGCCTGGAAGAGATACGCTGGATGCTGGAAGAACTGCGTATTTCCCTGTTTGCACAACAGGTTAAAACCGCTTACCCGGTATCGGTTAAACGTATTGAAAAACGTTGGAAGGAATTGGGGTTGTAAACTTGCATTTTTCTATGACAAAAGTGATTTAAGTCAAAAAAACGCTTGAAATGAGCAGTGTTCTGTAATATTCCTTGTTGTGCAATAAATAATCATTATTATATTAGCAATAGCTTTTTGGTTTCTTCAACTTAATTACAATGACCATTAGGAGAAATTCACTATGAAGAAAATAATCTCGACCACGCTGCTATCAGCCCTGTTACTTGGAGCAGCGGGCAATGCTTCAGCCTTTTTCTGGGATGATGACAACGACCACAAATGTTGGGGACCACAGGGACCTTACGGACCCAAAATTCCTGACTGTAACCCGTATGATGAGTGGGATCCAAGATACTGGATGGAAGAAATGGAACAGACCTGGGACGACGATGATGATTATTATCGTTATGGCGGCGGTCCATGGGGTGGTCCTATGATGGGTGCTCCATACGGTATGCCATCTCCATATGGTATGCCTGCACCTTACGGTGCTCCAGCTCCTTATGGTGCTCCAGCTCCATATGGCGCACCTGCTCCTTACGGTGCTCCTGCACCTGCACCGGTTCCTGCACCAGCAGCGCCTCCTGTCAGGTAACTATTCAGTTACACCGACAAGAAAGCCCTCTCAGTAATCTGGGAGGGTTTTTTTTTGAGTATTATTTAAATAGGCATAGTAAGTTGACGTAACTGAACTACACTGAAAAAAATCATAATCAAATAGATTAAAGTTGTTTTTACAGACTCCGGAGGCAGGGTATGAAAAAAGTATTCATTATTACGGCGTTGGCTGCGTTACTCTCAACGAATGTTTCAGCAGGTACCAGGGATAGTGGTGTAGCTCAGGATAACTATGATGCGCAGGTAAAATCGGCGCAAATCCAGGCGGCCAAAATGAAAGCTGCAGAAGTTCGTGCAGCGCAGATGAAAGCAGCCGAAATGATGTCAGCCAGGATACGTGCGGCGCAGGTCCGGGCAGCGCAAATGAAAGCAGCAGAATGGATGGCGGCCAAAGTACGCGCAGCCCAGGTTCGAGCAGCTCAGATGAAAGCAGCAGAAATGAAAGCCGGGCAGTTCAGGTCTGAAAAGACAGATCGCCAGTCCTGAAGCGCATAAGGAGATCAACAACGCACACCAGGATTGGGCGTTAGGCTCAGTCCTGTACCATGGGGAACTGGATTTTAAATTCTGTTCCCTGGTTCTCTGAGCTGTTAACCTCGATTTTTCCTTTTAAAGTAGCAGTTACCAGGTTGTAGACGATGCTCAGCCCCAACCCCGTACCTCCCGTGCCTCTTCTGGTGGTAAAGAATGGAGTAAAAACCTTCTTAAGGTGATCAGGGCTGATACCCTTTCCATTATCCTTGAAAGTAAATATTACCTGGCTGCCATCGATTGAAAATTTCAAGAGGATCTGTCCTTTCTCTCCCTGTTCAAACGCATGGGTGACGGTATTGATCACCAGGTTGCTGACAATTTGGGATATGTCACCAGGTAAATTCCTTCGTCGCACTCTGACTTGAGAGTGATAGCAGTGCGCTTGTAACTCGGGCCAATACTCACCAGTACTTCATTCAGATAGTCTTTCAGGTTGATTCTTCTCAGTTCATCGTGTGTCTGGTCAACAGCGACCTGCTTGAAACTGCTTACCAGCTCCGAAGCGCGATGCAGATTGGTGTTGGTTCATGGTCAAGTCAGTTGTGCGTTGCTCAGTTCGCTAATTTCTCCTCAAACCTGCTATCACATAGCATCCATTGCCCGTGATATGAGTCTAAAGTATAGATAAGAATTTTAAGTTGGAGAATAATCTCAGTAACTTCAGGGAAAAAGCCCTGATCCAGAGAAGGATTAACCCGCTGGTTGCCTGCGGCAGAATATGATTTTTACGGTACGGTCTTTGTTGTACTTTGTTACCGGCAGTTTTTCCCTGGAGCTTTCACCGGGTAACAGGCCGCTTGCATAACGATAGGGGGCCTTATCCAGAAGTGTGCCCTGTTCATCGTATTTCCAGATAGGGACGCCCTTATAGGTATCAGTGGAGCGGTTGGTTACCACGCAGGTAAACAGCTGTCCTTTCCATTGGCAGTCAGTGATTTCTATGGGTTCACCACAGTTTTTGACAATAATTTCCCTTTCTCCGACGCTGCATGCAGACAGCAGCGCCAGGATAATCGCAGCGAAGCAAAGCCTAGCTATCATCATTGGTCCCTGTCAGTAGCGGTTGCAATTCAGGCCAGATATTATCAAGTATAAACGGTTGAGCTTCTGCTGCCGGATGAATACCATCAGGCTGCATCAGGTCACGGGTTTCAGCCACTCCCTTGAGAAAAAAGGGGACAAAAGCAATTTGCTGTTTGCCGGCGACATCAGAAAATATTTGTCTGAACTTTTCGCGAAAAGAGGGGCCATAGTTAGCAGGTAACTGAATGCCCAGCAACAATACTTTTGAGTTGCCTGCATGCGCAAGTTCAACCATACGATTGAGATTGTTGCGTGTCAGGCTGATATCAAAACCACGTAAACCGTCGTTGGCCCCAAGTTCCAGAATTAAAATATCGGGTTCTTCCCGTTGCAGGGTTTGTGGCAAGCGAGCGAGCCCGCCTTGCGTGGTATCACCTGTTATGCTGGCGTTAATTACGCGATAATTGAGGTTTTGTTGTTGCAGCCTCTGTCGCAGCAGGTTAACCCAGCCTTCTTCAGGCTTGAGACCATAACCGGCACTGAGGCTGTCGCCCATCACCACAATGGTGGGGGTTTTTTCTGCTGCAAAAACAGCATGGATTGAAACAAGAGTCAGAAACAGGATGAATGAAGTAAACAGTTTTCTCATACGTGCAGAGTCACTCAGTAAGCAGGTGGTATCACCTGATGGGTCGATGCTTGATATCCTTATGGGTATTGACCTGCATGTCAACTCGGCAGAAGCCGTGGCTTTACTTGGAGCATCTGGGTCAGGAAAGTCTACCTTGCTGGGATTGCTGGCTGGTCTGGATGATCCGACTTCCGGTTCCGCTTTTTTATTAAAACAAAATCTGTCTGAAATATCAGAAGAGCAGCGTTCACGTCTGCGCCTCGGCAGAGTCGGTTTCGTATTCCAGTCTTTTCAGCTGATTCCAGGCATGACCGCCCTGGAGAATGTCATCCTGCCTTTGCAGCTGGCAGGCGTCGACAAGGCCTCGGAGCAGGCCAGGCAACTACTCCATGATGTCGGCCTTGGAAAACGCATGACGCACTTGCCGCGGCAGTTGTCAGGCGGAGAGCAGCAACGCGTGGCAATTGCCCGTGCTTTTGCCGGTGAGCCTGAAGTGCTTTTTGCTGATGAACCGACCGGCAATCTGGATGCTGAAACCGGTGAACAGATCATCCAGTTATTATTTGATTTGCGTGACCGTTGTAATACGGCTTTGCTGATGGTCACGCATGATGATCAATTGGCTAAACGCTGCGACCGGGTTTATCACCTGCATGGTGGCAGACTGGCAGAAATTGGGCAGGAAGCGAGCTGATTATGGCTTTTATCAGCAGGCTCAGACAAAATCGCGCGTTATTATTGCTCATGGTGGCATTGATTGTCGCGATCAGCGCCATGACCTCTGTTGATTTTTTCGTGGATCGAGTTGATCGGCAGTTAACAAGACAGGGAACAGCGTTGATGGCGGCTGACCTGGTGGTTCAGGGCGGGGCTGAGTTTGATCAGTCATGGTCTGACAAGGCTGTTGAACTTGGGCTCGACGTTTCCAGGCAGGTCAGTTTTCCCAGTGTTTTGTTTCATAATGACAAGCCCTTGCTCGTTCAGGTCAAGGCGGTTGATGCCGCTTATCCCTTACGTGGTGATTTTCATGCTGATTCAATTGTTGGGGAGACTTTCACCAAAGGGCCACAAACCGGGCACGCATTTGTTGATGCCATATTAAAAAGCAAGTTCTTTACGGCAGACAGTGAGCTGGCAGTCTCAATTCCACTGGGTAATTTGCAACTTGTTTTGCAGGGTATTGTGCAGGAAGAGCCAGACCGTGGCGGCAGTCTGTTTCAGCTGGCTCCCCGCTTAATGATCAATTATGCCGACCTTGGAGACAGTGGCCTGCTGGGGCCTGCCAGTCGGGCCCGTTATCGCTTTCTGGTTGCTGGTGAAGCCGCTTCAGTTGAAAGTTTTCGTGATTGGGCCGCTTTTAATTTACCGGCGGGTGCAAGAATTGTTGATATCAAAAATGCGCGCCCCGAGTTGCGAACAGCGCTGGATCGTGGTCATCGTTTTTTAAGCCTGGCCACACTATGTGCCAGCCTGCTTGCAGGTATTGCCATACTGCTGGCTACCCGTCGTTATGTGAATCTTGCAATTGATGCAGCGGCGATCATGCGCACCATTGGCATGACATCGCGCCAGGTCATGAATCGTCATGTGATCGAAATATTGCAAGTGCTGGTTTTTGGTACCCTGACGGGTATTTTCCTTGGCTATCTGGGACAGCATGTGTTGTCATCGCTGGTTGGCAACTGGTTCGGGGAGAGTTTGCCACAGCCCGGTTTCAGGCCGGTATTGATTGGCCTGTTCTATGGTGCAGTGTTATTACCTGGGTTCTCGTTGCCAGTGTTGCTAAGAATCCGCAAGGTATCGCCCTTGCGTGTCTTGAGGCGGGATATTGATCCGCCTGATGCATCTTCTTTGTTTGTCTGGGGACTGGCAGTTTTGTCTTTTGCAGTCCTGGTATTCTGGCAGGTTCAGGACTACAGGCTGGCGCTGGCGCTGATGTTGGCACTGTTATCGGTGATGTTGATTTCAGTCGGTATTGGCCGTCTGATTATTCTGCTGTTAAAGCCATCGCGTAATAAAAGTTCAGGTCTCGGACTTGGGCTGGCAGCGTTGTCACGCCATGCCTCTTTAACGCAATGGCAGCTGGCCGGTTTTAGTGTCGGAATTACGTTGTTACTGATTCTGGGCGTGGTCAGGCTTGATCTGATCAACACCTGGACAACCAGCCTGTCGCCTATAGCGCCTAATCATTTTCTCATCAATATCCAGCCTGATGAACAACAGCGACTGCAACGGTGGTTTGAAGATAATAATGTCATTAATTCGGGCATGTATGCCAGTGCACGTGGTCGTCTGACCCATATCGATGGCAATGTGGTTAATCCTGATGCTTTTGAAACCGATCGCGGCAAGCGACTGGCCGGTCGCGAGTTCAGCCTGGGTTTTTCAGACCAGTTGCAAACAGACAACCGTGTTGTTGCCGGGGACCAATGGCCTCCGCCACAAAAAGGTTTTACGGTTGAACAGGACCTTGCCAGACATCTTGGCCTGAAACCGGGCAGCACAATGACTTTTGATATTGCCGGGCAGCAGGTAACCGCTGCGGTCATCAGTCTGCGTTCCATTTCATGGGATTCCTTTAATGTGAACTTTTTCGTGCAGGGATCTGAAAATATGATGAGGGACTTGCCAGTTGCCTATCTCAACAGTATCTATCTGGACGAAGATCCGGCAGGGGTCATGAAAAAGCTGGCAACTGAATATCCGGCGGTTTCGATTCTTGACTTGAGGCCTTTGCTGAAACAGATACGTGACATCATGGATAAAGGTGCCCTGGCAATTGAAGCTGTCTTTTTGTTTACCTTGCTGGCAGCAGTGCTGGTTACGCTGGGCGCGGTATTAATCAGTAAAGAAGAACGTGCCCAGGAAATCGCTGTACTGAGAACTGTAGGTGCAAGTCGTAAACAGGTATTGCTTGGCGTATTGGCGGAGTTTGGCTTGATGGGATTGATATCAGGCCTGGTTGCCGCAAGCCTTGCCAGTATCACCGGCTACCTGGTTGCCATCCGCCTGTTTGGCCTGGCTCCTGTGTTTAACCCGCTGTTATGGGTGACCGGGCTTGGTATAGGGGTTGTCACCCTGCTGGTTGTAGGCTATTTGTCGACGAGAAGCCTGTTGAACAAGCCACCGCTATCGGTCATCAATGCCGGAGTTTAGCGTGACGAAGCTTCAAGAATCATTTCCAGGTAGTTCAGCCTTTCTATGGATAGCTTGATCTGTCTTTCCAGAAGGTTGTCTGACTCCTGCTCAAACATATCGAGCATGTCTTCATAAAAGAACACAAAAAAACTGTCGAGGTACCTGATCTCATGGTTTCTGTCCATGATCAGGTTGTCGAGTCCGTAAAGATCGATCAGGCGAGAGTTATCTGAAGCCCGCCATTGCCTGGCAGCTGCCACGAAACGTCTGAGTTGATCATATGCCCTTGGGCTTTCCCGCAACAGTTCAACGGTTTCTTCCAGGTTTTGCGGATTGGCGATGTTAAACCAGATATCGACCGCATCAGCGATGACACAGGCATTTTTCTCACCATCAACCTCTGTCACAAAGAAGATGGCAGAAGGAATGATGTCTTCCAGCGTGTTTTTCAAGCGCTGGTAATCCCGTTTCAGAATCGCAATTTCCGCACTGGACTGGGGGCTTGTCGGGTACTTGATGACGAACTCGTGATAGCTTTCCCTGTCTTCTCTGTTTCGCTTGTTGGTGCGCCAGACTTCGCAGTGGCTTCCGGCTGAAGAGACCAGGGTGGCGCGCAATGTCTCGGGATTGAGGCAGGGGATATCAACTGCCAGATAATCCTGTTCTTTGCTCCCGGTTTCGCTCATTTATTCTTTTCTGGATGATTTTTTGCTGTGGGTGCGCTTGTTCTTTTTGGGGCTCTTTTTCGGTTTCTGGCCAGTTTCATTGAGGCGGCTGATGTTCAGTTTTCTGCCGCAAACCCATGCTTTTTTCAGGTCACGAAAGATTTCATTGGGCATGCCTTCAGGCAAGTCGATGAGGGTATAGTCTTCAGTGATTTCAATCGGACCAATGTATTGTGATTCAAGTCCGGCTTCGTTGGCAACTGCGCCGACAATATTACGCGGTTGAACATCATTTTTGTAACCTACCTCGAGACGGAAGCGTTCCATGCCGTCTTCCGGCTTTTCAGGCATGGTTCTGGAAGGTTTGTCCCTGCCTTGTCTGCGGGGCTTGTTATCCTGTGCATCATCCCGCTCTTTACGGCTTTTTCGTGTCTTGGAGGGTTTCTTTTCTTCCAGTAACAGGGAATTTTCCTTGATGGATATTTTGGCCAGTGCCGCAGCAATTTCAATGGCTGGTGTGTCATGTTCCTGTTGATACTGTTCCAGCAGGTTTTCAAAAAAAGTCAGTTCGCCACTGGCTATGGTGTCAGTGATTTTCTGTTTGAAGTCAGCGATACGTTTATTGTTGACCATTTCGGTCGAGGGCAACTGTATCTGTTTGATCTTCTGTCGAGTGGCTTTTTCGATAGCCCCGAGTAAGCGGCGCTCACGTGGTGAGACAAACAGGATGGCATCACCCTCACGACCAGCACGCCCTGTACGGCCGATACGGTGGATGTAGGCTTCTGTGTCATACGGGATGTCAAAGTTGATCACATGACTGATGCGTTCAACATCGAGGCCCCTGGCAGCTACATCGGTGGCGATGAGTATATCCAGTGAACCACGTTTCAGGCGGGCGATCATTTGCTCACGCGATTTTTGCGCCATATCGCCGTTTAATGCAGCAGCGGCATAACCGCGGGCAGCAAGTTTTTCAGCCAGTTCAGTGGTCGCGGTTTTAGTGCGAACAAAAATAATGATGGCATCAAATTCCTCGACTTCCAGAATCCGTGTCAGGGCATCCAGTTTATGTACACCACTGACCAGCCAGTAACGCTGAGTGATGGTTTCTGCCGTGGCAGTTTTTGCCTTGATGCTGACTTCACTGGGATTTTTCAGGTAATTTTTTGCGATACGTTCTATCTGTTTTGGCATGGTTGCCGAAAACAGCGCCATCTGACGATCATCAGGTGTTTGTTCCAGTATCCATTCCACGTCATCAATAAAACCCATGCGCAGCATTTCATCGGCTTCATCCAGTACCAGTGCCGTGAGCTTATCCAGTTTGAGGGTACCGCGTCGCATGTGATCCATGATTCTGCCAGGTGTGCCGACAACAGCCTGTACGCCACGTTTGAGTTGCCTGATCTGTCCTGAATAATCCTGTCCGCCATAAATGGGCAAAACGTGAAAGCCTTTTATTTTTGAGGCATAGCGTTGCAGGGCTTCTGAAACCTGAATAGCCAGTTCCCTGGTGGGAGCGAGTATCAGCAACTGGACATTTTTACTGCGTGTATCGATTTTATCCAGCAGCGGCAACGCAAAGGCCGCTGTTTTACCGGTTCCGGTGGGTGCGTGCCCCAGCAGGTCGTTGCCTTCCATCAAAAAGGGAATGGCCTGGGCCTGGATCGGTGAAGGGGTTTCATACCCCACCTCATCGAGTACTGAGAGAAGCGCTTTGGAAAGTCCAAAGTCACGGAAATTGAGAGTGGTGGTGGTATCAGACATTGGAGCAGTTCCCGGTGTGATAGAAAGAAATTCACACACAGGTGTGCGCAAAGCAGCGCAAGTATAATCATTGTGCCTGTAAATACAACTGAAATAGCGCAAAATACCTTCATTTTGACAGGGTAGTCAAGCAGACCGGTTAACTATACTTGCAGTATGTTGTGTACCTTTTCAGGAGTACGCTATGGAAAATGAAACTGATGTGACCCAGTTGCTTGAGTGTGAAGTCTGTCTGAAAGAAATTCCGCCTGATTCAGGAGAATATCTTGAGACAGATGACTATGTTCAGCATTATTGCGGTATTGAATGTTATCAACTGTGGAAGCAGGGCAAGCTGTCAAATAGAGATTAGCCGGCAGCTTTACGCTCCCTGAGCACGGCCTTGATAACCCGGATATAGGGTAGAAACAGCGCTACCAGCAATATCATCATGGCCAGCAGCATGTTCTCCAGTCCGACCAGGTAAACCAGTACAAACGCCAGTACCATGGAAATGGTGCAGTCTATCAGTGCGCCTTTTAATTCAGATTTGCGGTTATCTTCAGAAGTCTTGAACAGCACCAGTAAAACCGGTGGCATGTAGTGTAGTGGTGCATAAAATCCAGCAATGATAATCCAGACGATTGTGTTATCCATGACAAGACCCGGTTAAATTACGGTATTATAAGGGGCTATTCTGATACAAAAATGAACCTGGAGAAATGTGATGGATCAATGCCCCTGTGGATCTGGTCTGGAATATGCTGAATGCTGTGAGCCGTTTATCAAGGGCGAGAAATTGCCTGAAACCGCCGAGAAACTGATGCGCTCGCGTTACAGCGCCTATGCAACCATCAATGTAGATTACCTGCATTCAACTCTGCACCCTGATCATCAGGCAGACCATGACGTCAATGCCGCTCGCAAGTGGGCGGCTGATTCTGACTGGCTGGGACTGGAAATCATCTCTACTGCTGAAGGGGGAGAAGATGATGCAACCGGGATAGTAGAGTTCAGGGCCAATTACCGCGAAAAAGGGAAAAACAAGGCGCTGCATGAAGTCAGTCGCTTTGAAAAAGTAGATGGTCGCTGGACTTATGTGGACGGAGAAATGCCCAGGCCTGAAACTATTGTCAATACCCGCAAAGTCGGTCGTAATGACCCCTGTCCCTGTGGTTCCGGCAAGAAATACAAGAAATGCTGTGGAGCCTGAATTAAAGTTGTCGGGATTGCAGACGATATTGAATGGCATGAAAAGATTATTAATTAATTCAGTGATGGCGATATTGCTCAGTGGTTCACTGGTTATGCCGGTAACCGCTGATATCTACAAGTACCGTGATGCCGAGGGGCGAATTTACTTCAGCGACGAGCCGATGCGTGGTAATTACCGCTTGCTTCAGCGCTTTGGCATGAATGGCCAGCTGAAGAAAAAAGGCCAGAGCAAGGTTGATTATGCGTCTGTAGAGGTCAATAAACAGCGTTTTACGCCATTGATCGAAACCGTGGCAAAAGAGACATTAATTCGTCCAGAGTTGCTGCATGCCATTATACGGGCTGAATCAGCTTATGATCCCAATGCGGTTTCTCGCAAGGGCGCCGTGGGCCTGATGCAGTTAATGCCAGGTACGGCGCAGCGTTATGGTGTCTCTGATCGTCGTAATCCTAAACAAAACCTCAGAGGCGGCGCGACTTATTTCAGGGATTTGCTGATTCAGTTTGATTATGACCTGAAACTCGCTATTGCGGCCTATAATGCCGGCGAAAATGCGGTGATCCGTTCCGGCAACAAGATTCCCAATTACCAGGAAACGCAGAATTATGTGGTTAAAGTTTTGCGTTTTTACCGGCAGAACCGCCTCGATAACAGTTAGCGAAAACCTTGCTGACTCCTTCCTGTCCTGTCATCTCGAGCAGGGAATTGATCATGAATCCAAAACTCAAGAAATTTTTCCGGGAAGCGGTGATTCTTCTCGTCATGGTGATGTCTGTCAGTGTGGCAGTAAACCTCTACAAAACCTGGAATGTCGAGCGCGGTCCTGCCCCTGAGCTATTGTTTGCAACCATTGATGGCAAACCGGTTATGGCCCAGCCGGCAACTGAACCCATGCTGGTACATTTCTGGGCAACCTGGTGCCCGATTTGTACCCTTGAACAAGGCTCCATCGAGTCCATTGCTCAGGACTACCCGGTGGTGACCGTCGCCATGCAGTCAGGCAATGAAGAAGGATTAAGGCGGTTTATGCTTAAAGAGGGATTGAGCTTTAGCGTCGTAGCGGATGAATTTGGTGAAATTGCAAAACAATGGTCAGTCAGGGGCGTACCGGCCAGTTTTGTCATTGCACCGGATGGCAATATCCGCTTTGTCGAAGTGGGTTACACTTCTGAAATCGGACTGAGGGCCAGGCTCTGGTGGGCTGGCCGTTAACAGTAGCTGTGAACTGGCTCTAGTCCTCTCCAATGACGCGTTCATCGCGAGGGGTTTTCAGCAGGGTTTCGGCCTCGGTTTCATTTTTGGCAAAAATCATGCGGTAATCGGCGACATCATCAGAGGCTTTGTCGCCTCGTTTGCTGCGAACCAGCTTTTTGGCTTCCTGGTATTTGGAAAATGTTTCCAGATGTTCCAGTTCTTTCATATTTTCTTTTTCAATAATACGGTAAACGTAATACGGCATGTCGGCTTCCCGGTTTGGTTTTTTCAATTTCGGTGTATCTTATCACCAGATTTTATCTCGATAACAGCTATGATAACGTTGCAGGAAAAAAACAGGACACACAAAAAATGATGAAAAAGCCATTTCATGCGATTGAAGAGTTTGGCAACGTCTTGGTAGAGGGGTTCCATCTGCTCGGGCTGTTTATCGTGGGAGCCAGTATTTTATGGGCTTCGTGGATGGAAGTTTTTCATATCATCGATCAGGGTGGCCCGGGTATCAAGGATGTGCTGCTGCTGTTTATCTACCTCGAACTCGGTGCCATGGTAGGCATCTATTTCAAGACAAAGCGTATGCCGGTACGTTTCCTGATCTATATTGCCATTACTGCATTAACGCGCGTATTAGCGGTAGATATCAAAACCATGAGTGATATGCACATGTTTGCACTGACCGGGTCAATCCTGATATTGAGCCTGGCGGTGCTGATTCTGAAAGTTGGTTCAGACAAGTTTTCGAATTACAACAAACAAAATGCCGCTGGCGATGTCTCAGATTCAGATATGTAAGGTGATTTATGAGCGATTTTCCGAAAATACAGACCGCGATACCCAAACAACGCTACCAGTTTGGAGAATATGGTATCAGTGTTCTGGGTGAGATCGAATCATCTGATCCCCGGACATATCAATACATCATGGCTTTTGTTCCCGAAGGCAAACAAGAACCCGTGCTGTATATCTGTTCAGAGAAAAGCCCGCCCAAGGACAGGCATGAAGGCAGTCATCGCTTGCGGGTCATCAACCAGGCAATGTCTGAGATCATGTCAACCGGGGATCAGTGGCGTGATCTGGATACCTTTTGCGGCGAAGCCCTCAAGCTTGGAGAGCAGCTGTTGGGCCTGGCCGGTGAACAGCCTGTCAAGCTGATGTAAAACGCTGATTTCCTACCAGAAAAATTGATTTATTCCTAAAGTGGGGTTGCTGTCTGCCGTTACAGAATAAAAATACTGGAGCATAACGCGGACGGACAACCCTGATGATTGTCAAAAGACATCACCTGTTTTTAATTTTCCTGCTGGCATTGAGTACAGTGGTGTCAGTATCTGCACAGGAAGCAGACAAGGCTGATACGCGCATACTGATCGATATTTCCGGCAGTATGAAACAGAACGATCCCAAGAACCTGCGTCGTTCTGCGTTGCGCCTGATTGTAGGCCTGACTCCCCCGGAAAACCGCGCCGGAGTATGGACCTTTGCACAATACACCAACATGCTGGTACCACTGGGCGTAATCAATGACAGCTGGAAAAAACGTGCCAGAAGCATTTCCGAAAGAATCAGTTCACCAGGTCAGTTTACCAATATTGAAGATGTGCTGACCCGCGCGACAGCCGACTGGGACAAAGACACGGACCAGTACCGCAGGAATATCATTCTGCTTACCGATGGCATGGTCGATGTTTCTAAAAACAAGCGTGAGAATGCTGATTCACGCCAGCGAATCCTTGCCGAGCTTGGCCCCAGAATCAAGGCTGCAGGAGGTAAAATCCACACCATTGCACTCTCAGAAAGAGCCGACCATGAACTGATGAAAGCACTCTCCAGCATGACCGATGGTTGGTATGAACAGGTCAACAACGCCGAGGAATTACAGCGAGTTTTCCTGCGTATGTTTGAAAAAGTGAGCAAGCCGGATTCTGTACCACTGGTGGGTAACAAGTTCCAGCTGGATGACAGTATTAACGAAGCTACCTTGCTGGTCTTTAACAAGGACCCGCGCAAGCCGACCAGGGTGACATCACCATCGGGTGCCACTTTTGATGCCAATAATCCGCCAACCAATGTCGACTGGCATCGCGATGAAGGTTATGACCTGATCACAATTTCCCGTCCTGAAACCGGTGAATGGAGCATAGTTGCTGCCATCGACCCTGATAACCGCGTTACAGTTGTCACCGATTTGAAAATGATTACCACGGATATACCCAACCAGATTGCCATGGGGGAATTCATTCCGGTTGAAGTGTACTTTACCGAAAAAGGCGAAACCGTTGCAGATCCCCGGTTTCTGGATGTTGTCCAGGTTTCAACCTCGCAAATTGTCGAGGGTGAAGAAATGGAAGCACGGCCCTTACATTCGCGAGGCGAGGGTAAGTTTAGTGTGAATCTTGGTGAGGGCCTGTCGAAAGGTAAAGTGGAGCTGGTTATTAATGCTGACGGCAAGACTTTCGTCAGGCAACGTCGCCAGGCGACCCAGGTTGTTCAGCCAGTAAAATTGACGGTTGATGACAGCGATGCCGCAACGGCGGCAGTGTTTCTTGTTTACCTGGAACCTGGAGTGGTTGAGGAAGGCAGCGGCAGTATTGAGGCCTGGCTTGAAGACGACAATGGCAAGCGTAAGCATATTGAGTTTACCTTGACACCGGATGGTATTTTTGAGGGTGTAGCTGACAAGGAAGGCCTGGTCGGAAAACACCTGCCTGTTATCAATGTTTCAGGTAAGACTCTTTCCGGCAATAATTTTACTTTTCAGCCAGAGTCGACAGCTATCAAGGGATTGCCAGACAAACAACCCGAGCCAGAGCCTGAACCAGAGCCAATACCTGAACCCGAGCCAGTTGTGCCACCCCCGGCAGAACCAGCTCCTGAGGTTGCCCCGGAACCTGAACCTGAGCCTGAACCTGAAGAGTCGGAAGAAACCGATATGCTTACCATGGCACTGGTAGTGGGTGGCGGAAATCTGCTGCTTATTCTGATTGGTGGTGGTCTCTGGTGGTTCATGCGCAAACGTGCTGCAGAAGAGGATGGTTTATCCATCCTGGATGATGACGACTTGCTTGATGACGCTGATCTTGATGAAGCGTCGACTGATGCAGGTGGTGATAAAACCGTGGTGGTTGAAGACGGTGATAGCGAACCTGAAGAAACAGTAGATATTTCTGCTGAGGACAAGAAATAATGGAACTTAGCCCGATCGTATTGATTATCTGGGGAGAGCTGACTTTCCTCATGGCAGGTGGACTGGCCCTGTTGTTGATCAATCGAATTGTCACCAAAGGCAAGGGCAAAAAATCTGTTACCGCATTAATGGAAAAAATCAGGGCTGACCGCGAAGCCCGTAAAATGGATATCCGCAAGGGGCTGGCGGCCTATGGCCTGAAGGATGATGCTCTTGAAGCAAAGGTTACGGAAATTGATAAACGCGAACGAAAGTTTTATCACCGTATCGCCACCATGTACCAGAACCGTACTGATGCGATGCTGGCTACTCTGAATGTTGCGCTTGAGGGCACCACCAAGCCTTATTACGAACTCGACTTGCAGCTTGAAGCGCCGGCTGAACAACCAGGCGAAGAACAGCCAGCTGCAGCAGATGCAGCTGAACTGGAGGCGCTGAAAAAGAAAAATGAAGAACTGCAAAACGAGCTTGCAGTTACCATGGAAACCATTGGCCGTATGCTGAGTGAATATTCTTCCATGTTTGGTTCTGAAGAGGCTGAAGGACTCGACAAAGATAAAATCATGGAGGCGTTTGAAGTGGACGGGGCTTCTGATGCATCTGAGGCGGAAACTGATTCCGCAGCAGCCGAAGAAGAGCTGGCAGAGGTAGAAGAGGTTGAAGTGGTTTCCGATTTGACTCCGGCTGACGAAGATGATGATCTCGAAATTGTCACTGATCTTGATGCGCAAGAGACTGCTGATGAGACGACTGGCGCAGCTGAAGATGACCTGGATGTTGATGCATTATTTGAAAGTGCCCAGTCAGATGCCGCCGTTCCCGATGATGAATTACTGGAAATTGGTGATGAACCTATCCTTACCACCACTCTGGATGACAAGGAAGACGAAATTTTAAGTGACCTTGTAGATCTTGAAGCAGGCTTTGGAGATGCAGTCCAGGCTGAAAAAGAAAAAGATGCCGGTTCTTCAGAGGCAGCGCAAACAGATGCTATCGATGATCTGGATATTGATGCCTTGCTGGAAAATAACAAAAATTAGTCCTGCATCCATGACGCCTATTTTTCCTTGTTCGCTTTAAGCGTCTTGAATTCAGCCTGCAGGCTTTGCAGTTTTGCTTCCAGTTTTGAGGCAAGATAAAAGTCGATACTGTCTTGTCTTAAAGCTATTTCCAGCTGTTTGATAGCAGCCTCAAGCTGTCCATTCAGGTAAAGATAGTCAGCTTGATAGGCATGCGCGATCGCGAGGTTTTTATTCTTTCCGGCAGCTTCTGCCAGGCGTTTGTAAACCTGCTCGTCATACGGACGCAGCAGTGTGATCAATTGCAGCAGGTTTACGGCTTTGTCATATTGTTCTGCCTGGATATAAAGTTCAGCAAGCTGCATGTTAATGCTGTAATTGTCAGGCAGCAGGTTGGCACTTTTTTCAAGGCTGCTTATTGCGCTATCAAGCTCGCCTGTCATGGCCTTGATACGGCTGTCAAAAACCAGAAAGACCGGTTCTTGCGGGTGTTGCTTTAACAGATCACGGATTTGCTGTCTGGCCTGCTTGAATTTGCGTTGCTCGATAAGCGCCAGAACCAGCCCGAACTGTTGGGATTCAGCATTGCGGTAGCGTCCGTCTTCAAGACTGGTACGAAAGAATGTTTCTGCCTCTTGCGCAGTGGAAAAGGATTTCTGGCGTATCAGGTTTTTTACCAGGTGGTAATGCAGATTATCGCGGTGCTGCTGGTAGGGAAACTGGTCAGCACGAGATATTGAGTCGGCAATACGGTTTGTAGTGACTGGATGGGTGCGCAGAAATTCGGGGAGTTCGCTGGCATAGGCACGATTTTTACGTCCCATGCGCTCAAAAAATATCGGCATGGCATGGGTATCAAAGTTGGCTTCTGCCAGTGTGTTGATGCCGACACGGTCTGCTTCTTTTTCGTTGGAACGGGTAAAGTTGATCTGGTTCTGTATCAGGGCAGCCTGCCCGGTGGCTGCGGCCGCCATTGCAGCGTCACCACCTACCGTAGCGCCAAGAATAATCGAGGCCAGCAAGATACCTGCGGAGGGGATGCTCAGCTGGCTGGCTTCGTGAAAAGTACGCATCAGATGTTTTTGCGTGACATGGGCAATTTCATGTGCCACTACGGCAGCCAGTTCACTTTCAGACTGGGTGGTGAGGATGAGGCCGCTATAGATGCCGATATGGCCTCCGGGGCCAGCAAAGGCGTTGACCTGTGGATTATCGATAATGAAAAAATGAAAACTGTTGCCGACCTCTTCTCCGGTGGCTGTCGTCAGTGTTTTACCCAGCTTCTCAATGTAGTCACGCGCAAAAGGTTCATCAATGATTTTTTCACTGGCCTTGATATTGCGCATGAAGGCCTGCCCCAGGCGTTTTTCCTGAGCTGGTGTCATGAAGGTGCTGGAAGCTGAACCCAGTTCAGGCAAATCGTAGCTGTCAGCCAGCACTAAATGACTGCTACCTGTAAAGAGATAAACAGCCAGCAGAAGGCCAGGCAAAATTTGTTTTAAAAGCAGTGTCATTGAAAGAACTGGCGAGATGATTTACTGCACATAATAATCCATTAGGCGCTAAATGCCATTCAAAGTTCAATCCTGATCAGTTTAATTGTATTCGTCGGCCCCAGGGAGTTTTGGCTTTTCCTTTAACCAGCCAGGTCACAGGGTAGGGCGGCTGGTACTCAGGGAATTTACCTTCAGCATCAGTAAAATAGACCAGCAGATCGGGATAGGTATCCTGTGAAGACAGCCAGTCAAAAACCGGAATAAAGTTGGTGCCTCCGCCCCCCTGAATTTCAGGGGGATCAATTTCATCCCAGGGCTCAAATATAAATGGAGCGTCTTTGGCAATTTCAGCATCACAGGGCAGCAGCGTAATACGAGCGCGAATCTGGGCTTTGAGTGCATCGATTTCAGACAGAAATTCTCCAATTTCCTCGTTTTTGACAGATCCACTGGTATCCACGGCAACGCAGATGTTGATTTGCGAACTTCTTAAAGAGGGAAAAATGGCTGAGCCTTCGCGACGTGACGGGCGCATATAGCTGAAGTCATCACGTGCTGTAGAGGTCATGTAGTGTGCCAACAGCATGCGCCAGGGTAATTGCGGCTGTAGCAGGTGGTCGATCATGCGGGCCATTGAGCCATCAAGTTTGCCCGACTGCATGGCCTGTTGGGCGGCTCCTGCCATGCGTTGCTGCCATTGAACGGCCAGCGTCTCCCTTTCCTGTGGTGTCAGCGGCGGCGGGCTTTGAGCACCATCATTCTGGTCAGACTGGTTGCCATCACCGGGTTTGGGGGTGGCAGACTGCTGACTTTGAGGGTCATGTTCAGGTTTTTGAGCGTTTTGTTGTTCCGGTTCGCTA
>Ga0180430_10001857_pt1 | contig 19912 bp, 18 predicted proteins | sample SS_ome_9_FD_132999 | JGI IMG/M metagenome (GOLD analysis project Ga0180430, IMG submission 132999) | Hypersaline lake sediment archaeal communities from the Salton Sea, California, USA - SS_1_S_2 metaG | ecosystem: Environmental > Aquatic > Non-marine Saline and Alkaline > Hypersaline >... | reverse complement strand
CATGCCGGTGCGAAAGTGTGGTGGAACATTCGCATCTCGAAGAACGGAGGGATTACCTCGGCCGGCGAACTCGCCGCACTGGCCTCGCTCAGCGGTATCCCCTTTGTTGTCGGATGCATGGTCGGCGAGAGCAGTATCCTGTCCGCGGCGCAGCGCCGCCTTCTGGCTGCGGAGGGGGCGGGGGCGAAGTTTGTCGAGGGCAACTACGGGCGGTTCCTGCTGGCTGGCGATCTGACGGGCAAGTCGCTCAGGTTCGGTTGGGGCGGGCGATTAAGGACGATCGCCGGCAGTGGTCTTGGCGTGCGGGTGGACCCCGACGGGCTTGCTCGCCACGGACGGTTGGTGGCCACAGTCTCCCGATAGTAGTAAATTACTTTTGCGTTCGAACGACGAATCCATGTAATCCCCATCTGTGTTTCGACTTTTTGAGCTTTTCTGCAAATGACTCATTGCATAGCCGCCAGTTGCGTGCGCAGCCTCGGGCGAAGACTATGACGAATCCAGTTCATGAAGACCGCTCCCGGGCAAACCGTTGCGGTGTTTGGTCCCTCGCTATGACCGATAACGTTATCCACCTGAATACCGTACTTGTTTGCGAGGTGTCGCACGAGACGCTCCAGAGAGGCGATCTGGGCATGTGAGGGCATCTTGTTGCGGAAGTCGCCCACCAGGCAGATTCCGATACCGTGGTTGTTGTATTCGTTGTTCGGCGTTCCGCCGATGTGGGCGCCCCATTTCTGTTTCTTCCACCGGCTGCCGACTTCTATCCGCCCGTCAGCCCCGCCGTCGCCGTTATCGATAACGAAGTGATAGCCCAGCTCGTCCCATCCCCGCCGGCGGTGCGACCGATCGAAACTTGCGGCGTTACCGCGATCGGTGGCGCTGTGGTGGATGACGATATATCGCCAGAGTCGATATCCGCTGGTCCGCCACGGGTCCGGCGATATTGCGGGCGCCTGTACGTGTCGCACTGTGCGAACTGCGGGTCTGGGCGGCGCGGTGAGGTCCAGTCGATGCTGCGGTACAAGCCCGAGTTGGTTTACCGGTTCGCCGGTGCAGCCGCCGAGCGTCTGCAGTGCGATCAGTACGACAACTGACATCCATGTCTTGTGGGCTGACATTTAATACTCCTTGCGAGTAGGTCTGGTTGGGTGCTCCACTTACACTTACGTTTATGGTATCGACAGATGGACCGGGCGTTCTTTAGCGAGGTGCTCGGCGAGTTCTTTTGGATTCGCGTGCATTCGGATGAGTTCCGGAAGGTTCTCCGGTGTGTTTTCAGTTCCGACCAGGTGCGTGTAGTGGTTCTGCCCGGCGGTTGCGATGGCGAGTTTAACGTCGCCGGTGATCACGTACGGTTTGCGGTGGTTGCCGCGGTAAGTCTTATTGCGGTGCCTGAGATTCCGGGCGATCGAGGCAATGACGTCGGGTAGTTCACGGTGCCCTTTGCAAAGTGAAAACACCCAGGGTATGTCGCGGTATTGGTCGAGTTCGGTTGAAAGGTGCTTCAGTAATTTTCGCCGTCCGGGAAAGACGAGCACCACCTGCCCGAGGCGGGCAAGTTCCCTGGTTATCCGAATGGCGTTTTGCTTGTCCTCGCGTTTGTCAGACCGCTCGATGCCGGCGAGGAACCGGGCGTCCAGCAGGTAGACGGTCTCGGGGTCCGGAACGACTGTCAAAACGGCCTGGTGCTGTTTGAAGGCCATCGGTCCGTACGGCAGGCCCCTGAGGGTTACTCGATGCGTTCCCGAGGCGGGAAGATACGAAATCACCGCGTCGCGGTCGCAGTTTGTCTGAGTGAATCGCAGGTGTCCGAAGTAGCCCTGGTAGACGAACAGCGGTATGAGGGGATCGGGCGCCGGGCGGTCGAGAAAACCATGCAGTGAAGGCGTTGCAGTTCCCTGCCGCCATACCGCATCGGGGATAAGCATCGTCGTCTCCAGATTGGAAGAGATTGCCATGGTTCCCGTCAGTCCGGCCCACGATACGATCAGTACGATCGTCGCCGTCATCGCCAAAAGGGCCCAGCGGCAGAGAAATCCGAGTTTTTCGAAGTCCCGGTATGCCTGTCGGGCGTGAGTTTTCATCTGTTGTGTCCGCGATTGGTGGGGGTCATACGGTCAGTTGTCTTAGCCTTTCGACGCGGCCTTCGATTGGCGGGTGCGTGGAGAAAATGCTGGATGCTCTTTTTTCGAATTTTTTGATCGGGTGGACGAAGTAGAGTCCCGCGGTGGCTCGATTTGCCACTTCGAGCACTTCGGTGTCTCCGCCGAGTTTGTTCAACGCCGAGATCAGGCCTTCGGGATTGCGGGTCAGTTCCACGCTGCCGGCGTCGGCGAGGTATTCTCGCTGGCGGGAAAGCGACATCTGGATAATCCGGGCGAGTATTGGTGCGATAATCGCCAGAACCAGCGCCACGACAATCAGGACCAGTTGCAATGGGTTGCCTTTCTCGTTACTGCTCCTGCTCCTGCGCCGTCCAGCCCCTCCCCATAATACGCTTCGGAGAAAAATATCACACAGCATCACGAGCACTCCGACCATGACGGCCATCAACATCGCGTAGAGGATGTCGTAGTTGCGGACGTGGCTCAGTTCGTGTGCCATGACGCCCTGGAGTTCGTCGCGGCTTAGTTTGGCTCGCAGCCCTACGGTAATCGCCACGCTGGCGTTCTGCGGATTCCTGCCCGTGGCGAATGCGTTCATCGCGGTATCGTCTATCAGGTATATCCGCGGGACGGGCATTCCTCCGGCGAGGCATATTTCCTCGACCACGTTAAACAGTTGCGGGTCGTCGCCCTTGACGATCTCTTTCGCCCGGCTCATCCCCAGCAGCGCCGACGATCCGCCGAAGTAGCTCGCCAGCGTCAGGACAAACGCCACGATTCCCGCGATGGCGGCCACCGTTATGCTGAACGCGGCATGACCGCCGCCCCACACCATTCCAATCAGCAGGCCCATGGCGACGAAGAACAGCATGAATCCGCCGATGAGGATGAAACTGTTCCTTCTGTTCCTTGCGATCAGTGTGTGAAAAGTCTCGCCGGCCATTACTATTGTTGCTTTGCTTGCTGGTAGTCAATTCGTCCGGATTCGTCGGCCTGTACGTTGAGTCAGAACGAGACCTTGGGGGCCTCTTTCTGGGCCGCGTCTTCCAGTTCGAAGTATTCCTGGTCGGTGAATCCAAACATGTTGGCGACCATATTGTTTGGGAACTTCATTCTCGCTGTGTTGTAGACTGCGGCAGAGTCGTTGTAGTGCTGGCGTGCGAAGGCGATCTTGTTCTCGGTGGTCGTCAGCTCTTCCTGGAGTTGGGAGAAGTTTTCGTTGGCCTTCAGGTCCGGATAGCTTTCGGACAAAGCGAACAGCTTGCCCAGGGCGCCGGTGAGCATGTTTTCGGCGCCGGCCTGCTCGGCGATACCCTTGGCGTCGATAGCGGTATTGCGGGCCTGGATTACCGCTTCGAGCGTTTCGCTTTCATGTGCGGCGTAGCCCTTTACCGTTTCGACGAGGTTGGGGATGAGGTCGTAGCGGCGTTTGAGCTGGACGTCGATCTGGCTCCAGGCGCTTTGGCACCTTACCCGCTTCTGAACCAGTCCGTTGTATACGGCGATCAGGAGCAGTACGACCATCAGTACGACGGCGATCAGAATCCATATGCCCACCATGATAAATCCTTTCATTCAAGATCGGTTGTGGACCAATTGTATATTCTGCATGAACATACAGTCGGCAGGTAGTGCAGGTCAAGGCCCAATTGTAGTAACTCCAAACTGGCGAAATTTGACAGAACCGCCGATTTATAGTACAACAGTATATACCGAGGGGGGTGGTTGGACAAAATGGACGTTGTGCAGTGAATCATACCGGATTGAAAACCATTATCGTTGCGGTCGTTGTGTTTTTCGGGGTGGGTGTTTCCCCGGGCCAGATCAAGTCCGCCAAACGCCTGACGGATGCCGAGCAGAAGGAATTCAACACTCTCACCGGGCAGTTGTCAGACCCGTCGCGATCTCCCAAGACCAAACTGGAAGCTGCCGAACTCCTGTTGGCCAAGCGCTATCCCCAGGCGGTCGATGCCCTGAAGGACTTTCTCGCCGGTGAGAATCTTGCCGCGAAGATCGCGGTGGCCCAGGCCATCTCCCGCGGTAACGGGACGGCGCCGAGAAGCGACTTCATCGATCCGCTGCTGGCCATGCTGACCGGTAGCGACGCCGAAGTTCGTCCGGCGGCCGCAAAGGCGCTGGCCGTTTACAAAGATGACGCTGTTGTCGACAAACTGGTTACAATCGCCTCCGACCGCAAGCGTGAGCGTGCGGTGCGTATCGACACCATGGCGGCGCTGCAGTCGGCGCTGGACAAGCGGACGGTCGACGCGCTCGTTCGCCTGCTGGACGATCGTGACGCCACGATACGCGACGCTGCGGCCGATGCGCTGGCGAACCTTACGAATATCAAGGCGTTCCGCACGAATCGCCGCCTGGCCAAACAGTGGTGGAACCGCAACCGGGACAAACCGCCATCCAAATGGTTGGCGGAGTTGGCCGATTCTCTGGCCCGCGGAAAGGCCGAACTGGAGGTGGACAACAATCGCCTTCGCGAGCGCTTGGCCCAGGCGCTGAGGGACCTGTACAATGCCGTTCCCCAGGTACAGCGCGAAACTCTGCTGCTGGGTTTTCTGTCCGATCCAGTGGCGGAGGCAAGATTGGCCGGTGCGATTCTGGCAGAGGCGAAAATCGCCGGTGGTGAGACGATTTCCGCGAAACTCCAGACCAGGATACGGGCGATGGTCAAGGATCCCGATCCCTCCGTCAGGCAGGCTTCCGTGATGTTGGTGGCCCACCAGGGAGACGCCGAGGCGCTCGGGGCGCTGCTTGCAGGTTTGAAAACGGAAGAAACCCAGGGTGTTCGCCAGGCGATACTGACCGCGTTGGGGCACCTCAAGAGCCCCGAAGCCCTGCCCGCGGTTTTGGCTGGAATTGCCAGTAACTACGATTCGGTGGCAGGGGCGGCCGCGTTGGCATTGAGCCGGATCGCCTCGGCCAAACCCCTGACCGGAGATGTCTTGAGCAAGGCCGGTTCGGCGCTGGTGAGGCGCTATAAACAGAAAGGGCAGGAAGACCAGACCGCCGCGGTGGCAATGCGGGAAGCGGTTCTGACGGCTATGGGGGTGATCAGGCACAAGAGTTTTCTGAGCGTTCTCAGGTCGGCGCTGAAGGACGCCGAGGCTACGGTCCGTCTGGCGGCGGTCAATTCGCTGGCACAGGCCGGTCAGGCCGCCGACGCCGATTCCATTGCCGCACTGGTCGGCGATGCTGACCGAGGCGTGCGCGTGGCGTCTATTGCCGCACTGGGCAAACTGGGCGGGAGAAAGCATTTAGCAACCATTCTTAAGCGCACCGATCCCAAGGCCGAAACCGACCAGGCCGTTCGCAAGAAGGCATGGGAGGTCGCGATAGGGCTTCTGGCCGGCGCCGATGCCACCACGCTCGAGGCGGAGGCACAGCGTCTTGAAGGCAGGGACGACGCGATAAACCAGCGGATCGAGATTCTCGAGATGCTCGTTTCGGTTTTGAATACACAGAACAGCGACAAGCTGCCTCAAGCGCTTCGCAGGCTCGGTCAGGCACTGCTGAGCGGGGCGAGGCCCGCCGAGGCCGCCGGGCACTTCCGAAAGGCTTACGACGCGATGCTCGTCGCCAAGGACGACAAGGCGTCGGGGGCCTGGGTGGAGTGGATCGAGGCGCTGCTTGCCGCCGACGATCCGGCGGCGATAAAGGCGATTGTGGCGCAGAATGAGAGTGCGGTGTTTCTGGCTGCTCGCAAGGCGCTGTCGGCCAGACTGGCCGCCCTGATCGCCGAGGAGCGTTATGCCCCCGCGATTCTGCTGGCGGATCGGGCGGTGGAGAATCTTTCACAGCGCCTGACCGTCGAGGAACGCGAGAGTTTTCAGACTGCGCTGGTTGACGCCCGTGAGGCCCAGCGTGCAGCCGATAAGAAAAAAGTTTCGCAGTTGGTGGGGCAGTTGACAGCGGCCGATGAATCGGTCAGAAGCAAGGCCTCGGGAGAACTGCAGGTTATGGCCCGTCGGGCCGTCGTCCCGCTGCTGGAAATACTCAAGAGCAGCGTCGAGGACAAACGGGCCGATCCGGGGGTGGTGCGGGCAATTATCATCGTTCTGAAGCAAGTTGCGCCGAAGTTGACCGGATATGATCCCGAAGCGTCGAAAGATCAGCGGATCAAGGTTATCGAGGGCTGGTTGAAGAAGGCCCGGGCATAGAGTAGTAGAGGTTCGCTCATGGCAGAGATGTGTGTTGGAATAGATCTGGGTGGAACGTTTATCAAGTTCGTCGCGACGGACCGCCAGGGCAGTGCGTCGGAGATACTGCAACTGCCCACTGTCACCGGTGATGGTCCCGAGGGGCTCGTCGAGCAGATGGTCCGCGGTGCGCGGAAAGTGATGGATGAAAACGGGCTCTCGAGCGAGCAGGTTCGCGGTGTGGGTGTCGGTTCTCCCGGTCCGCTGGACCTTGAGGCCGGTCTCGTTATCGCCAGCCCGAATATTCCGGGAATGAAGAACACGCCCCTGAGGGACATGGTGGGCGATTTGCTCGGTCTTCCTGTAGCGTTGGAGAACGACGCAAATGCCGCGGCATATGGTGAATATGTCTCCGGAGCGGGCAAAGATGCCGATGACCTGGTCGTTCTGACGCTGGGCACGGGCGTCGGCGGGGGGGTGGTGATCGGCGGGGAAGTGCTGCACGGCGCGCACCAGATAGGCGCCGAACTCGGTCACATGATCGTCGTGCCCGACGGCGAGCCATGCGGATGCGGACAGCGCGGATGCCTCGAACAATATTGTTCGGCAAAGTTTATGGCCGATCGGACAATGAGGCGCATGAGCGCCGGGAGCCCCCAAACCTCGCTGAACGCGATTCTCGAGGCAAATGGTTCGATTGACTCGAAAGACATTAACGAGGCCCGCGCCGCGGGTGACGCCTTCGCCGCCGAGGTATGGGACGCCACGACCCGCCACCTGGCGATGGGGTGCGTCAGTCTTACCAGGATATTCGATCCGGACAAGATTGTGCTCACCGGTGGTATGGCCAAGGCCGGCGCGGACCTGATCGAACCCGTGCGGAGGCATTTCGCCGACCTGCACTGGAAGATGACCGAGATCAAGACCGAGATAACCATCGCGGTGTTGGGCTCGGACGCGGGCGCCATCGGGGCGGCCGGGGTGGCGTGGCATGAATTCGGATCGTGATCTCGCCGACCGAGGATGGCGTCGGGTTTACAGGAAATCCCAATCGATGAAACACTACTATCCGAATTTCGACGAATTCCGCAGGCTCACCGAGCGGGGTAATACGATACCGGTGTATCGTCAACTGATGGCCGACGCCCTGACGCCGGTGACGGCCTATCGGCGCCTGGCCGAACCGTCGGGCTCCGAGCGGGCCTCCAATTCGTTTCTGCTTGAGAGCGTCGTCGGCGGTGAGAGGATCGCAAGGTACTCGTTCGTCGGGGTGAATCCGGAAGTGCTTTTCACCGCCTATCGCGACGAGATCACTATCGATCGCACCGGCCGGGATGCAGAGAGCATCATCAGCGGCGATCCGCTGGGCGAGTTGCATAAACTCATCAGCGACTACCATGCCGTTCGCATACCAGGGCTTCCGCGGTTCACCGGAGGGCTGGCCGGATATGCCGGATACGACATGGTGCGGTACTACGAGGACATCGGTGAAGGCCCGATGGACGATCGCCACCTTCCGGATTTGTCGTTCGGCCTGTACCGTACGATGGTAATATTCGATCACGTTTCGAAAACAATCAAAGTAGTCGCCAACGCGCACGTCACCGATGATCCCGCTGCAGCGTACGAATGGGCGTGCGAGGCGATAGAGCGAACTATCGACCGCCTGTGCAAGGACAGCGGGCATCCGGTCGACGAGGTCAACATCACCGCTCTTCCGCAAAAGCCCTTTGAGTCCGGTTTTTCCCGCGACGAGTTCTGCCGGATGGTCGATGCCTGCAAAGAATATATCCGTGCGGGCGACATCTTCCAGGTTGTCGGGTCGCAGCGCCTGACCGTTGAAACCACCGCCGAGAACTTCGATATTTATCGCGCCCTGAGGGTAGTGAACCCGTCACCGTTCATGTTCATGTTCGATTCTCCGGAGGTTACTCTCGTTGGCGCCAGCCCTGAAATACTCTGCCGCGTCGAAGACGGTATAGTAACCAACAGGCCCCTTGCCGGAACGCGCCGCAGAGGCCTGACCGAAGAAGAAGACGCCGCGCTCGAAGCCGAACTCCTTGCCGATCCCAAGGAACTCGCCGAGCACATCATGCTCGTTGACCTGGCGAGAAACGACGTGGGCATGGTGGTCGAACCGGGCAGTATCGCACTGGCGGAGTCGGAACTTATGGCCGTCGAACGCTACAGCCACGTGATGCACATCAGTTCGGACGTAAAGGGAAAACTCGCCGAGGGCAAGACCGCCTTTGACGCCCTGAAGGCGGCCCTGCCGGTCGGTACGGTCTCCGGAGCGCCCAAGATACGGGCCATGGAGATCATCGACGAATTCGAACCGACCCGCCGCGGACCGTATGCCGGGGCGGTGGGATATGTCGACTTCTGCGGAAACATGGACACCTGCATCGCGCTGAGGACGATGGTTATTTCAGGAGGCAGGATATACCTTCAGGCCGGCGCCGGATTCGTCGCCGATTCAGTGCCTCAGACCGAATACGAAGAGACAATCAACAAGGCCCGGGCGCTTTTGAAGGCGATCGAAGTGGCGGAGTCGGGACTGGGGCGATAGACAAACTCATCGGGGTTAAGCTGAAACTCAGGGAGCCGATGCACCGTATGGATTGGCCGGTGGCGGTGGTGGGGCCGGTGGTGTCTCGCCTGCGGGGCGGAACTCACCGGGCGATTCATGAACCTCCGGGGCGGTTTCCGGTTCGGTGGGTGTCTCGTCCGGAGGGGCGGTTTCCGATTTGGTGGGCGTCTCGTCCGGAGGGGCGGTTTCCGGTTCGGAAACACTATCGGCAGCATTCACGTCAGGCGTTTGAATCGTTTCGGCGGGTGGAGTTGTTTCGATTTCTTCACCAGGCTCGCCGGTGTGCTCCCGGGCGGTCGGGTGCGGTGCGGGGGGTTGTGGTGAGAAAAACGCCAGGAATTCTTCCGCCAGCGAGTTGTAGTCGGCGGCGCCGTTGCTGTGAGGATCGTAATCGAAGATTGTCTTTCCGTACGACGGGCATTCCGCCAGTTTGATATTCCTCCGTATCGCCGCGGAAAAAATAGTCGCATCGGACCACGGTACATCGCTGTTTCGAGCCGCCTGCAGGAACTCTTCGATGTCGGCGACTACTTCTCCTGCCAGTCGCGTCTGCCTCTCGTACATGCAGAGTATCACCCCGCCAACTTTCAAGACGGGGTTGATTCGCTGTTGCACGAGCGAGACTGTTTCCAGCAGCATGCCCAGTCCCTGCAGGGCGAGGAAGTGCGCCTGGAGCGGAATGAACACGTAGTCTGAGGCGGCCAGCGCGTTTAGCGTGAGCAGACCGAGAGAAGGGGGGCAGTCGATTATGACGTAGTCATAGTTCGAGTTGCAGCGCGACAAGCGGTCTCGCAGTATCTGCTCCCTTCCGACAACCGTCACCAGTTCGGTTTCCGCCGCGGCCAGGTCTATCACGGATGGAACGATGCTGAGGTTTTCGACGAGTTCGACGGCCGCGTCGTCCAGGCTCTCGTCATTCGTGAGCACCTGGTATATACCCGGTTGGTTAGCGCCCGGTTCGAGTCCCACGTGCAGCGTCAGATGTGACTGGGGGTCCAGGTCGATCAGGCAGAGACGATGTCCCCTGGCGGCGACCGCTGCGCCGAGATTTGCTACTGTCGTGGTTTTTCCCACGCCGCCTTTCTGATTGATTATCGCGAGCGTTTGCACATCACGCATTATACGCCCGGCGTCGGTGCAGGCAAGGGTTGTTATGACGGCTGGCAACTGGCAATTGCCAATTGGCAGCCGTTATAAAAAGCAAAGCGGCAGGAACTGACGTGTGAGCGTCCCTGCCGCTTTGCCTTGCCGTGATCTATGCTGCGAGCTGCAAAGATCACAGTCTGGGATTTCAGATGGGTCTATTTTTTCTTTTTTGCTTTTTTCTTTGTCGGTTTCTTTTTGGCTACTTTTTTCTTCGGCGCGGCCTTTTTCTTTTTGGCTACTTTCTTTTTCGGCGCGGCCTTTTTCTTTTTAGCTACTTTTTTCTTCGGCGCGGCCTTTTTCTTTTTGGCTACTTTTTTCTTCGGTGTAGCTTTTTTCTTCTTAGCGACTTTCTTTTTTGCTACTTTCTTTTTGGCCACTTTTTTCTTCGGTGCGGCCTTTTTCTTTTTTGCCACTTTCTTCTTCGCCGGCGCCTTCTTCTTGGCTACCTTTTTCTTCGTCGCTTTTTTCTTTGCAGCCTTCTTTTTCGCCATTGGTGTTCTCCTATCTAATGTTTCACTCTGTGCTGTTGCTCGCGCTGCACGATGATTCACAACTGTCTTTTACAAGGAAGTTTTGAATCGTGCAAGAAGTACTAAATATTTCGTCGACATTTTTTCTGTGCTGAATTGAACAATTCCAGGATGATTTAATCGTGAATTTGACGGCGGCGCCTTTTTTAAGGCGCAGATGGATTTGGTTGCGTCCAGTGACGGCGGAAGAAATCCATCGCGATGTCCGGTCGTCGCTGGTGCCCCATTCCGCTGAGGACGCGCGTTTCGATATTGAATCCCTGCTCGCGAAGATACTCGATCGCAAACTGTGATTGGAGCGCGATCGTGAACGGATCGTTTGAACCGTAGTAGACCATCACGTTGGAGTTTTTCGCTTCCGGCGGATACCAGCCGTGAAGATTGCTCCGGCTGAAATTGCAGTTCTGTGCGACCACGGTGGAGAATACTTCCGGGTGCCTCAGTCCGACCCAGTAAGTGGGGAACCCCCCTCCGGAGAAACCGGTGATCATGATGTTCGCCCGGTCGATGTTATAGCGATAGCCCAGTTGGCTGATGATGCTCAGAATGAATCGTTCGTTGGCGAGCATAGCCATAACCGGCCCGTCGCCCAGCAGCCCGTCAGTACCAACCAGTTCCGGTGCGACGATGATGCAGCGGTTGACCTCGCCGAGTTTCTTCCACATCTTGATGTGATGATCGGCTACGTCGAACGGGGGCGTACCGTGGCAGCTTACTATTATCGGTATTGGTTTCGCGGATGTGTAAGTGTCGGGCACGAATACGTAGTATCCCCGCCCCGTAACGGGATCGATTTCACGCCGCTGCCATGCCCTGGTTTCCTGGTCCTGAGGAATGGCGCACCCTCCGATCAACGCCGTCGCCATCGTCAGCATTATCAGTTTTTTCGTCATAGTCGCGGGATTGTAGCGGGTTTATCGGTCTGGAGCAAGAAATCGCCCCCGCACGTGTCGTCGAATATTCGCAGACACGCGCGGGGGCGGATGTTAGCAGTCCTGTGACTCGCACGCCTGGCGGAGCGGACCGGGAATCCGACCGCGCCGCCGCGCCAAACCCGCGGTGGGGGACTCAGGGCATCATCAGGAACATGAAGAAGCAGGCGAACAGGCCCACCGTTTCAGCAATGCCCATCGCGATGATGGTGAACGTGAACGGTTTGCCTTCGGCTTCGGACATTGCACGAACTCCCGAGGCGCCTATGACGCCCTGCATCCAGGCGCTGAACAATTCGCCCAGGCCGCAGGCCAGGCCCACGCTGAAGATTGCGCCGGCGTTGGCGGACATGAAGGCCGCATCGTAGACGTTGCTTTTCAGCAGCGCCAGCATCAGCACGAAACCGTAGATCGTCTGGGACAGGGGCATGCCCGTCAACGCGATGTACAGGAAGTTCATCTGCTTGCCTTCGCGGGCTTCCTTCGCCCACGCGCCGGCCGCTGCGCTGCCCGCTGCGCCAATGCCCAACGCGCTGCCTATGGCGCCCAGGCCAAGAGGCAGTGCAAACCCGATCTGACCAAGCCATGTCATGTCCATCTTAGTGATCTCCTGCGTCTAATGTTCTTGCAAATGGGGCATAGGGATATCCGGCCCATTGGACGCCCGCGTTGCTCGAGAATTCCAACATATTCAAGCGCACACCGTGTGCGAATACTGCGATAAGACCAAGAATGATATTCAGCGTGTGAGCGAATATCAGGATCAGCGCCGCGGGGATCCACATTACTATTCCACCCGAGGCCACTTCGATCGCCAGATTGTTGAACGCCAGGGCGATGTAGTAGCTTGCCAGTCCGACGGCCATCAGGCGTATGTAGCTCATCGTGTCCGAGAAGGCGCTGATCATCGGAAGTACGTTTGACGCAAGGCCCAGACCGAGGGCCTTGGCGGGATTACGGCTGGGGAAGCTGAAGCACACCAGGAGCACCGCCCCGAGGCCCAGCATTGCGCCCATCACGGGAATCGGCATCCAGAGGTTTTCGGGGAAGAACAGGAACCATACCACACCGAGCATTCCAAACAGGAATATCGACCAACCGATTTCCGCCAGCGTGCGGATGTCCCTGCCCAGCGCCATCGCCGCCCGCAGATGCGCCAGCACCAGGTGGATCGTTCCGAATACGAAGCTGATCTGGATAATCAAATCGCGTGAAGCTTTGGGGTCGCTGCGCCAAAGGAACCCCACCGACGCCATAAGCTTTCCTATACCGCTGAGGCGCCCGTCGGATTCAAAGGTACTCGGCGTGACACCGAAGTAGTTACCGCTTATCATGCCCCATCCCAACATCACCAGGCCGAAGACCAGCAGTAACTGCGCCGCGGGTTTGCCCGCCCTGGCGGAAAGTTTCTTGTAGGCCAGGACGCCTGTTATCGTGAAGATCAGCCCGTATCCTCCGTCGCCAATGAGCATTGCGGCGAAAATCGGAAGGGCGATCATAAAGAACGGTGAGAGGTCCATTTCACGATATCCCGGCGTCGTGCCCAGGATGTCAAACAGGGCGTTGATCGGTTTGGCCCAGCGGGGGTAGCGAACCAGTGTTGGAGGCGCTTCATCCTCTTGCGGTGCGCTGGCCTGGACGGCTGCCTGCAGTCCCGCCGCCGCGAGGTCGCTCGCAAGCGTGCCCGCCTGCTCGGTCGGTATCCATCCCTGTATGGCGAAGAGATTGTCGTCGGAAATTCCACCGCGTTCGGCGACGGTCATGTCGGCCTGGCCTTGCAGTTCGGCGCGGGCTTTGCGCATTTCCGGCAGGAGGTGGGCTAGTTGTGTCAAACGTTGCGCATCGTCGGCGAGGGCCCGGTCTATTTCAGCGGCCTCTGCCTGCAATGAAGGCCTGTCGCGGGCGGGCGGTTCGATAGGCTCGGTAGATTCGGGAAGTTCAGCCTCCACGTCGCGATTGGCGACGGAGACCATCACCCGCCCCTCGGACAACTCGCCGACGGTCTGGAGAAACTCGCAGGCGATCTTGTCGCTGTCGTCGGACGGCACGTCGAAGAACTCCAAAACCACCCCGGACTGGCGAAGGTCATCCAACTGCTCCAGCGTAACGTCACCCCAGATTTCAAGCTGCTCGTACTGGCGATGCAGCGAGTTCAGGCGGGAATTGCGTTCGGCAGACAGGCGCTGAATTTCCAATACTTCCTCCGCGCCCCGGATGGGCGGGATGTCGGGCTTGTCGGCGCCTGGTTGTATTTCGCCGACTGCCTGGATGGCGCGGTCGAGGCTGTCGAGAGTGGCGACGGTTTTTTCGGCGGCGACGGCGGCAGCGGGGTCCACCGGCGACAGGTGGACGACGCCCAGGTCGGCCAGCTTGTCAAGCAGCGCCTGCTTGTCTGCCGCGGAACTGACCACATAAACTTTTGACATCTTGACAATCATTGCGTGCTGCTTTCGACAGTTTCGGCGGAATCGTAAACGCACTGGCCGTTTTCGGTGTTGCCTTCTTCGGAGAGTTTTCCCTTCGCGATTTTCGCCCGCCCGACGGCCGCCGTCATCTCGTCGCCCAGGGCGATGCGTATGATTCGGATGGCCTCCCTGGCGTTGGGGATCATGACCTTGTCGAACAGGTTCACTCGCTGGACGATCTTGGTCAGTTCCTTCTGGAGTATCTGGTACTGGCGGTCGTAGACGTCCGCTTCAGCCTGCCTCCGGTTGACTTCCTGCAGGTCCGCCAGCGTCCGGTCCACCCACGCGGGAGTCGCAAAGAGGCTGTAGGACGGTTTGGGGAATTCGGCGCCGGCGAATACGGGTATCCTGACTCCGGCGACGTTTGACCATGTGGTTTCGACTTCGAGGGGTGTGGCGAGTGTTTCCAGGTCCGCGCCGGCGGTATCGGCGAGGATCTGTCCGTATGCCTCGAACTGTTCTCTCGCGGTCCGGACCGCGTCGCGGGCCTCGCGGCGCTGCTTGTTGACGTCGCGAACGGTCACCTGCAACTGCTGTTGCTTGAGCTTCAGCATAGGCAGGTATCGCTCGAAACGCTGCAGGGCGTCTCGATTCTTTTTCAGTTCCGGGCGGGTTAATTTAACTTTTTTCGCCAAGGTTTAATCCTCGGAGGTCCGCAATCGGGGTCATACTTTCGCCAGTTCTTTCGGCCAGTGTGCTTCGATAATGGATTGTCGAATACCCACTTCGTTTGGTTCGAAGCATTCTGCCAGGATTTCCCAGCATCGATCCAGCGCGTCGAAGAGCGGGATGTTTACGGCCAGGTCCATTATTCTGTTTTCGAACATCACTCCGTATTGCAGGAGTTTTTCGTCCCAGTTTGACATTTCGAATCCCATGTCGCGTTTTTCTCTCGTTTCGCGGCAGGTGGCATAGAGTTGTATGCAGGCGTTCATGATAGCCCTGTGGTCGTCTCTGGTATCACCGTTGACCTGCTGTTTGAGTCGTGACAGGGAACCGAACGGTTCGATTCGCCCGTTTCGCAGGTAGAACTGCCCTTCGGTGATGTACCCGGTGTTGTCTGGTACCGGATGTGTGACGTCGTCTCCGGGCATCGTCACGCACGACAGGAGGGTCACCGATCCGGCGCCGTCGAAGTCGACGGCCTTTTCGTATCGCTTGGCGAGTTGCGAATACAGGTCCCCGGGATACCCGCGATTGGAGGGTATCTGCTCCATGATGATAGCGATTTCCTTCAGGGCGTCGGAGAACGCGGTCATGTCAGTAAGCAGGACCAGCACCCGCTTGCCCTGGAGGGCGAACTGCTCTGCGGCAGCGAGGCACATGTCCGGTACGAGGAGGCATTCGACGACCGGGTCGGCTGCGGTGTGGATGAACATGATGGTCCTTCCCAGCACTCCGCCTTCCTCGAATGTGTTTCTGAACTTCAGGTAGTCGTCGTGTCGCAGGCCCATCCCTCCGAGGATGATGATGTCAGCCGAGGCCTGCAGGCCTACGCGGGCCAGTAGTTCGTTGTACGGTTCGCCCGCGACGGAGAAGATGGGTAGTTTCTGGCTTTCCACGAGCGAGTTGAAGATGTCGATCATCGGAATTCCCGTATCGATCATCTGGTCGGGCATGCGGCGCTTGGCGGGATTCACGGGCGGACCGCCGATATCGACCGGGTCTGCCCGGACCTCGGGCCTGTCGTCTCGCGGGCTTCCCGACCCGTCGAATATCCGTCCCATCAGGTCTTCAGAAAACGGGACCTGCATGGGCTTGCCCATGAATCTGATCTTGTCTCCCGTCGAGACGCCCTGGGTTCCGGCGAAGACCTGGAGGGATACCTGGTTTCCGCTGAGACGTATGACCTGGGCCAGGGAAGTGACCGATTGGCCTGAAACGACAGCCAACTCGTCATATCCAACGCCGGTGGCGCATACGGTAACCACGTTACCGGCGATTCGTGTAATCCGGTCGAAGTATTTCCTCATGACTGTCGGCCTTTCGTTGCGATGAAATCATCGATCTGATTGAGGAGTTTCTTGTACTCGTCGCTGTCGGAGCCGGCGTAATTCCAGTTGCGGAAGAAGTCGGCGACCTCGAAAATAGTTTCTCGGGCCTTTTCCTTGTCCTCGAAGTCGAACTCGATATTCAGGACCTCGAGCATTTTATCGAAGACAAACTGCTGTCTCTCGGACGCGGTGGCGGCGTCGACCTTGTCAAAGGCGTTTTGCTGCAGGTAGCAGTTGTCGAAGAACTCGGCTTTGAGGGCGACGACGAAGTCTTCGGTGCTCGTTCCCTCCTCTCCGACAACGGTCATCATCTGGTTAATCTCGTTTCCCCGGTGAAGCAGTTTCTTTGCGAAGTCGACTTTTTCGGTCTCTATGATCCCTGTGTACTTGCTCCATGAGTCCAGCGGGTCGATAGCGGGATATCTCCTGGCGTCGGATCTTGCCCTGCTGAGCCCGTGGAAGGCCCCGACAACTTTCAGCGTGCCCTGGGTCACGGGTTCTTCGAAGTTGCCGCCCGCGGGACTCACCGTCCCTCCGAGCGTCAGCGTTCCGACCCGCCCGTCGCGCAGCTCGATGGCGCCGGCGCGCTCGTAGAATCCGGCTATCCGGCTTTCGAGGTAGGCGGGGAACGCTTCCTCGCCGGGAATTTCCTCGAGGCGCCCCGAGACTTCCCGCATCGCCTGTGCCCACCTGGACGTCGAGTCGGCGAGCATCAGCACGTTCAGTCCCATTTGCCTGTAGTACTCGGCGAGTGTCGCGCCGGTGTAGACGGAGGCTTCTCTTGCGGCGACTGGCATCGCCGAGGTGTTGCAGATGATGATCGTGCGTTCCATCAGTGACTTTCCGGTTCTCGGGTCGGTCAGTTCGGGAAATTCCCTGAGTGTTTCGACGACCTCTCCGGCGCGTTCTCCGCAGGCGGCGATTACGACGATATCGATTTCAGCGTGCCTGGCGGTTATCTGCTGCAATACGGTCTTGCCCGCTCCGAACGGTCCGGGAATGCAATACGTGCCTCCCTTGACCACCGGGAACATCGAATCGATGATACGCACCTTCGTGACCATCGGTTCGGAGGGCATGAGGCGTTTGCGGCAGACGCTGAGGGGGACCTTCACGGGCCAGTCCTGCTGCATCGTGACCGACAGCTCGCGCCCGTCTCCACCGGTCAGGCGGGCTACTTCCGTCTCGACGTTATATGCACCGGGCGGTATCGCGGACTTTACGGTCCACTGTCCGTCGAGATCGAAGGGCGCCATTATCGGGTGGGTGAATATTCCCTCGGGGACCGTTCCAATCGTGTCGCCGGCTTCGACGGTCGCGCCGACCGCGGCGACGGGCGTGTAATCCCACTTCACCTCCGTGTTCAACCCGTGGAGGTACATGCCCGGTTGGAGGAAGAATCCGCATTCTTCGGCGAGTTCCATCAGCGGATTCTGCAAACCGTCGTAGATGTTTCCCAGCAGCCCGGGCCCGAGTGTTACCGAGAGCATCTGATCGCGGAACTCCACTTCGTCGCCGATCTTGAGCCCGCGCGTGGCCTCGAATACCTGCAGGTCGGCCATGCGACCTCGAACTCGTATCACTTCGCTCAGCAGCCTGGCGCCGTCGTTGCGACAGCAGTATCCAATCGAGTTCTGGACGATTTTTCCATCCGTTTCAGCAATAACCATGTTTCCGAAAACGGACACGATTTTTCCAATCACGGTTCTATCCTTTATTGCTGCGTCAATCCTGCCGGTTTTCGGCGGTCCGGGTCAGTCGGCGCCATCTGTGCAGGAGCATTAGTTTGGCCGCATACGCGGCGATTTCATCGTTTTCAAAAGAGTACGCCCGGTCGTTCCTGACCAGCCAGTCCCAGCGTGTCCGGTCGAGCACTTTCAAACCGGCCAGCGGATTCGGCGCCGCGGACCACTCGCCGATTGTCTGCGCGAAGTTGACGGGTGCCGCGAGGTCCGGTTCGACGAGGTATTCGTTGGGATCGAGTCCCAGGGTTTTTGCCCGGTTTTCGGCCAGTGCGTTGCGCATTGCCACTTCAAATCCGACCCAGTCTTCGAGAAATCCGCACTTGCGTTTGCGCGCCACTGTCATCGCATGGCGGAAATAAGCGGCCCACACGATATCTCCGGTGATGCGGCGCGGGGTGCTTTCCGGAGGGGCGGTGAGATACTCTGGCAGGGGCGCTTCGTCGGCGGTTTGTGCGGCCGTCAGTACGATCGGATCTGCCTGTTCGATTTCACCGGCCAGCAGCGCCTGGCGCTGCATCAGATCGTCGGCCAGCAGCAGGGTTTTGACCGGTTCTTCGGCGCCCGGTCTGTCGGAGATATGCTCCAGGAGCGCGTAGTTCGACATCGGCGGGGTGCTGGTAAGGGACTCCAATGCCGCCAGTGAGGTTATCAGGTAGTAATTTTCGCCTGCCGCCATTGGTTGTTATTCCGATTCGGTGGCGCCGGTTGCGGCGGATTCAAGGACTTTGCGGAGTTCGGGGCCTACCATGGCGCTGAGCGTCTCGACTACGGAATCGAGCGTCACCTCGACGGTTGCGCCGGTCGCGGTGTACTCAAAACCCGCCGAGGCGAGCGTACCGTGGAGGTCCATCGGAATGCCGATGTTTTCGAGCCTGTCCCGCCCGACTTCTTTCAACGCCCAGTCCACGAGTTTTTCGTGCAGGTCGGGTGAAACGTTGAACGTGATTCCGCTCTTGGAGGCCAGTTCGTCTTTTGCATATATCAGGATCAGTTCGTGGAGGACCTTCCCGATGAAGTTGACATCCTGGAGCTTTTCGCCCACCTGGTGCCGCAGGACCGCCTGCATGGATTTACCGAGGGTTTCCTGGAGCCTGAGCACTGCGTCGCGTGCGGCCAGAGACAGTTCGGTCCGCCCGCGAGACAGCAGGTTCTCGGCTTCGGTTTTGGCGCCGATGATTATCTTGTCGGCCTGGCTTTGGGCGTCGGCGACGATTCTTTCCGCTTCGGTCTTGGCGTCGGAGACGATTGTCTGTGCCTCCTTCCGCCCGGCCTCGACTCCTTCGTTTTGCAATTTGGCAACGAAAGTTTCAATTGATTGCGCCATGAGTTAACTCCGCAGGCTGGTTTTCCGCGTTCTCGGTGTGTTGAGATTTCGCGTTATATGGTGTATCGGCCGGCTACCCTTGGTTGAACATCGACACACCAGCCAAGAATATCCAGCTTGAAAGCAGGAACTTCCGGCGAGAGGTTAAACCAAGAAGGCTGCAAATTACCAGTATGTCTGTGCGTATTTCAAGGTTTTTATTATGTGTACTGTGTTTGCTGTATATGGATTGCGGGTTCGACTTGAGCTTTCCGGGTCGGATTCCGGTGGTTTTGAAGCGTTTTTCGACAAGCGAACGTGTTTGTGTACAAGACTTTCCGACGCGTATTGAGATCGTTCTGAATCTGCACGAGAAAACTATCCGCCCGTGCGTGTCGTGGGCATTCCCTCTCCCCATTTCTCTATGTTTTTGGATTTTACTTGCTCCCATTGGGCCTTTTGAGCGTCGTTAAGTATCGCCTCGAGGTCCGCGGTTACCTTCTCAAGAGTTTCGATTCTGCGCTGGATAGCCCCGCTGAGGTGTTTCGTGAAAATCTTACGGAGCTTCTCTTTCTGCTCGGTTGACATGTCAAGGTAGCCTGCGTAACGGTCGGTCAGCTTGTCGCGTATTTCGAGGAAGCTCTTGGGCTCTTTCCTTAGGTTGAATAACTTCATGACCTTCTGCTCGAGGTCGAAGATGACGGTCAGTCCTCCGCCGGCCAGCAGGCCCGAGGCGAATATGACCGCCAGCAACAGGCACGAGGCACAGCAGCTCCTTGTGGGGGGCGCCAGTTGAGGCCCGCTCGATTCCGATGTTTGGTTTCCGGTCATTGCATCACCGAGAATATCGAGTCGATCAGGTCGCTTCCGGCATCCTGGCGGGCGGTCATTACACGCATCGCGATCGCGACGATTGCCGCTGCCGCCGCCGAAGTGGCCGCCGCGAAT
>Ga0180430_10001856_pt1 | contig 19921 bp, 12 predicted proteins | sample SS_ome_9_FD_132999 | JGI IMG/M metagenome (GOLD analysis project Ga0180430, IMG submission 132999) | Hypersaline lake sediment archaeal communities from the Salton Sea, California, USA - SS_1_S_2 metaG | ecosystem: Environmental > Aquatic > Non-marine Saline and Alkaline > Hypersaline >... | reverse complement strand
GGGGGACGCCTGGCGCTCGGCTTCCCGATGGGAGACTTCGCCGACAACAACGAGAACATCGGGCCCGGCCTGGCGCTGCACGGTGCCTACGTCCCGGTCCCCTATCTTGCCGTTGGCGTCGGCGGCACCTACATGATCTTCGGCGAGGAGAAACGCGACATCGACATCCCGCTCGTCGACGACGACATCCAGATCCAGACGAACTACAACGCCGCTGACTTCTATCTGCTGGCGCAGCTGCGCGGGCGCGTCCAGCGCCTGACCGCCTACGTCGAGGGTCGCGTGGGCGGCATCTATCTCTGGACCGCTTCCAAGCTCGTCGAGAACGACTATTTCAGCGACGAGGACATCGGGGAGGAGACGAACTACGACGACTTCGCCTTCGGCTACGGACTCGGCGGCGGCCTCATGTTCCAGGTCGCCGAGCCGCGCAAGGCGTCCGGCGACGAAGATGGCGGACGTCCCGGAATCCACCTCGACCTCAAGGCGTTCTACATGTTCGGCGGCGAGGCGAAGTATCTGACCGAGGGTGACATCACGATCGACGATCAAGACAAGCCGGTCTACGATGCGTCGCAGTCGGCGACCGACATGCTGCACATCGAGCTGGGCGTCGTGCTCTCGTTCTAGTTCGCCGGGTTGTCGTTCCGGCTCGCGGCTCGCTTACCCGGACCAGAGGCGACGACGCGGTGTAGGAACGCCTCCATCTCGTCGCCGCGCCGCTCCCAGCCGGCCTCGCGCGCGGCCGCCACGCGCACGTTGCGCGCCGGCGCCGCGTCGTCTTCGGCCAGCGCGGTGCCCAGCGCCGCCTCCATCTCCGGCCAGGTCGTGTAGAGCTCGATCAGCTCACGAAACGCCTTCATCCCGCGGCGGAACGAGGCGACGACCGGCAGTCCAGTGGCGAGGTACTCGTAGAGCTTGAGCCCGCGAATCGATTCAAGCTCCGGCTCGCGGCGGAAGGGGATCAACAGCAGGTCGGCCGCCGCGAGCAGCTGGGCCGCGTCCGGCTGACGCAGCGGCCCGATGTGGCGCACCCGCTCGGCGGGCAGGCGCTGCAGGATCGCCGCTCCCTCGGCGGCAACTTCGCCCAGCAGCAGCAACAGGAGGCGTGGTTCCACGTCGAGGATCCGCTCCAAATCCTCGAAGCTCAACCGGGCGTCGACGCGCCCGAGATAGGCTGCCACCGGCAGCGCGTCGTCGATCTCGAGCTGGGCCCGCGCTCGGGCCCGCGCCGCACGATCGGCGCGGCAGAAGACCTCGAGGTCGACGCCATGCTCGATCACCGCGCTCGGCACGTCGGCGCGCAGCAGGCGTCCCCAGGAGCCGAGGATGTAGCGATTGACCGCCACGAAGCCATCCGCAATCGGGATCCCGGCGGTGAGCGCATCTTCGTAGGCGGACGCGATCGAGCGAGAAGTTGCGAGCGCCGGGAAGTCCTCGACGCAGTCGAAGACGACCGGTGCCGTGGTCACCGCGCGCACGGCCGGCAAGAGCGCGGGATGATAGACGAGCGTCACGTCCGGTTGAAACCGCTCTCCCGCCCCATCCGGCGGCGGACTCTGCAGCTGTCGGATCAGGGCGCGAGTGTAGACACCCCACAGCTTCCAGCCGGCGCGCGAGGCCCAGCCCCAACGGCCCATGCCCGCCAGAGCGATCCCCCGCCGCGCGACCGCGAGGCGCTCCTGTGCCTGCCAGGCGGCGGCGCGACCGATCTGAACGGCGTGCGCCCCCGCCGGCGATTCCGGGGGGCCGAGTAGTCGCTCGGGATTCGATTCCGCCTGTGCGGCGAGCTGCTCGATTCGCGCCGCCACGTCGCCCGCCGCTGCGCCGGGGGCCGCGCCGTTCGCCGCTTCGTGCCCCGTCTCGTGCGCGGGACCCGCGTGGGCGTCCGCGGGCAGCGGAGGCGGATCTTCCAGCGCGCTCGGCGAGGTGCCGAGCAGGGCGCGCACCGCGACCGGCGGATCGAGGTGCACGACGCGGTGCCCCGCGCGCGCCAACCCGCGGGCGACTTGCTGCTGCCGGCGCCGCACGCCTTCATACGGCGTGCTACCGACGACCAGGATCTCCATGCCGCTGACTCCTCCGGCTCCTCGAGTGTCTCGCAGGCCTCGTGCCCCGCTGACGCCTCAACGCCTCTGACGCCTCCGGCACCCTAGCTCCGTGCTCGGCTCCGCTGGCAGAGAGCGGCGATTGTCGCTGCCGCGCCCGTCTCGCTCAAGGTCCGTCTACGCTGGGGCGCGGAGCGCTTCGGCGAGCGCGGCGCGCACCGCACCAACCGACAGGCTCGCCAGGCACGGCTCCCCGCAGCGGGCCCCCGGCCGGTCGCCGCAGCAATGGCGCGCGCCCTCCGGCCGGTGCGCGCAGTCGGCGCGCAGCACGTGCACGCGCGGTCCGAGCGGCCCGCAGACGAGCGGATGCGTGGGGCCGAAGAGCACGACGGTCGGGCGTCCCGCCGCGGCGGCAAGATGAGCGGCGCCGTTGTCGTTGGTCACCACCGCCCGCGCGGCGCGGATGCGGGCCAGCAGCTCCGGACCGCTCGTGACGGCGACCGCGATCGACGCCGTAATTCGCTGTTTTCGCCGCGCGTGAGCCACGGCCTGCTTCGCCGCCGCGGCGAGTGCGCGCTCCTCGGGCGCGCAGAGCAGCGCCGGCTGCTCTCCGGCGGCGGCTAGCGCGACGGCGAGCGCCGCGAAGCGCTCGAGCGGCCAGCGCTTCGCCTCCCAGCCGGCGCCGGGAAAGCAGAGCGTCTCGCCCGGGGCACCGGAGCCGCCCGCGAGCTCACTCGTCGCCCTGGGCGGGAGCTGCGGCAGGCGCTGGACGGCCGCCGGGGGCCATGCGGGGTGGGACGCATAGAGCGGCGCCAGCAACCACCAGGGCAGCTCGGCCAGATGCCCGCCGAACGCCGCAAGGGCGCGATGGCCGTCGTAGGCAAAGCGCCACAGCGAGCGGCCGAGGGCGCCATAGCGGACGCGCGCGGTGACGCCGCGGCCGAGGAGCGCGCCGGGCAACGTGGCCGAGAGATCGATCAACAGGTCGACCGCGCCGAGTTGACGGTGCAAGCGGCGGTGATCGGCGGCGAGCGACCGCAGCCGCGCCAGACCCTCGCGGCGCCAGTCGCTGAGGAGCGAGCGGGGTGTCAGCACCGCCTCCGACGGCAGCCAGAGCTCTGCCAACCAGCGATTGGAAGGGCGCACGATCGCGCTCAGCCGCCCCGCCGGATGGGCGGCGCGCAGAAACGGCACGAGCTGCAACGCCCAGAACGTGTCGCCCAACCAGTGGGGTGCGAGCAGGGCGATCCGCGCGCGGCGATCCGCGGCCGCGGCCCGCACAGCCGCGGGTACGTGGGTGGCGGGCGCCGCGCTAGTGGCCATCGCTCTCGTCGGAAGGAATCTCGATCAGCGTCACGCCCCACAGATGGGGCTCATCGGGCACGGCCTCGTTCCAGTCGCCGAAGGCGTGGGAATCGTCCGTCACGAAGTGCAGCTCGTAGGTCCCGCGTTCCAGCCGCAGGTAGCGCTCGACGCGCCGATTCTTCTCGGCCCCTCCGGCGTGGTGTGTGTCGGGGTAGCGCATGCGCCAGATGACCTCCCCGGTATCGATGCGGTCGAGCCAGCCGTAGTCGAACATCTCGCCCCCTTCGCCCTCGCCGACCGCGATCAGATGCATCGAGAGCGGTTCCTCGACCCGGAAGCGGAGACTGCGCTGGGCGCCATCGCGTACCGGAGCGAGCGCAATGCGCACCGGGCCTGCGGCGCGGGCGGGGTCGACGCGACGCACCGCGCTCGGGTCGAAGTCACTTCCCGTGCCGCACAGCTGGATCCCCCACGCGTCGGGCTCGAAGGGCGGGTGGCTGTGCCAGCCGTCGTAGCTATGGGCTTCGTCGGTCACGTAGCAGGCGCGGTAGGTCCCGGGGGCGAGCCGCACGTGGTCTTCGACCAACCGGTTGCGACACTCGCCGGCCGCGTAGATGCCCGGATCGGCGTTCATCGTCCAGAGCGTCTCGAGACGGTAGGGATCCTCGATCCAGCCGAAGTCGAAGTAGCGATTCGCCCCGTCGTCCCACTCACCGAAGGCGCGTACGTGGATGTCGGCGGTCCGCGTGAGCTCGAACCACTGTTCGTGGAACTCGGCGTCGCCCACCCGCTTGATGGCGACGAAGCGATGCTCCCAGTCGGGCTTCAACGTCACGCGATAGCTGCCCGGGGCGGGCTCCTCGAGCGGGATCAACGTCAGGCCCCAGGCTTCCGGATCGTAGGGCGGCCGGCTGTTCCAGGCCTGGTAGGCGTGGGAATCGTCGGTGGCACAGTGGATCAAGTAGCTGCCGGGCGAGAACTCGACTTCACGGTCGAAGACCCGGTTCTTGGTCGCACCGCCCGCCGGCTCGGTGTTCGGCAGCGTCATCTCCCACACCCGTTCGCAACTCTCGTAGCCCTGGATCCAGGCGGCATCGGCGAAGCCGTGACAGCCGGCCGAGTACTCGCCCACCGCCAGGAGACGGAAGCGCATCGAATCGTCCAGGTCGAGTCGCGCCGTGACGACCTGTTCGTTGCCCAACCGATTGAGGGCGACGACCCCGTCGAGGGCGGGCACCGCCGGCGCTGGGTCGAGCGGGCTGAACGCCCCACCCGCTTCCGCCAGCCGCACCGTGACGCCCCACTCGCTCGGGTTCCCGACTTCGTTCCAGCCCGCCATGTGACCGCCCTTGAACGAGACGGCGCCGAGCTCGAACAGGTCGAGAAGCTTGATCGCCTTGCGGATTGGGAAGATGCCGCCGTAGGCGCTGAAGTAGAGCGCGTAGACCCCGGATGGCAGCCGCAGGCGCGCCTCCTGGCGCAGGTTGTCCTCATGATTCGCCGGCGACGCTTGGGTGGCATCCATCAGCCAGACGACGTGGCGCGACTGCAGGTCGAGGATCCAGGCGTAGGCGAGCAACGCATCGCGCTCGCGCGACCCGCTGCCGACGGCGGACACGACGACTTCTGCTTCGGCCCGCAGGCCGAAGTCCTGACGGTAGAGGCCGCGCTCCTCGATCCGATCGATCTCGGCCACAAGCAGCTCGTCGGCGCGAACCCCGATCCACGGCAGCGCGAGCCCGATCACGACCGCTCCCAGCAGCACGCCCCGCAAGCGGTTCCCGACCCGGTTGGCAACGTATTCGTCCCTCATGCCGCCCTCCTTCTACTCCGTGCGGCGTCCATCATCTGGGAATACGAAGCTGCGCGGGCCGGGTTGCAGGCGATCACTGCGGGCCGATCGTCGTAACCCCTTGTCGCATCTCGCGCAAGGCCTCGAAAGGGCAATCCTGTGGCCGCCCGATGCCTTCCAGGCAGAGCAGCTCGCGACGGCGGACCGCCCGGGGGCGACCGACGTCCTCGACGTCGACCAAGACTCCCCGTTCGCAGCGCAGACAGCGCTCGGCCTGATCTTCGAGCGTCACCGCCCCGACCCGGTCGAGAAGCGCTCGGTCCCAGGCGGCGGCCGGCTGCCCGGCTCGCAGCTCGACCCGCATCCGGCGCGGGTCGGCCCCCACCAAGCGCCCGCGATCGAGCTTCAGCCGACCCTCGAGCTCGATCCGATCGCCGACCGCCAGCCGGTGGCGCCCCTGTTGGGCGCGGCTGATGCCCACGTAGAGCGCATCGTCGAAGCCGGTCAGCTCGACGTACGCCGGCAGCAGGCGCACGAGGAAGCCGCGCAGGAAGATCGACGTGCGCCCCGCGTCGCGGCGCTTGACGAGATGCGGGCGCACGTCGCTGATTTCGCCGCCCAGCGTCACCGCGTGGCCGAGGTGATCCTCGAGCCACGCCTCGAAATCCTCCCACTCCCGCTCGAACTGCCGCTGGCCGGCGGCATCAAGCAGCATCTCCGGACGCCGGTGAACCTTCTCTTCGTCGTAGAAGCGGCATTGCGTGCAATTGCTGCCGACGTGGCGGTAGCCCTTGGGACACCGGCCGCCCTTGTCGAGGCGCTTGCACTTCCAGATGAAGCTCACGCAGCCGCTTGGATAGCAGCGCTTCTCGCGCAGCACGTGGTAGGCCGAGACGCGGTGATCGAAGCGCCGGTGGGCATCATGGCGGCAGACGAAGACATCTTCGCGTTTGTAGCAGTTGCGCATGATGGGGGCATTCTACCCGGTGGCTGGCGCACATTGCACCCCTTCTGCGCAAGTGTGGACAATCCGCCCGTCCCTCGCGTATCCTCTTCGGTCGATTCTGGGCGCCCGCCGAGGCCGCCCGCAGCCGACGGGACCGTCATGAGGAGGAACCATGCCTGAGCAGGCATTCGCCGGTCGCGCCGAGAAGAGCGACGTTCGTGTCACCCTGACTGCCGGAGGGCCGGCCGAGAATGAAATCGTGGTCCGCAGCTCCGTCGGCCGTCTGTTCGGCGAGGCGATCCAGGCCCGCGCCGCCGAAACGCTGGCGCAGCTCGACGTCCGCGGCGTGCGCCTCGAGCTCGACGACCGCGGCGCTCTCGACTGGATCCTCATGGCGCGCATCGAGGCAGCGGCCAAGCGCCTCGATCCCGAGCTGACGGGAGAAGCGCTGCCCGAGTGGGGTGTGGAGCCGCAGCCGACGGCGCGCGAACGAATGCGCCGCTCGCGCCTCTACCTGCCGGGCAACAACCCCGACCTGATGGTCAACGCCGGGCTGTTTCGCCCCGACGGCGTGATTCTCGACCTGGAAGACTCCGTCGCGCCGAGCGAAAAGGACACGGCCCGCCTGCTGGTGCGCAATGCGCTGCGCGCGGTCGACTTCTACGGGGCCGAGCGAATGGTGCGCATCAACCAGCTGCCGGCCGGTCTCGAGGATCTGCCGGCCGTCGTCGGCCAGCGCGCTGACCTGATCTTGATTCCAAAGGTCGAAACCCCCACGGAGGTGACGCAGGTCGTCGATGCGGCCAACCAGATCGCGGCGCGCCTCGGCCATCGTGACCCGCTCTGGGTGATGCCGATCCTCGAGTCGGCCAAGGGGGTCTGGCACGCCTTCGAGATCGGCGCGGCGTCGGAGCAGGTCGCCGCACTCGCCTTTGGGGCCGAGGACTTCACGCGCGACATCCAGGCGCAGCGGACGGTCGCGGGCCGCGAGAGCTTCACCGCCCGCTCGCTCGTCGTGCTCGGGGCGCGCGCCGCGGGCGTGCAGCCGATCGACACCGTCTTCTCCGATGTCGATGACGAGGCCGGTCTGCGCGCGAGCACGCAGGAGGCGATCGCACTCGGCTTCGAAGGCAAGGGCTGCATTCACCCGCGCCAGATCGCCGTCATCCACGATGCCTGCCGGCCGACGGACGATGAGATCCGCCATGCCCTGCGGGTCAAAGCGGCGATGGAGACGGCCGAGCGCAGCGGCTCGGGCGTGATCAGCCTCGGCACGAAGATGGTCGACCCGCCGGTCGTGGCGCGCGCGCTGCGCACGTTGCGCGTGGCGGAGGCGACCGGGATCGACGTCGCCGCTCTCGCGGCGCAAGACGCCTAGGCCGGCAGGGGAACTGGAGCCGGCTCGAATTCTGGGCCCGAGACCGGATCCCTTGTCGCGCGCCGAAGCCGCGTGCCGACCGGATCCGCACTCATCCAAGGGAGGAAGCCGTCGTGGCGGACATGGTTGCGAACGCAGTCGGCCGGCAGGTGCCGACCGAGGTCAACGGCAGGCCGCAGACCCCGTTTCAGGGCGCCGGGCGCTACGAGCCGACGGGACGCAAGGCGGCGCCACCGATCCGCGCCTGCCATCAGTACGGCCTCGACAAGCGCGCCCCGTCGTTGCGCGCCGCGCTCGAGCGCGTCGGCCTGCGCGACGGCATGACGATCGGCATGCACCACCACATGCGCAATGGAGACCGGGTGGCGGTGCCGCTGTTCGATACGATCGCCGAGATGGGGATCCGCGATATCGTCTTCGCCCCCTCGGCGCTCTTCCCCTGCCATGAGCCGCTGATCCGCCACATCGAGAGCGGTGTGATCCACCATGTCGAGGGCTCGCTCAACGGCCCGCTCGGCCGCTTCGCCAGCCACGGCCAGATGCCCGGCTACGGCGTGCTGCGCTCGCACGGGGGGCGCTACCAGGCGATCCAGGATGGCGAGCTGCACATCGACTTGGCGATCATCCCGGCGCCGACGGCCGACATGATGGGCAATGCGACCGGCGCCTACGGCCCCTCCGCCTGCGGCTCGCTCGGCTTCGCCCTCGCCGATTCCCAGTACGCCGACCAGGTGATCGTCGTCACCGACAACCTGGTCGACGTGCCCTGCATCCCGTGGGAAATCCAAGGCATGAACGTCGACGTCGTCGTCGAGTTCGACAAGATCGGCGACCCGGAGAAGATCGTCTCCGGAACGACACGCCTGACGCGTAGCCCGACGCGGCTCCTGATTGCCGAATACGTCGCCGACTTCATCGAGGCGGCCGGCTATCTCGGCCAGCCGTTCCAGGCCGGCGCGGGCGGGATCTCGCTCGCTTCGCTCACGTTCATTGCCGAGCGCATGCGCGCCAAGGGGCTCAAGGCCCCCTTTGCCCGCGGCGGATCGACGCGTGTCCTGGTCGAGATGCTCGAGGAGGGGCTGATCGGAGCGATCCTCGACGGTCAGACCTTCGATCTCGATGCGGTGCGCTCGATCGGCACGAATCCGCGCCACGTGCCGACGACCCCGTTCACAAGCTACAACTATCACGGCAAGGGCAACTGGGCGCCCTACGTCTCGACCGCCGTGCTCGGCGCAACCGAGGTCGACCTCAGCTTCCAGGCCAATGTCGTGACCCACTCCGACGGCTACATGCTGCACGGGATCGGCGGCTGGCAGAACACGCTCTTCGGCGAGTGCGCAATCCTCGCCTTCCCGCTCTTCCGCAGCCGCATCCCGATCGTGATGCGCGAGGTGACGACCGTCTGCGCCCCGGGCGAACTGATCGGCGCGGTCATCACCGAGCGCGGGATCGCGGTCAATCCGAAGCACCGCAACGGACCGGCGATTCTCGACCGGCTGAAGGGCACGCACCTGCCGCTGGTGACGATCGAGGAGCTCTACGAGATGGGCCGCAAGCTGTGCGGCACGCCGGCCAAGCCCGACATCGATCGCGAGCACCCGGTCGCCGTCGTCAAGTGGGTCGACGGCACGGTGATCGACACGATCTACAAGGTCAACGCCGCGGGCCAATGACCCGGGCGAGACGCGCCGGCGCGGCCGGCGGCCGTAGGAAAGCGCCCCGCGCGGATCAGGGTCGCGAGTAGCAGCCCGTCCGCGTTGATCGCGGTGTGGATCGATCGACCGGGGAACGTCCGCTAGCCGCCGCCCAGCGGCAGCAGCACGAAGATCGCGACGTCCCAGACCGCGTGCGAGATGATCCCCGGCCAGAGCGAGCGCGTGCGCGCGTAGAGCGCGCCCCAGACGAGCGCGCACAGCCCGGCGGCGAGCACGAGCATCAGGTTCAGCGCCCAGATGTGCACCGCAGCGTAGACCAGCGCGCCGGCGAGCCAGCCCCCCATCGTCCCCCAGCGCTCTGCGAAACGGTGCTGCACGAAGCCGCGCCAGAAGAGCTCCTCCCCCGGCCCAATCACGAAGAAGAGCAAGAGCGCGATGCGCAGGCGCGACATGCCCGCGCGGCGAGCATAGACGTCGGCGATCTCGCCCCCGGCAAAGTCGAACATCCGCGTCGCCAGCGCCTCGCCGGCGGCAAAGAGCCCGTAGAGCGCGGCCGCACTGGCGAGCCCGAGCCAGATATGCTGTGCCCGGAAGTGCAGTCGGAAGGCGAAGCCCCGACCGGCCATCATGAACGCGCCCAGGACGAGTACGAGCACGCCGATCGGCATCGCCGACCAGAACCCGAGGCCGCGCACCGCCCAGGGGGAAAAGAGCAGGAACCAGAAGGCGGCCGCCGCGGCGAGCGCGGCGAGGGTCACGCCATCTTGCCCGGTGAAACGTCTCATGCCCGCAAGCGCATCAGGCGCGCCCCAAGGAAGCCGAACAGGGCGGCGTAGGCGAGCAGCACGAGACACGGCAGGATGATCGCCTGGATCCCAAAGCCGAAGGAAATCAGCGCGTGGAACGCGTCCATCGCCCAGGCGGCCGGCGAGATATGCCCCGCCGTACGCATCCAGGCCGGCACGACCTCCAGCGGCCACCAGCAGCCACCGATCGCGCCCAGGAAGAGCCCGCTGATCAGCGTCGTCGCCGTCGCCTGCTCGGGCCGCCGCAGCACCGCCCCCCAGAAGAGCGCGAATGACGCGGCGACGAGGGCAAAGCAGACCACCACGATCGCCAGTCCGATCAGGCTGTTGCCGAGGTAGGCGCCGAGCAGGAAGTGACCGGTCCCCATCAGCACGGCGGCCTGCAGCACGGCGAGTGATAGCGAGCCGAGCAGCTTGCCGGCGAAGATCGTGCGCCGCGAGACGGGGTAAGTCGCCACGCGCGCCAGCTGGCCGTGCTGCTTCTCGACCGCCAGGAAGACGGCACCGAAGACGGTCGTGTTGATCAACATGAAGAGCGTGACCGTCGCCGGCAGCGACTGCGCCATGCCGCTCGGGACAGGGCGGCCCCGGCCGGCCGTCTCACTCACGACCACGATCTGCCGCGGCTCGGCGGCGATCGTCCCCAGGCGGTCCGCGAAGGCGTCGTCGAAGCGCAGCCCGTCGCCCCCCTCCGGCGCCGGCCGCTCGTCTCCCTCGGGCGCGGTCGCTCCCCCGCCGCCCGCCGCGCGCGCGAGATCGAGCAACGTCTTCCAGATCGCGCGGCGCACGTGCATCTCGGCCACCATCGAGGCGGAAGCGCGCATCTGCTCGCTGGCGAAGTAGTAGAGCGGCCCCTGCCGGCCGGCGGCGATGCTGTCCTGAAACCCGACCGGAATGCGCAGGCTGCGCCCCAGCGCGAGCGTCTCCGCGGCCGCCCGCTCGAGCTCGACGACGGCGAAGTCCTCGCGCTCGAGCGCCTCGATGAATGTCGTCGACAGCAGCGAGCGATCCTCGTCGATGACGTTCAAACCGATGACGACATTCCCGCTGCCCGCGCCGAAGGAGCTGAAGATGAAGATGAAGCCGATCGGCATGATCAGCATCCAGAAGATCGACGGTCGATCCTTGATCACATGCAGCAGGTCGTTGCCGGCCAATACCCACGCTCTACGCACGCCCTAGACCCCCTGCGCGAAGCGGCGGCGCATGAGCAGCGCGCTCGCCAGAACCGTAACCACGCCGGTTGCGAGGAAGACGATCAACGGCAGCGCGATGTCCGCGATCGTGCCGCCGGCGATGAGCAGCGACTGATAGCCCTCGATCGCCCAGTAGTTGAGGGTCAAGGGCGCGATTTCGCGCGCGAGCTGCGGCAAGTTGTTGAGCGGAATGAACGAACCGCCGAGAAACGCCATCACCATCAGCGCAATCGAGGCGATCGTACCTCCCTGGCGTTCGTCTCTCCCCAGGCTGTAGAGCAAGGAAACGAACCCGGTCACGGCGACGAGAAAGAAGAGCGAGAGCAGTGCAAAGGCGGGCAGGTCGGCGCGCGCGCCGAGCAGCAGGGCTCCGATCAACGCCATCGCAATCACGACCAGCAGACCGATGGCGACCGTGGCGAGCAGCTTGCCGAAGATGACCGCGCTGGCAGGGATCGGCGCAGCGAGCTGGCGCGCGAGGGTCCGCTGGCGCTTCTCCTGAAAGATGTCGGCCGTCAGCCCGATCGCCAGCATGAAGAGCGCAAAGGAGGCCATCCCGGGCAGCACGTAACGGAAGATCAGGCCGAAGTCCGACCCGCCGTCTTCCTCGTCATCGCCCTCCGGCTCGGCGGCCCGATCGCCGGCGTCGGCGTTTGCCGCGCCTTCCGCGGACGCGGGGGGCACTTCCAGCGGAGAGGCGACCGTCGACAGCGTGATCGCCGGGGGAAAGAGGAACTGGCCGAAGCCGCGCATGCTGCGGTTGACCATCACTGCGATGTCGGCCACCTGGGCATCGGGCGCCCATGGCTCGGCGGCCGCATCGTCGCCTGCGAGCGCGCGGATCCGTTCCAGCGGCGCCGCGAGCAGGGTCGCGCCGCCCTCGAGCAGGAGGGTCAGAAACTCCGCCGTCTCCTCGACCGCAAGCGGTCCGATCGCCGCCGCCGGGTTGCGCACGACGCGTAGCTGCGTCGGCTCGCGCTCGAGCACTGCGCGGCTGAAGCCCGCGGGGATCACGATCGCGCCCGCCACGCGGTTCTTCTCGATCTGCCGCTCGGCCGTCGGCCAGTCGGTTTCCTCGACGTCGAGGAACTGCGCCGCTTGCTCCTGCCCCAATGCCCCCCGCACCAGGCCGGCGACGAATTCGCCGTCCTGATCGACGAGCGCGAGCGAGAAGCGCGGCGTCTGAGCGCTCCCACCCGATCCGAAGGCAAGCGCGATCAGCCCCGAGAAGACGAACGGAAACGCCAGGAAGACGAGCGGCGCCAGCGGAGAGCGCAACCGCAGCAGCAGGTCCTTACGCAGAATCCACCAAACGGCGCGCACGCCTCAACCTCCTCTTGCTCGTCCGGCGATCTCTTCCTAGTCCCGCAGCTCGCGTCCCGTGAGCTTGAGAAAGACCCCCTGCAGGCCCGGCTCCTGGATCGAAACATCATCAACACCGAGATCGGGCGTCAAGACTCGTCCCAGGATCTCCGCCAGCTCGCTCCGCCCTCCGTGCACATCGAGCAACGCATGCCCGTCTTCGAGCGTCACGACCCGCACGCGCTCATCCGCCCGCAACACGTCGCGCATCCGCTCCGCCGGGAACTGACCGCGCAAGCTAAGGATATCGCCCTCGCCCACCAGCCGGGTCAACTCCGGCAACGTCCCCTCGGCCAGCAGGCGACCATGATCGATGATGCCGATGCGATCACAGAGCTGCTGCGCCTCTTCCAGGTAGTGCGTCGTGTACAGAACGGTCGTCCCCGCCCGGGCCACGTCGCGCACGACCTGGAGAATATTCAGTCGCGCCTGGATGTCGATGCCGACCGTCGGCTCGTCGAGCAGCAGCAGACGCGGCTCATGGATCATGCCGATCGCCAGATTGAGCCGGCGCTGCATCCCGCCCGAAAACTTGCGCGTTGCCTCGCGCGCGCGGTCGGCGAGTCCGACCACCCCGAGTACGGTGTCGATGCGGGCGCTGAGTGCGCGGCCGCCGAGTCCGGCGAGGGAGCCCCAGAAGCGCAGATTCTCACGCGCGGAGAGGTCTTCGTAGATCGCCGTCTCCTGCGGCACGACGCCGATGCGCCGCTTGAAGGCCCGGGGGTTGGACTTCAGATCGATCTCCTCGAGCGCGATCTGGCCCTCGTCCGGCTCGAGCAAGCCGCAGATACAAGAAATCGTCGTCGTCTTGCCCGCGCCGTTGGGCCCCAGCAGGCCGTAGATCTCGCCCGGGGCAACGCTGAAGGAGACGTCGGCCACGGCGGTCAGCGGCCCGAATGACTTGACGAGCTGGCGAACGACAAACATGAGCGGCCCCCGTCTGGCGCGTCCCGATCCTCTAGGTCCCACTCGCAATCGGCCGCCAGGCTAGCAGGTCGACCGGCGGCGGGCAACTGCAACCCGCGACGGGGGTTCCTTGACACCCGGGGAAGCAGACGCCTACTATGCGCGCAACGTATTCGGACTCCTGTGACCCTAAAGAGGACTGGCCCATGCGTCCGCGCGCCATTCAGGTGCGCCTGGCGGCGGTTCTGCTGTCGGGACTCGCCCTCGGGGCACTCGGCTTGCTTGAACCCCTGATCGGGTTCTGGGAGCACTTCCATCTGCTCGGCGCCCCGTGGCCAACGCTGCTGCTCTTCTACCTTGGCAGTGGACTCGCGATCGCGATCGCCGCCGGAAGCGCCGTTTCGATTGCCTTGGCCTTCCGCTCCGCGCAATGGATGCCGGTCGCGATCGCCGCCTACTACGCCACCGCGACGGCCGCGCTGGCGGCGGCGATCTTCCTGACGCCGGTGGTTCATCGCGAGCTCGTCAGTTTCAACGTGCCGGTCTCGAAGCTGATCATCTTCCCCGTGCTCCTCGTCTTGGGCGCCGCGTTCACCTACAAGGGCACGCGGCGGATCGTCATGCCGCTGTTCACCGCCCTCTTCGGCTACCCGAGCGGGCGCATCGCGCTCCTGCGCCTGACGATGTGGCTCCTGCTGATCGGGCTGCTGATCCCGGTAACGATCGCCAAGGATCTGCGCAGCCGCTATCGCGGCAGCGGCCGCCCGCCGCGCCCGGCGCTGGCCACGCGGCCGAGTCACGATCCGGTGCAGAACGTGCTTCTGATCACGATCGATGACCTGCGCGCAGACCATCTCGGGAGTCACGGCTATGCCCGGCCGACCTCACCGCGGATCGACGCGCTGGCGCGCGAAGGCTACGACTTCACTCGCTGTTTCGCGCAGGCGAACTGCACCGAGCTCAGTTTCGGGTCGATCTTCACGTCGCTCTATCCCTCGACGCACGCGGTGCGCCGTACGGGCGGCGTTGCCTCGCGCCTGCCGGCGCGCATCGAGACGCTCGCCGAGCGCATGCGCGACGCCGGATTGTCGACGCACGCCTTGATGACGAATCCCTTCCTGAAGCGCGAATGGGGTCTCACGCAGGGGTTCGACACTGTCTGCGAGTACCACTTCGGCTACCTGGACTTGATGCCCGTGCGACTCCTGCGCCAGTTCGGGCTCGCGCTCTCACCCGAACGGATCGGATACCTGCAGATCCCGCGCGCGAGCGTGGTCGTAGACGATGCGATTGCGCGCATCGAAGAAGAGAGGCACACGCCGTTCTTCCTGCACGTGCACTTGATGGACACACACCCGCCCTACATCCCGCCGGCAACCTACGAGGAACGCTACCGCACCGCGAGCGCCGCTCGCGTTCCCGCGCGCCGCCTATGGCGCAACACCTGGCCGGTAATCGAGATGCTTCCTTCGGAGCGGGAACTGCTGCCGCCGAGCGAGCGGCAGCGGATGATCGACCTCTACGACGCTGCGATTCGCTACGTCGATGACCAGGTCGGACGCCTGCTCGACGCACTCGACGCCGCCGGACTGGCTGAGCGCACGCTCGTCCTGCTGACCTCCGATCATGGCGACGAATTCCTCGAGCATGGGGATATCTTTCACAAGAGCCCGTTTCTCTACGACGAGCTGATCCATGTGCCGTTGATCGTGCGCGTCCCCGAGCGCCAGGGCGAGAGGGTCACCGAGCTCGTACGCCACATCGATCTCGCACCCACGCTGCTCGAGCTCTTCGGGCAGCCGCCGATCGAAGCCGCTCAGGGCACTTCGCTGCTGCCCTTGCTGGGCGGGGACCGTGCGGCCTGGACCGCTCAGGCCGCCTACAGCCAATCCTACGAGTTCATCGCCGTGCGCACCCCGGAGCGCAAGTTGATGTACGATCTCGCCCGCGACCGCACGTTCTGCTTCGACCTGCGTACCGATCCGCGCGAGCTGCACAACGTCTACGGCACTGACGCGGGGTGCGATTCGCTCGACGAAGCGCTGATGGAGTTTCTCAAGCGCGTCAGCGTGCCGGCCGACACGCGACCGAAGATACCGATCGACTCGCAGACGCGCGAAGTGCTCGGCACGCTAGGCTACATCGATCTCTAGCCGCCCCCATCGTCGCGCCCGCGCGGCGCCGCGCCGGGCGGTTCCGGCGGCTCGCCTGAGGCCCCCAGCAACCAGACGATCCCGCGCTTGAAGGGCAGGTGCGAACCAAGCAACAGCGCCCGCTCCTCGGGCCCGAAGACGCGCAGCGCCCGCATCATCAGGAACTGCGCCAGGAGGGCCAGGGCGATCGCTCCTCCGACCGCAATCGGCCCGCGCAGCGCGGTGCGTACGAACCAGAAGGGCAGCACGACCGCGGACGCGGCCAGCACGCGCGCCAGATCGCTCCAGGGCACGGCGAGGCCGCGCACGTAGCGTCGGCTGACGACATACTGGGCGATCGCGCTCGCCGCGAGCGCCGCCGCCACCGCCCAGACCCCGCCCCAGATCCCGAGCGGCGGGATCAGCAGCAGGTCGAGGGTGACGTTGAGCGCCGCCCCTCCGGCGGCGATCAGCAGATTGGCGATCGTCCGTTCGCGCACGTAGAGCGCCATGCGCAGCGGCGTGGCGAAGAAGCCGAGCATGAAGACGAGGAAGAAGGCCTGGCAAACGGGCATCCCCGCCGCCATCGGCGCGCCGTACAAAACGTCGTAGGCTTGCCCGCCGAAGACGAAGCCGGTCAGCGAGACCGGTACAACCAGCACGAAGAGCAAACGGAAGTAGAGGCGGATGCCGCGGCGCAAGCCGTCGCCGCCATGCGTGTCGGTCTCCGACAGCGTCGCCAAGACGACCGGCCAGATCGCGAGCGGCACGAACTCGAGGATCATCTGCCCCAAGTTGTACGCGGCGTTGTAGAAGCCGACCTGGGCCGGATCATGGAAATAGCCGATCACGAGCGTTTCCGAGGAGCGCCACAGGACCTGGTTGATCAGCGCGCCGAGCGCGATCGGCAAAGCATAGCCGGCCGTGCGCTTCAGCGGCATCCCCTCCCCTTCGGCGTCCCGGATCCACGGCATGAGGGCGCGCAGGCGCGGAGCGAGCAAGAGGATCCCGAAGCAGAAGCTGCCCGCGACGACGTAGATCACGCCGCGCACCTCGGCGCCGTCCCGCACCAACCACAACAGCAAGGCGACGAGCGCCGCCTTCTGCGCGACCGAGGCGATCGTCAGCCAACGCATGCGACGCAAGGCGGTATAGACGCTCGTCAGCAGCGTCCAGAGGTTCTCGAAGACGAGCAGCACGGCACCCAGCGGCAGGATCGTGCTCAGATCGGCGTGCTGCAGATCGCTCAGCCAGCCGCGCAGGAGGTACGCGGCAACAATGACCACCGCCCAGCCGATCAGCTGCAGCCAGAGCGAGCGCAGTAGCAGCTGGCGCGTCCCGCGTCCATCCTGTCTGACGCGCAGCTCCGGCAGAAAGCGGAGCACCGCCTGGGCCAGGCCCAGCCCGATCCCGAGCGAGAAGAAGCGGGCGATGTTGAGGTAGATGCTGTAGACGCCGTAGGCGTACTCGCCCAGGCCACGCACGATCAAGACGTTCGAACCGATCGCCAGCAGCGAGACGAGCACCTTCGCCACCAAACTCCAGGCCATCGCTCCCGGAACCTCGCGCGATACCTGGGCGCGTGAAGTGGTGCCGTCGTCACGCACGCTCAATACACCTCGATCAGCCCGACCGTCTCACCGCGGTAGGCGTCGTCATCGCTCAGGAAGTGACGCAGCGGGAGGTTCGGCAGGAACGTCTCTTCCATCCACGTCACCTGCAGGCGGTACTCGCCGCTGACGGCGTAGGTCGGAATCGGGATTTCGACGCGATCGACAACGTATCGGTCGCGGGGCCAATGCTCGCACCCGAACAGCCCGTCGAGCGGCACCTCCTCCTCGCGCAGGCGGTAGGTCTGACCTTCGAGCCGCTCGTGCAGCAGCCGATGCAGCTTGCTGAAGCGGTAGGTCCAGAGCCAGTCGCGCGGGCTGCGCGCATCCATCCGCAGGTGGGTCTGCAGGGGGAAAGGCGGCGGCTCCCCGACACGGCGCCAGAAGAGCGTCAAACCGAGCTGCTCCCCGCGCGCCACGACGGGGCGCTCGATGTCGATCGCCGCCAGCGTGACGCCGGCGATCGTATCCGGCAGGACCGGCCGCGCGTCGGCCGGAAGCGTGCGCATCAGGATCCGGTGGGTGCGCGTTTCCGTCGACGGGTGCGCCGGGGTGCGCTCGCCCGGCTTGACGATTCCGGAGAGCAGATCGAGATTCTCGGCGCGCACGGCGTAGAGTGCCCCCGCGTCGCCCAGATCCCAGATTGTCCTGAGCAACGCCCGATCGGCCTCCAGGGCGCGCGCCTGGCGCACGGCGATCGCCGGCCCGACGCTGCAGAAGAACAGGTGTCGCCGCCGCGGGAAGTCGGCATTGAGCAGCACGTAATCGACGCTGAAGCGCCGGCAGATGCGCGCCTTCTCCCCCGTGCCGATATAGGGGCTGAGCACGTCGCGGCTGCCCGCCAGTCGTTCGAGCGCGAGGGAATCGGCCGGGCTGCCGTGCTGGTGCAGCACGCAGACGCTGCGGTGGCGCGTCAGCGCCGGGATGGCGTAGCTCGTCAGTGGATCGCTGAGCACGACGGCCGGCGCCGGCAGCTCGCGATCGAGCCGCTGCAGCACATCGCTCCATTGCAGGATCGAGCGCTCGCCGAGTCGTTCCAGGTTGGCGGTGGAATAGGAGCGGGCGAAGGCGTCGAGCCGGGGGAAAAGCAGCAGCAGCATCAGGGCATAGAAACCGAGCGCGGTCACCACGCGTCGCCAGGAGTCGATCCGCAACAGCCCAACGCTCATCCAGCCGGCGACGTAGGCGAGCACGAGCAGGAACGGCACGAGCAGGGCGAAGCGCGCGATCAGGTAGCCGAAGTGCGGTTCGAGCCAGACCGTCAGCCAGGGATTGAGCAGGACCAAGAGCGGCGCAAAGCTCAACGTGACGAGATAGACGACCGCATCGCTCTCGCGCAAGCGCCGAAACAGGAAGCAGGCCAAGAGAATGCCGGCAAACCCGACGCCGCCGAGGAAGCGCGCCCACTCGAAGGGACTGACGATGAAGAGCGAATCCGTCAGGTAGACAACCCCCTGGCGGTGCGTGTGGATCAAGTTGGCGCTGCCCGAGGCGAACAGCAGGCGCCAGGCCGTGATCGGCGCAATGCCGATCAGCACCGCGCCCAGCGCGCGCAACACGCGCCGCAAGCTCTGGTGGCGGGGACCGCGCACAAGCAGCAAGCCCAGGGCGAAGGCGCCCAGCGAAAACAGAATCGCGACCAGGGAGAAGGCGTGCGTCGCCGCGGCACCCAGGGCGGCAACGGCCAGACAGGCGAGCATGCCGCGCCGGCAATCGCCGAGTACGTAGCGCAATGCCAGCGCAAGGACGCCCCAGGAGAGCACGACCCCCATGTAGTTGCCGTAGGCGAGACGCGCGAAGAGACCGCGATTGACCTCGCCAAAGCAGATCACGGCGAGGAATGTGGCGAAGAGCGCGGTCCCCTCGCTGCGCAGGACGCGACGCGCCAGGGTGTGGAACAAAATCAGGGCGAAGGGCACGAGCAGGCCGGGTGAGAGCATCCAGAGGCGCGGGGCGGAAATGCCCGTCAGCATTGCCAAACCGGCAAGGATGACGTGGAAGAAACCCTTGCGCGGGTCGACCGTCGGCCCGTCGCCGTCGGCGTGAAAGACGGTGCGCGGCAGTACGCGATTGCACTCCACCATCTCTCGAATCGAGGCGATGTGGTCCGGCGAGTCGGTCGCGTAGCCGAAATTGCCACCGGCGTGAAAGGCGAGCAGAGCGGTGACGACGACGATCATCGTCAAGACGATCAAGGCCGCCCAGCGCGGCGCAATCACGCGCTCGCGCTTCTGCTCTTCGCCCAGTTCATAGGCGCGTCGCAGGATCCGCTGCCAAGGATCGTCGCCGTCGCGCACGGCGTCGGGCTCGGAGCGGACCACGACGCCGGCGGCGCGCATGCCGCGCCGCGCCCGTTGGGCCGCGGCGCTGGCCGGCGGCTCCCCCTCGCGCGGTCCCGGAACGGACCCAATCGCCTCGGCCGAGCGCCCCGCGTAGCCATAGATGTCGGTCCGCGCCTCACCCTCGCGGTGGGCCGCACTTCCGCTCGCGGCAGCGCCACCGCGGCCGCTCCCGGGCCGGGCGCCGCGACGCGCGAGCCAGGGGCGCGCGGCCAGGAAGAGCCCGCCCGCCACGAGCCCCAGCGGAACCGCCCAGAGCAGAGCCACCAGGCGGCCGGCGCCGGGCGCGGCCGGCGACGGGAGCGTGACGGGGCCAAGGCGCGCGCCGCCGCCGGCGAACCAGATCGCCATGCCCAGCAGGGCATTCCAACCGACGCCGAGGAGAAAGGCGCGCGTGACGCGCGCCGCAAAGCCGACGCGCGGGCGCGGCAGCAGAATCTGAT
>Ga0180430_10001852_pt1 | contig 19937 bp, 22 predicted proteins | sample SS_ome_9_FD_132999 | JGI IMG/M metagenome (GOLD analysis project Ga0180430, IMG submission 132999) | Hypersaline lake sediment archaeal communities from the Salton Sea, California, USA - SS_1_S_2 metaG | ecosystem: Environmental > Aquatic > Non-marine Saline and Alkaline > Hypersaline >... | reverse complement strand
TTCCCTGGCACAAGCAATTATGGCGAAACCTGCAACACCGTCGTGCCCAGGAGAATTTGCCACATGCCCTATTACTAGCGGGCCCAGACGGAATAGGGAAGCGCCAATTTGCTGAACGCATTGCCGCCGCACTGGTATGTGAAGACGGCTCTGTGGACAGCCAGCCATGCGGCCATTGCAAAGGATGCCAGTTGGCCTCCGCGTCGACGCATCCAGATATTTGCTGGCTGGAACCGGAAGAAGAGGGAAAAAATATACGCATCGATGCCGTCCGCGAACTGATTGGTCGCAGCGTACTGACTACGCAAGCAAAAGGCTCGAGGATATTTGTCATTTCACCGGCTCACGCAATGAACCGGGCGGCTTCGAATGCGTTGTTGAAAACGCTGGAGGAGCCTGCTTCCTCGAGCTCGCTCGTTCTGATCAGTTCCCAGCCACATTTGTTGCCCGCAACCATACGAAGCCGGTGCCAGACGATGGTTTTCAAACCCGTGGAGACTCGACAGGCGGAACAGTGGTTGTCCGGAAAGGTCCCCGAGCCAGATTTGCGGCCATTGTTGGCATTGACTGGAGGTGCGCCGTTACAAGCCCTGCGGGCAATGGAAGAAGGGTGGTTGGCAGACGCGGAGGGAATGTTGAAGCAGTTGACGGAACTAAAGTTTCGCAAAGTCAATCCGATGCATGTAGTAGAACAATGGACTTTACGTTCCTTGGGATCGATATTCCTGGATTTTTCGCGTATTTGTAACGATCTGGCAATTCTGGCGAACACACGAAACACTCAGCGCCTTTTCATGCCACAGTTCAGGGAATCATTAGAAATACTTGCCAAAGGCATGGATTTAAAGCGATTATTCGCTTTTTCTGACGAGCTCAATAAACTGCAAAGACAAATGGCCCACAATCTTAATTCACAGATGCTGCTTGAAAAATTGATGACGGATTGGTTGTCACTGACACGGCCGGGGGCACGTTGATGGCCGCTCCGCGCGCACGTCAGGGGATCCTATCTCTTACGATCAAGGATAAGAGTGCCCTGTATGCGGCTTACATGCAGTTCGTGAAGAATGGTGGCCTGTTCATTCCTACAACCAAAAGCTACAAACTCGGGGACGAAGTCTTCATGCTGCTTAGCCTGATGGATGAAGCTGAACGGATCCCCGTGGCCGGAAAGATCATTTGGGTTACGCCGGTCGGCGCAGAGGGAAATCGGGCAGCAGGAATCGGGGTACAGTTCAGCGATCAGGATGGTGGTATGGCTCGTAACAAGATTGAAGGATATCTGGCCGGCTCGCTGGATTCAGATAAACCCACCCATACGATGTAAACGCGAGCAATTTGCGCCGCCCATCCCCCTCACTTTTGACGGAATCGTCTGATGTTGGTTGATTCGCACTGTCACCTGGATCGTGTCGACTTATCGCCTTACGACAACAAATTTTCCCGGTTTGTGGATCAAACGGTCGACAGTGGGGTATCACACATGCTGTGTGTTTCCATCGACTTGGAGTCGTATCCTGACATGCTCCGCTTGGTGGAGGCTTATCCCGGTATTTTTGTCTCAGTTGGCGTGCACCCCTGCGACAAGGATCGCCGTGAACCCTCTGTCGATGAACTGGTCGCGCTGGCAAAGCATCCCAAGAACGTGGCGATTGGCGAAACCGGATTGGATTATTTCCGCGCCGAGGGTGATTTGGGATGGCAGCGTGATCGCTTTCGCCGGCATATCCAGGCTGCTCGTCAGGCGGCGAAACCGCTTATCATTCACACGCGGGAAGCACGCGAAGACACCATCAGCATCCTCGAACAGGAACAGGCTGCCGATGTGGGCGGCGTCATGCATTGTTTCACCGAAACCTGGGAGATGGCTCAGGCAGCTATGGAAATGGGGTTTTATATCTCTTTCTCGGGCATCGTGACCTTTCGCAATGCCGAAGAGTTGCGAGACGTAGCATCCAAGGTTCCATTGGATCGCATGTTGATCGAAACCGATTCGCCCTACCTGGCTCCGGTTCCGCATCGCGGCAAACCGAATCAGCCCAGCTATGTGTCTCATGTAGCGCAGGCGATCGCTGAACTTCGTGGCGTCCCCGTTGACGATCTCGTGCACACAACAAACGACAACTTCTTCCGCTTGTTTTCGTCAGCACGAGCAAGCTGATACTGAATCAACTCGTGCGGCAGGGAAGCCAGCATGCAAGCTATTTTCATACGGCCATCGGCCATCGCCAGACGCGGTTTCGCAGGTATCGTTTCAGTCGTCTCGATGCTCTGGGCTCTCTTTTCGAGCGATCTGCTCCTGTGGTCTGGCATGCAGCTTTTGATACTGATCCAGGCACACCGGATCTGGATGACAACCGTGGGCCTGGCAAGGCCGCTGAGGCTGTTTCGTCAAGGCAATTGGCACCTGGAACCAGAAGGTTTGGAATCCCAGGAACTACTCTCTGTAGTGCCCGGCCTCGTATCGCCACGACTGATCACCGCGGAATTGCGCTCGTCAGGGGTGTTGTACAGAATTGTCGTGCCGTCCGATGGGCTGCCTCCCGCTGAACATTGGCAACTCAGGCGTCTTGTGCTTCAAGGCGTGAGCGGCCAGAGAGAAAAAACCTGACTCAGGTTTTGCGCTTCGGCACGTAGTTATCAGGGATTAGAATTGTCGGCTCGCGCTGATTTTCGTCAACTTCCGGGAAATCGATATTGTAATGTAGGCCGCGGCTTTCCCTACGTCGCCGCGCCGACTGCACGATCAAATCGGCCACATCGACCAGGTTGCGAAGTTCCAGGAGGTCATTGGAAACCCGGAAGTTACCGTAGTACTCGTCAATTTCGTGCTGCAGGAGGTTGATGCGGCGTCTCGCTCGCGCCAGTCTCTTATTGCTGCGCACAATACCGACGTAATCCCACATGAAGCGACGTAACTCCTCCCAGTTGTGTGAAACCACCACTTCTTCATCGGAGTCGGTGACGCGGCTCTCATCCCAGTCGGGTAAAGACTCGATCTCCCATTCCTCCAGCCGTTCGAGGATATGTTCAGCCGCCAGTTCACTGTAGACCAGGCACTCGAGCAAGGAATTGCTGGCCATCCGGTTGGCGCCATGCAGACCTGTATAGGCCGTTTCACCAATTGCATAAAGGCCACTGATATCCGTTTCGCCTTTAGCGTCTACCTTGATTCCACCACAGGTATAGTGCGCAGCGGGCACGACGGGCAATGGCTCTTTACGCATGTCGAACCCGAGTTCCAGGCAACGGGCATGAATCGTCGGAAAATGGTCTTGGATGAATGCTGCTGACTTGTGGCTGATGTCCAGGTAGAGGCAGTCACTACCCAGGCGCTTCATCTCATGGTCAATGGCCCGGGCTACCACGTCTCTAGGAGCCAGTTCCGCTCGCTCATCGAAGCGCGGCATGAAACGGGTTCCGTCGGGTAGCAGCAAGTGTCCGCCTTCACCACGCACTGCCTCGCTGATCAGGAACGATTTCGCCTTCGGGTGATAAAGACAGGTCGGATGAAACTGGATGAACTCCATGTTGGCGATGCGGCATCCGGCACGCCAAGCCATCGCGATGCCATCGCCGGTTGCCACGTCGGGGTTGCTTGTGTAGAGGTACACTTTGCTGGCACCCCCGGTAGCCAGTACCACGCAGCGCGCTCCGACCGGGATGACTTTGTCATTCGTGACATCGAGCAGGTACGCACCCGTGCACTTCTTGCAACCGCGAGCATCACGTCGAGTGACCAGGTCAACGGCAATATGATGCTCAAATACGTGAATATTTGGATGCGCGTTAACCTGACCAACCAGGGTGGTTTCCAGTGCCCGCCCCGTCGCGTCTGCCGCATGGGCGACACGGCGGTGGCTGTGCCCCCCCTCGCGAGTGAGGTGGAAATCCGAATCGCCGGTTGGCGGAGACTGGGTGAAAGTCATTCCCTCGGCCTGCAGCCATTGAATGCTCGCGGGCCCTCGCTCCACGACGGTTCGCACGACAGATTCACGGCATAGGCCGGCACCGGCCTTCAGGGTATCCGCCACGTGTGAATCGATCGAATCGGTTGAATCAAGCACTGCGGATATACCGCCCTGAGCATAGAGCGTATTGCCCTCGGCAAGATCGCGCTTGGATATAACGGCGCAATTGACGTTTTTGGGCAGACGCAGAGCCATGCTCAGACCGGCAGCACCACTGCCAATAATCAGTGCGTCGAAATGATGCTGTGGGGCTTTAACCATGGGTTGTCGGCTACATTGTCCGGCTGCGTAAACGTGGGCCGGGAGGCCCATGTGATGGTAAGGTTAAGCCAAGCCGCCGCCGATACCAAATTCGGAGCGGTGGATAGTATGCTTTCAATAGTCATTTCCTCGAACCAAATGAGTCCATTCCAGCAGTCCGTCGATAATCTTTTTTTGTTTTTTGGCGGGTTTGGCAGTGAACTTGTGCCGCTTACCCGTGTCCATTTTTCAGCTATGGATGATTTGGCCTGCCTGCCCGAGAGCGTAAACGCATGACCTCGAATAAAGCGGCAGACCAGTTGCTGGTGGAAAGGGTACAACAGGGCGACAAAAAGGCATTTGATGTGCTGGTGCTCAAGTACCAGCAGAAGGTGGCGAATCTGATTGCCCGTTATATCCGGGATCCGTCTGAAGTGCTGGATGTGACACAGGAAGCGTTCATAAAGGCGTACCGTGCATTGCCGAATTTTCGTGGTGACAGCGCCTTTTACACCTGGTTGTATCGTGTGGCCATCAACACTGCCAAGAATCACCTGGCAGCGGCCTCGAGGCGTCCTCCACAGGACGACATCGAGGCGGAAACGGCCGAACAGATGGATATGGGGACGCGCCTGAAAGAACAGGACACCCCCGAGCAGCTGGCCATGCAGGAGCAGGTGGCGGGTGCCATCAGGGCTGCGATGGAGGGCTTGCCCGAAGATTTGCGGACTGCCATTTCTCTGCGCGAATTTGAGGGGTTGAGCTATGAAGAGATCGCAGAAGCAATGGATTGTCCGATTGGTACGGTGAGGTCGCGGATTTTCCGTGCGCGTGAGGCGATAGACAAGAAATTGAAACCTTTAATTGGTACCTGACGATGAGTGACCGCAAACGCGAGATTCAAATTGAAAAGCTTTCTGCATTCCTGGATGGCGAATTGTCGGAACATGAACAAAACACCTTCACGCAGGAATTGTCCGCGGACCGGGAACTTCAGGCCCAGCTGATGCGCTTTCAGGCGGTGAGCGCTCAGTTGCATCGGGAGGAGACTTCCTGGGTGGATGCCTCGCCGGTGGCTGATTTGGTCAGCGCCCGACTGGAGAGCGAACCAACAGTGTTCGCGCCACGCAAGCATCGACCGGGTTTCAAAGTGCCGAGGATGGCGATTGGGGCCGCATTGGCCGCTACCGTAGCCGCGGTCGCGGTCTCCGTCGCGCCACAGTTGCTTGAGTCAGGTTCGGAGCCATTGCCGCAGGAGACCTTCGCATTCTCGCCTCGTTTATCGGTACCGGCAGTTGATGCAACGAGGGTTGCCCTGGGGAACATGAGACCGGAAGCACAGGAGGCTGCCCCCGGGGTTGATGCTCAACGATGGAAATTGTTGCAACCTGACCAGCAGCACAGACTCAACGAGTATCTGCTCGAACACAACGAATTTGCGGGGCGCCTGAGTGTTACCAATCCCAACGTTCACGTAGGTTTTATTAGTAGCGAAAATGTTCCGGATTGAAAGCCTGCTGGGCGCCCTCTTGCTGGGCGCCACAAGCTTCGCCCAGGCCAATAACCCTGCGGCTGATTGGTTTGAACGAATGCGTGATGCCGTGCATGGTGTCAACTACGAAGGACGCTTTGTGTATCAGGTGGGCTCTCAGCTCGAGTCCATGTACGTGGTTCGCAGGGTCACGGGAAATGCGGAGTTCGAGCGTCTGGTCGCTCTCAATGGAGACGAAAAACAGGTTATCCGGGGAGACAGGGCCGTTGCCTGCCTGGTACCGGGAAAACATCGGGTCAGCGTCATAGAGGGGATGGTTGAATCGCCGCTGCAATCCAACGAGCCGGATGTCGAAAAACTGCAGCGCCATTACGCTTTCAGTCTGCACGAGGGCCAGCGTGTGGCAAACAGGCGTGCGCGAATGATCAAGGTCGAACCGTTGGATACGCTCCGTTTTGGTTACGAGATCTATGTCGATGTGGACACGGCGCTTCCGCTAAGAACGGTGATGCTGGATACGCAAGGGGTTCAGCAGTCGCAAATGATGTTCGTGGACCTGAAAACAGGTTCAGACATCACCCCAATCGAACACGATCTCTCCGCTCTGCAGCTGGCGCAAGCCGACCGTATCACGGTCTCTGCTGATATTTCTGATCCCTCATACTCATCCTGGCGATTCGAAGGATTGCCAGACGGTTTCGAACTCCGCAGCTATCGCGTCGATGGTGAACGGGAACATTTCATTCTGTCAGATGGCCTGGCTACGCTTTCGACGTACCTGGAACCAGCGGACCCGGTCAACGGCCTGAATGGTTTTTCCCGTGTCGGTGCGACCAACGCCTTCGGCACCGTGCGTGCGAATCACCAGATCACTGCTGTCGGTGAGGTGCCTGCAAAAACCTTGCGCCTGATCGCAAATGCCATCGTTCCCAAATGATCGAGCAGAATGCGACCGTCGTTCAGGTGTTGGAGGATTCGGTCCTGATCAGCACACAGCGTCAGTCCGGCTGTAACTCCTGCAATGTGAAAGGTGGTTGTGGCACCTCGCTGATCGGCCAGTTATTCCCAAATCGTCCTAGACAGCAGTTGCTGCTTCCGCTGGACGGCCTTGCCTTGCGCCCCAAGGCTGGAGACAGGGTGCTGATCGGGATTGATGAGGGTTACCTCCAAAAAACCACGCTTTTGCTCTATCTGGTGCCTCTGATTGGATTACTGCTGGGGGCCTTATTTGGCGCCTACCTTGGCGGCCTTCCCGGTAGCCTTTTTGGCTCGGAACTGATGAGCATTCTGTTTTGTCTACTCGGTTTGAGTGTCGGGCTGTGGGTAACCAGTCGCGCCACAGCAAACGACAGTGGCCGCTCGGCACAGGCGGTAAAACTCCTGCGGATCGAGCCGGCGAGTCTGGCTGTCGGAATAGTGGGGTCGACGCCTTCGTCACAAGCGAATAAAACTTCAGATACCAACCAAGCGAATTGAACGGACCATCAAATCATGCGTACTAAAGCCAGTATTACTTTCTTTGCCAGCCTGCTGCTTCTAGCGACGTTGTTTAGCCAGCATGCCGTCGCGCGCTCATTGCCGGACTTTACCGAACTGGCAAAAGACAACAGCCCTGCCGTGGTGAACATCAGTACCCGCCAAAACGGCAAGTCAATGCGTCAGCTGCGCAAGCACTTCCAAATGCCTGACATTCCGGAGGACAGTCCGTTCCATGACTTCTTCCGCCGTTTCTTCGACGAGGGTTTCCCGCAAATGCCGGAACAGGAAGCCCAGTCGCTCGGCTCTGGCTTCATCATTTCTGAGGATGGTTACATCCTCACCAACCATCACGTCGTGGAAGGTGCAGATAAGATCGAGGTACGCCTCAGCGATCGTCGTTTCTTCGAAGCGGAAATCATTGGAAGCGATAAGGGCAGCGATGTTGCCCTCATCAAGATTGAAGCGGGCGATCTGCCGACCGTGAAAGTGGGGAAAAGCAATGACCTGGAGGTCGGCGAGTGGGTCTTGGCCATTGGCTCACCCTTTGGCTTCGATCATACGGTGACCGCGGGAATTGTCAGCGCCAAGGGACGCAGTCTGCCCAGCGAAAACTATGTCCCGTTCATTCAGACCGATGTTGCCATCAACCCTGGAAACTCTGGTGGACCGTTGTTCAATCTCAACGGTGAAGTGGTTGGGATAAACTCACAAATCTACAGCCGGACCGGCGGCTTTATGGGCTTGTCTTTCGCCATTCCCATCGAACTGGCAATGAATGTTGCCGAACAGATCCGCGAGACTGGCAGCGTTTCACGCGGCTACCTGGGTGTCCTCATCCAGGACGTCGACCGTGATCTGGCTGAGTCTTTTGGTCTCGACCAGCCACGCGGTGCCCTGGTATCGCAGGTACTGCCTGACACGCCAGCAGAAAAGGCCGGATTGCAGGCCGGTGACATCATTATTGCTTTCAACGGTCGGCAGATACACAGCTCCAGCGAGTTGCCACCAATCGTTGGCGCGAGCCGGGTCGAGGAAGATGCAAACCTCGAGATCATTCGCAATGGCAAGAACAAAAAACTGAAGATCCGGGTTGCTCAGCTGCCCAAGGAGAAGCTGGCCTCAACGGAACAACCAAGCAAGCCCGCCACTCCGGATGTTGTCGAAAAGCTCGGTCTGACCGTCACCGACATGACCCCGGAGGCCCGCAAGCGCAGTGGACTTTCCGAAGGCGGCGCTCTGGTCACCCGCGTATCGCCCGGCGCTGGGCAACGGGCCGGATTCCAGCGTGGTGATGTGGTGAAAATGTTCGATCGCAAGACTATCGACGGTGCGGATCACCTGCGTGAGCTGATTGAAAAAGCTTCAGGCAAAACCACGGTGGCAGTCCTGGTTCTGCGTGATGACAAGCCGCTGTTTATTGCCCTCCGCATGAATGACTGAGGGCCGGCTGAGCTTTTATTACCGAGATGGTTGTCATTTGTGCGAGGCCATGGCATCTCTGCTTCATCGGGGGTGGCCTGATGTCATGGCCAGCCTGATATGGCTCGACGTGGACAGCCGGCCTGAATGGCGGGAGCGTTATGGTTTGAGGGTGCCGGTTCTTGAGAAGAACGGGCAGGTCTTGTGCGAACTGGCAGCAGATCGGCAATGTCTCCAGGAACATTTCGGCAGCCCGGTTAATCCGGTATAATCAAAAACTTAAAGCGGTTTCGCAAGCGGAACCTCCCGTCGGGGGTTCCGTTTTTTGTGCGCCGATGCCGTATCCGTCTGTTTGGTTTCTATACAAATGACCGACCTGAGCCATATCCGCAATTTTTCTATCATCGCCCATATCGATCACGGCAAATCGACCATTGCCGACCGTTTCATTCAGGTCTGCGGTGGCCTCAGCGAGCGTGAAATGGCGGAGCAGGTACTCGATTCCATGGATCTGGAACGTGAAAGGGGTATCACCATAAAGGCACAGTCGGTCACCCTGGATTACGAAGCCAAGGATGGAAAGATCTACAAGCTAAATTTTATTGACACCCCGGGACACGTGGATTTCTCCTACGAAGTTTCCCGTTCGCTGGCGGCTTGCGAAGGAGCCTTGCTGGTCGTGGATGCGGCCCAGGGAGTGGAAGCACAGAGTGTGGCGAATTGCTACACGGCTATCGAGCAGGGCCTGGAAGTGGTGCCGGTACTGAACAAGATCGATCTTCCGTCGGCTGAGCCGGAGCGTGTAATCAGTGAAATTGAGGAGATTATCGGAATCGAGGCAGAAGACGCCCTGCGCGTCAGTGCCAAGACAGGCATTGGGATCCCGGACCTGCTGGAGGCCCTTGTTCAGCAGATTCCGCCACCAGAAGGCAACAGTGATGCGCCCCTGCAGGCGCTGATCATCGACTCCTGGTTTGATCCTTACGTGGGCGTCATTTCATTGATCCGCGTCGTCAACGGCCAAATAAAACCCAAAGACAAGATGCACGTGATGTCCATAGGCCGTACCTTCCAGGTTGAAAAGGTTGGCGTGTTTACCCCAAAACGGCTCGACAAGAAGATTCTGAGTACCGGAGAAGTGGGCTTTGTCATCGCAGGCATCAAAGAACTCGATGGGGCACCTGTAGGCGACACGATAACTCTCGACAATAACAAGGCGTCGGAGCCGTTGCCCGGTTTCCAGGAAATGCGCCCCAGGGTTTTCGCTGGCCTCTACCCGGTCAGTTCCGATGACTATGAAGATTTTCGGGATGCCCTGCAGAAACTCAAACTGAACGACGCTGCACTGCACTATGAACCTGAAACATCCCAGGCACTGGGTTTCGGTTTCCGCTGTGGCTTTCTTGGCATGTTGCACATGGAGATCGTCCAGGAGCGCCTCGAGCGGGAATACAACCTTGACCTGATCACTACCGCTCCAACAGTTGTTTACGAGGTTGAACTCAACGACGGGAGCGTCATCCAGATCGACAACCCGGCGGCACTGCCGGATCCAAGCACGATCAATGAGGTCCGCGAGCCGGTTATCGAGGCCAACATTCTTGTGCCTCAGGATTACCTGGGTAATGTGATCAACCTGTGCATCGAAAAAAGGGGTGTGCAGAAGAACCTTCAGTATCTTGGAGGCCAGGTGCAGTTAACTTACGAGTTGCCAATGAACGAGGTGGTGCTCGATTTCTTCGACCGTCTCAAGTCCGTCAGCCGCGGCTACGCCTCTTTCGAATACGAATTCAAACGATTCCAGGTTGGGACATTGATCAAGCTTGATATCCTGATCAATAGTGAGAAGGTGGATGCGCTATCCCTGATCGTGCACCGTGACAATGCCGATAGTCGCGGGCGCGAATTGACGGATAAGATGAAAGAGATCATTCCGCGACAAATGTTCGAGGTCGCCATCCAGGCCGCCATTGGAAGTAAGATCATTGCACGTTCCACGGTCAAGGCGTTGCGCAAAAACGTAACGGCAAAGTGTTACGGCGGTGATGCGACCCGAAAGCGCAAGTTGTTGGAAAAACAAAAGGCCGGTAAGAAGCGCATGAAGCAGGTGGGCAAGGTGGAAATACCGCAAGAGGCCTTCCTTGCAGTCTTACAGGTCGGCAAAGAAAACTGAAGAATCGCGGAAACGGTAAGGAACATGCATTCGATCATCCTATTTGGCTTTTTCGGCCTGTTAATCTGGATCATTTTTCAATTTGGTATCGAATCGGCCCTGGCGGTCGGTACGCTAATCAGCGGTATCGTCTGGCTGATTTACCGCTTGGTCAAAGGCAAACAGGAAAAAGATGCGGTCCTACCGCACTATGTGGAATATGCGCGTTCCTTTTTCCCCATTTTCCTCATCGTGTTGTTGTTACGCGCCTTCCTGGCGGAACCTTTCCGTATTCCATCCGGCTCAATGATGCCAAGCCTCCTGGTTGGAGACTTCATTCTGGTCAACAAGTTTACCTATGGGATTCGCATGCCTATCACCAAAACCAAGGTAATCGACGTCAACGAACCCGAACGAGGCGACGTGGTGGTATTCCGTTGGCCAGTCAACCCGCGTCTCGATTACATCAAACGCCTGGTTGCATTGCCTGGTGACAAAGTCCGCTACCAGAACAAAACGCTGTTTATCAATGGCGAGGCGATGAAGATCGAGCCGATAGGCCAGTACAGCCCCATCGGATCGGGAATGAGGGCTTTGGGATCGTTCGAAGGTCGCGAAGACCTGATGGGAGTCGAACATTCCGTATTGGTGAATCCGCTCGCTCCGGATTTCAGCCCGTCCTGTACCTTCATGGGGTATCAGGAGGTGGAGGTGCCGAAAGGGCATTACCTGATGGTGGGTGATAACCGAGACGATAGCAATGACGGACGTTGCTGGGGGTTCGTACCAGAGGCAAACCTCGTCGGCAAAGCCTTCTTCGTCTGGTTCAGCCTGGACTGGGAGCGCCCTGGATTCATCGCATGGGATCGAATTGGCAATTCAATTAAATGAACGTCGATTGCTGGTTTTCAAGCCTTGGGCTATTGCCTAGTATCCGTTGAGAATAATCGTTTTGCGGGAGACCAAATTCATGCCGGCTAGACTCTACAAACAGAAAGGATTGACCATGATGTCCTGGATGATTGTGATAGCAATCATCCTGTTTTTATTGTTGATTGGAATCAAGATGATTCCGACTTACCTGGAAAATTATTCAATCAGGCACGTTCTGGCAGACTTGGAGGACGATCGCCGGGTCAAGGACATGACCCGAGGTGAACTGAAGAAGATCATTCTCAAGCGATTCCAGATAAACGGGATTTATAACTTCAAACGAGAAGACATCAAGATCACAACCACCAAGGATGGGACCAAGGTGGCCCTTGACTACGAGGTGCGCAAAAAGATCGCCGGCAATGCTTCGGTACTGATGGAATTTTCAGAATCAGCCACGTTCCGTAAATGATCAACCGACTGCAGCGGCGCCTCGGGTATCAGTTCAGAAATATCGACCTGCTTGCGAGGGCCCTCACTCATCGTAGCGCCGGTGCGGGCAACAACGAAAGATTAGAATTTTTGGGCGATGCCATTCTAGGCTTCGAAACTGCAGACTACCTCTACAACAACGCTAACGATGCCGACGAAGGGCAACTCAGTCGTATGCGGGCCCATCTGGTAAAACGCGAAACCTTGGCCGAGATAGCACGAGGTCTTGAGCTTGGCCAGATTCTGCACCTGGGGCAGGGCGAGTTACGCAGTGGTGGGCAGAACCGGGATTCCATTCTTGCTGATTCCGTAGAAGCCATTATTGCCGCAGTGTACCTGGATGGAGGGCTGCAGGAATCGCGCGAACTTGTGCGTCGATTGCTCGGCCAGCGTCTGCAACATACGGATAGTGTTTTGCAGCAAAAAGACGCCAAAACCCGCTTGCAGGAGTTCCTGCAGGGACGTGGCATGACGTTGCCTGTCTACGAGGTTGTCGAGATCACGGGCGACCAGCACAAACAGGAGTTCCTGGTCACCTGTCAGGTTGATTCCGTCGACTGGGTGGCTCAGGGCAAGGGCCGTAGTCGGCGTAAGGCCGAGCAACAGGCTGCTGCGGCTTTTATTGAACACCTGGAGGGACGCAAGGCATGAATGTCCGGGATCCGGGTTCGCAGGACACTCTACCCTGTGGGTATGCCGCGCTGGTGGGCAGGCCAAACGTCGGTAAATCCACGCTGCTCAATCGACTGCTCGGCCAAAAGATGGCAATTACCTCGCACAAGCCGCAAACCACGCGCCATCGGATTCTGGGGGTCAAAACATCCGAAGAAGGGCAGGTTGTGTACATAGACACGCCCGGCATCCACCGGCGTGGCGACAAAGCCATGAATCGCTACCTCAACCGCACTGCCCATACCGCATTGCAGGAGGTCGATCTGATCCTATTCGTATGCCAGGCGATGGCCTGGAACAAGGAAGACGAAAAGGTATTAAGGACGATTGCCGAGGCAGGGATACCCTGCATCGCGGTGGTAAACAAGGTTGACACCGTAAAGCCGAAAGAGGCCTTGCTGCCTTTCCTGTCGGAACTTGCCGACCGCCATGAGTTCCTGGAGGTGATCCCGGTCTCGGCAAAAAGCGGTAGCAACATTGAGCTACTCGACAAGCACGTATTGGCAAACATGCCGGAAGGCTGGCTGATCTTTCCCGAGGACCAGATCACCGATCGGTCCGAACGATTTTTCGCTGCCGAGCTTTTGCGGGAACAGTTGATTCGTCGTTACCACCGGGAACTGCCATATTCGGTGACGGTGGAGATCGAAAAGTTTGAGGAAGAGCCGGGCCGGTACGTGATAGGCGCAGTCATTTGGGTCGAACGCGAAAGTCAACGAAAAATCCTCCTTGGGCGCCAAGGCCAAGCGATGAAAGAAGCGGCCAGCGCCGCCCGTCGACAGATGGCTGCCTTCTTTGATACAAGGGTTCACCTGGACGTCTGGATCAAAGTGAAAAAGAGCTGGTCGAGTGACGAGAGCAGCCTCGCACAACTCGGATATTCCGAATAGCATGCAGGCTGCCTCCTTGCAGCCGGCCTACGCACTGCATAGTCGCCGATACCGTGAGAGCAGCATGATCGTAGAGTTCATTACACGCGACCACGGCAGAGTCGCGCTGCTCGCAAAAGGCGCAATCGGCGGAAAACAGTCGCGGCAGCAGTTACTGCAGCCGTTTTCGCCATTATTGATAGCCTGGCGGGGAAGGGGAGAGCTGCCGCTGCTAACCTCGCTGGAGTCTGCGCAGGCCTTACCGCAGGTGGCTGGCCGGACGCTCTACTGCGGGTTCTACGTTAATGAACTGGTACTCAAGCTGACCGAACGCTACGACGCGCACAGTGATATTTTCATCGCCTATTCAAGGTGCATGCAGGACCTGATCGAAGCCGCAGGCGATAACGTGCAACTGGAATTGGCTCTGAGATTTTTTGAGCTGCGCCTGCTCAATGACTTGGGGCATGGCTTGTTGCTCGATGTTGACCAGCAGGGGCGGGAGATCGACCCCATGGCGGAGTATCATTACGATCTCGACGCAGGGCCGACGCCCTCCACGCAAGGCGAGCACAGCATCAACGGCGCCACGCTACGTGCGCTGGCAAACAATGAGCTCTCTTCTGATCTGCAAAGAAAACAGGCGCGCCAGCTGATGCGACGGATTCTGGCACACCATCTCGGTGGTAGACAGCTGAAAAGCCGTGAGCTATTCAAGACGATTGCAACGCCATGACGAAGTCAACAATGCAGATCCAACAGGTTAGAAAAATGAGCGAAAAACCAATGAAGTACGAACGCCTGCTTGGGGTGAACATCGACCATATTGCGACAATCCGCCAGGCAAGAGGAACGCGTTACCCGGAGCCAAGCCAAGCAGCGCTGATCGCTGAACAGGCCGGGGCAGACTCCATCACTCTGCATCTTCGGGAGGACAGACGTCATATCCAGGATCGGGATGTGCGGATGCTGGCCGACATGCTTCAGACCCATATGAATCTCGAGATGGCGGCCACCAGGGAGATGCTTGGCATCGCTTGTGACATATCCCCGTCGGATTGCTGCCTGGTCCCGGAAAAGCGGGAGGAGCTGACCACCGAGGGTGGACTCAACGTGGCTGAACAGATTGATTATCTAACCGATTATTGCGCTAAACTCGCTGATGCCGGGGTGCGCGTGTCACTATTCATCGACGCGGATGAGCGTCAATTGGAAGCAGCCGTTGAGGTAGGTGCGCCGGTGGTGGAGATTCATACCGGGCACTACGCTGAGGCAAAAACAAGAGCTGAGCTCGATCAGGAATTGGCGCGAATCGCGAATGCGGTTGCTTACGGAAACCGTCTTGGATTGCAGGTTAATGCGGGACACGGACTTGACTACCACAACGTGAAAGCTGTGGCGGCGATTGAAGGCATCATCGAATTCAATATCGGCCATGCAATCGTGGCACGCGCGCTGTTCAGCGGGATGGCACAGGCCGTCGCCGACATGAAGCAACTGATTCAGCCTGTCTCGCTGTGTGTCGAGTGAAATGATCCAAACCCAAACCAACTCGACGTAATTGAGCGGACCACAAAAACCTCGCGCTTCAATAGCGTCGATTAATCAGACACTTTGATGTTCAGGTTGTAAGCCAGCGTGCTGTTTGCGCCTTTGCCGCTAAAGACGCCAGTCACCGGCATGGTGTCCTGCGAATGAGCCGCAGCCGCGACAGTCACATGCGTGTCAGCGATGGCCTGACCATGCGTAGGGTCAAAGCCCCGCCATCCGGCACCCGGCAGATAGACCTCTGGCCAGGCATGCAGATCACGACGCTCACTCTGAAGATTGCCTTTCTGATAACCGCTTGCGAAACGCGCGGCCAGCCCCTCTGCTCGACAACAGTCAACGAACAAGACGGCCAGGTCCCTGCATGCACCTTCTCGACTTTGAAGCGTTTGAACAGGGGACTGTGGAGTGCCTGTCTCGCGATGGACATGCCGGAACTGGTCGAACAATTCGTGGTTGAGGCGATCAAGAAAACGCAAGGTATTACGATCGACGGCCAAGCTCAGCTCTGCAGCGAAGGCCGTCACCGCATCGTCTGTCTCGATACGTTCCAGGTAGGCGCGCGCGCAGATCACATCACGCGAATGATCGATTGGCAAAGAAGCCGCCGCTGGATCCAGGATAAAATCGAAGGGATCGTTCCGCAGGGTTTCAACCTGCATCGTCAGCGTAATTTCCAGATGATCGGTTTCCGACTCGAACCAGACCTGCGTTACCCGGTTGCCCTCGAGGTCGATGTGTTCGTTGCGTCCCTGCGGTATCGGCGAGATATGCAGTTGGTGATCAATGATGCGCTGGGCGCCGTCGTCGCGAGGACAAAAGCGCAGCTGATGTGGGCTGAGTAGCACCGGTTGCGAATAGCGGTATTGCGTGTGATGTTGAATTGTGAAGCGCATATCGAATGATCTCGGCAGTGTGCGTCGCGTAGTGGGCGGAAAAAGCAGTTTGGCGTCGTCATGAGAAATTAGCAGCGAATGCACTCAACCTTGACGGCCTGCGCCTTCGGATAGACAGGCGGGCCGAACTGGCTGTAGATGGCGACATCGGCGGCATCTCGGCCGTAGCCAACCGCAACGTAACCACCATGCAGTTCGAACTGCGTTGCATCAAATGTGTACCAACGGCCACCGACGTAGGCCTCGTACCAGGCATGCAAATCCATTGGCTCCAGCCGATGCAGGTAGCCGACAACCATGCGCGCCGGGATACTCAGGCTGCGACACAGGGCGATGCCCAGGTGGGCCAGGTCACGGCACACTCCTACGCGCCGGCCGTTTACCTCTGCAGCAGAAACGGGTGTATCGCTACTGCCGGGCAAGAAGCGGACCTTGTGGTAAAGCCAGCGGTTGATGGCAGCCACCTGATCGTAGCCGGGTACTTGGCCATGTGTTATTTCTGTCGCCATTTCGTGGAAGCGGTCCGATTCACAGTAACGGCTTGGTAACAGGTAGCTCAGCACGCTGTCGGGTAGATCCTGTATCTCAACGAATGGCGCACCTTGTGCCTGATCAACCATGTCTGCGGTCATCACCTCTGCGCTCGTGGCTATCTTGAAGTGGCCTGTCGGTGCAGTCAGGCGCTGGCAGAGATTGCCGTAACCGTCGCTGAACTCGAACACGGGTATGCTGGGCGTAAGCATGTAGACCTCGCGCGCTATCCATTGCTGTGCGCCGCTGCGTGGCCGCAACATCAGCACGAACGGGGTCGGCGCGGCAATATCGAACGCCAACTCGCAGCTGATCCTTAACCACATGGCAACTTCTCCTGAGATTCGGCTCGATCGGCATTATTGGCGCGTCAGTAACGATAGGCTCTATATCAATGCGAACAAGACTCAGTAACTTATTGTTGGCCCAGAAAAACGCAATTCGCCTGATCGCTGGCCACCACCTTTCCCACCACGCTCGCTCAGCAAAAACTCGCGACGGCCAGCCCAGCGGCGCGGGCTGAGTCTGTTCTTGGAATGGTGTCCGAAAAGGTTGCCAGATCTTCGGGAATTTTGCCCTGACCCGTGTCAGCAAATGCAGGCGATCTCGCACCCTCCAATGCGGGAAGTGCTCGGTAACACTATAGATTGGATACTTGACGACCAATGTCTACAGAACTTCGTACACGAAATACTGAACGTTGATTTTGGTCCCATATTCCGGGTGCTTCGGAAGGTAGGGCATCGGTTCTGTTGCAAACATCCGCTTCCAGAGTCCCATCTCTTCAAGCTCGCGGAGTTGCTCTCCGTAGTTCCGGTTGCGCATGATGTCATCGCGTTGCGAGAAGACGATGTACCCCCCCGGCCTTACTATGCGGCAAAATTCCTTGAGTATCTCGTTAGTCTCGAAGTAGGTCAGCGCGCCAATAAAGTTGACGCTATCGTAAGTACCGTCTTCGATCGGCAGGGGGAATTCCTGCATATCCACCTTGCGTAACGATGAGTAGGCACCTGTCTTTTCCGCAAGCTTTAGCAGACTACGGGAAATGTCCATTCCATGGATGTCTGTATAACCGAGATCCCGGAGGGCGGTTCCGGTGAGGCCTGAACCACATGCGGCATCCATGATGGTGCTCGACAGCGGCACGTAGTTTCGAACAATGGCTGCGGCCGTCTGAGGTCCTACGTAATTCCATTCCGCAAAACTTTCGTCGTAGGCACCGGTCTCTGCGAACTTGTCATACTCACGTTCGACCGTATCACTTCGGGTCGAGAACTTTTCACCCCAGATCTCTGGCGTGTCGTTGATAATGTCTTGTCCGGCGGTGCTGCCCGGATACTGCGCAACAGAACTCTCGCTGGTGAGTGCCGGGTCGATCAGGCCTTTTTCTCTCAAGTAATCTGCAACCACAAGGGCTTTACTCCACGCGAGAGTTCCTCCCATGCTGATCGCAACCGAGCAGGTTTCGAATATTTCCGCTGTTGTTGCCCCAAGCTCCAGAGCTCTGGAGGTTTGTGAAATCATGCAGTCCTTACAGCCCGCTTGAATAGCAACGGCCAAGGCCATCAGCCTCTTGGTTTTATGGTCTATGAAACCGTCTCGATAAGCCGCATCTTTGACAGCTCCATAAAAGGCTTCCGCCAACTCGGGCATCTCGGTCTTCGTGGCATCAGTCAATTGCCACATTTTTTTTTCGTAAGTCAGGATCGAATCTGTCATGTCCCAGCTCTCGTTCTTGCTTCTGCCACCAGTCATTCATGCCCACAACACTAGACTATGTTGCGCATCCCGGTATCGCTTGTTGCCGACGCCACGCACCTTCCTGTCTGCAGCTTCGCGAAACCTGGAAGCAGACGCACGAGGGAGGGCTGAAGAAAGTCAGCGGCGGAATTCAGCTGCAGTGAACAGATGGCAGTCCGCAACACGAAGCCGGCCTCTCAGTTCCTCTACAATCACGGCTGCTCCCGAACTCCTAAAGAGTACCGGCTGAAGACGGTCTTTACGACGGCAACCGGGCTGCGGAGAGTCGATTTCGAAGCAATCCCGAAAACTTAAAAACATCTGCGTTGGTGCGCTTGGAAGTATTTTTTGTCGCTCAGTGGGGACTCGACAACAAAGGACATCGCTCCAATGGTCAACAATGCTGGAATCGGACCTCCGTCCTACATGGCCTTGGGGTAAAATCGCCGCATGAACTATCCAACAATCGCCGATTTTGTCGGCAACACCCCTCTAGTCCGATTGCAGCGGCTTCCCGGTGAGACCAGCAACAAACTGTTAGCAAAGCTGGAGGGCAACAATCCGGCTGGCTCGGTGAAGGATCGGCCTGCGGTTTCGATGATTGATCATGCGGAGCGGCGCGGCGAAATCAAACCGGGCGACACCCTGATCGAAGCTACCAGCGGAAACACTGGCATCGCGCTTGCCATGGCGGCGGCCATCAAGGGCTACCGCATGGTTCTGATCATGCCGGACAACCTCAGTATCGAGCGAAGAGCTGCCATGTTCGCCTATGGCGCAAGACTCATCCTTGTGACAAGAGAGCAAGGCATGGAAGGCGCACGTGACCTCGCTCTGGATATGGAAGCGCGCGGGGAAGGCAAGGTGCTCAACCAGTTCGCCAACCCGGACAACCCGCTCGCGCACTACGAAAGCACCGGGCCGGAAATCTGGCGTGACACCAATGGCGGAATTACCCATTTCGTGAGTGCGATGGGTACCACGGGCACTATCACAGGCACCGGTCGATACCTCAAAGAACAGAACGCCGGGGTGCAGATAATCGGTGTGCAGCCAGAGGAAGGCGCCTCCATTCCCGGTATCCGGCGTTGGCCATTGGAGTATCTACCGAGCATCTACGACCCATCGCTGGTGGATCGCGAGATCGATGTCAGCCAGGAAGCCGCCGAACACACCACACGACGCCTCGCGGCAGAAGAGGGCATCTTCTGCGGGATATCCTCTGGTGGGGCCGTAGCGGCGGCAATGCAGCTTTCTGAAGAACTGGAGAATGCGACGATCGTCGCCATTATTTGTGATCGTGGCGATCGTTACTTGTCGACCGGTGTCTTCCCGCACCAATAGAAAGCCATGTCAAAAAATTTTACCGTTTTTGCTTTTTCAGCCATTCCCGACCTGGACACCGCGCGAAAGAATTTCGGCCTCCACGACCTGAGTGACAAGGACGTTGCCAAGGTACTGTTCCATAAGCGCAAACAACAGACCGGTCATAGCGAGACGTTGAATTGGGATCAACTGCAGATCGCCAGCGTCTCACTGGTACATCATTCGCAGGAACATGTC
>Ga0180430_10001851_pt1 | contig 19939 bp, 16 predicted proteins | sample SS_ome_9_FD_132999 | JGI IMG/M metagenome (GOLD analysis project Ga0180430, IMG submission 132999) | Hypersaline lake sediment archaeal communities from the Salton Sea, California, USA - SS_1_S_2 metaG | ecosystem: Environmental > Aquatic > Non-marine Saline and Alkaline > Hypersaline >... | reverse complement strand
GGTCTTGCGCAAGCCAAATTTGGCCGACGGCAGGAAAATCGATATCCGTGAAGGCGATCTGCCTTCGGTGTGGTGGCTGCGGCAATGAAGCAGCGACAGCCGCCACTGCGTCAGATACTGACGGCAAAACGGCTATCTCTTCTTTTTCGGCACCGATCAGCCTGGCGAATTTTTCCTTGGCTTCATCCATCTTGTCGAGATGCGCTTTCCAGTCTGCACCGGCTGTTAAAAGGCCGTTCTGATACTCATCAACCGCTTTGGCAACAGGCAGAGCCAACGCGCTGCCGGAGCATGCGGCAAGGTGAACATGACCAGACAATATCGGAAATAAAGAACGGTAAGTGTGGAATGGATGCTTCATGATATCCCTCCTCATTAAAGCTTCGAGCGGGCCTGAAAAAATCCTCTTTTTCACAGTTGAAATTAAGCGGGCAGAAGCCTCTTTAAGCGAAAGAACAACCGCTGCAGCTGTTTGAAAACTGTCACATTTTCGGGAAGCTTTCTTCCGTCAGCATCAAAAGCTCCCATGCTCTGGTGAATCATTGTTCAGTGCGATTGCTTTCTTTCATCGTCTGATTTATGATTCAATTAAAGCAATTCAAACAGATGAAAAGGAGCCGAGAGGATGAAACATTACGGTGCAATAGAAGCAGGAGGCACAAAGTTTGTTTGTGCAGTTGGAACAGAAAAAGGAGAAATCATTGACAGGCTGACGATCCCGACGGAGACTCCTGAAGAGACTATTGGAAAACTGACTGATTTCTTCAGCAAGTATCAGCTCACATCAATGGGAGTGGGCTCTTTTGGACCTATATCCGTTGCAAAAGATAAAGAGGATTACGGATACATAACCAATACGCCGAAATTAGCCTGGAAGGGGTACCCGTTTATTCCCGAGTTGAAAAAAAGGCTCGGCATACCGGTTTCGTTTACGACTGATGTAAACGCTGCCGCGCTTGGCGAACTGACAAAAGGAGCGGCGCAAGGCTTGGAAAGCTGCTTGTATATTACAGTCGGTACAGGAATCGGAGCAGGAGCGATTGTCGGCGGCCGGCTCGTGCAGAGCACGCTCCATCCTGAAATGGGTCACCTTCTCATTAGACGGCATCCGCACGATACGTTTGAAGGAATCTGGCCGTATCACAAGGACTGCCTTGAAGGAATGGCATCGGGTCCGGCGCTTGAAAAGCGCTGGGGGAAAAAGGGCAATGATTTGGCTGAAAACGAGGAAGTTTGGGAGATTGAAGCCGACTACTTAGCGCAGGCTCTCATGCAATATATCTTGATCCTGTGCCCTGAAAAAATCATCATGGGCGGCGGTGTCATGAAGCAGCAGCAGCTGTTCCCGCTGATTCGCAAAAAGCTTGCCGAATATATGAACGGATATGTTGACCTGCCTGATCTTGAAGGATACATCGTGCCGCCGGGTCTCGGCGACGATCAGGGAATCACCGGTGCGCTCGTTTTGGCTTATGAAGCCGGTTGAGCAAGTTGTTTTGTAAAATCCACCCAGTGTGAGATAATAACAGCGGTGCGTTTAAAAGCATGAAAAAAAGAAAGGTGGTCGTTCAAAATGGTAAGCAGTTTAAAGGATACTGTGACATTACATAACGGTGTGAAAATGCCATGGTTCGGACTTGGGGTTTTCAAAGTGGAAGAAGGCAGCCAAGTTGTAGAATCTGTGAAAGCAGCCATTAAAAACGGATACCGGAGCATTGACACAGCCGCTATCTATCAAAACGAAGAAGGCGTCGGCAAAGGGATTAAAGAAGCAGGCGTTCCCCGCGAAGAGCTTTTCATCACGTCAAAGGTTTGGAACAGCGATCAGGGATATGAAAAAACATTGGCGGCTTTTGATGAAACCCTTCGAAAACTCGGTCTTGACTACCTTGATTTATATTTGATTCATTGGCCTGGAAAAGACAAATATAAAGATACGTGGCGCGCGCTTGAAAAGCTGTACAAAGACGGCAGAGTAAAAGCGATCGGCGTCAGCAACTTCAATGTGCACCATTTGGAAAGCTTATTGGAAGATGCGGAAATTAAACCGATGGTCAATCAGGTTGAGTTCCATCCGCGGCTGACTCAGGCTGAGCTCAGGGACTACTGCAAAAAGCAGGGCATTCAGGTGGAAGCATGGTCTCCGCTCATGCAGGGAAAACTCCTCGATGATCAAGTGCTGACTGACATCGCTAAAAAATACAACAAATCCGTCGCTCAAGTCATCCTGCGCTGGGATTTGCAAAATGAAGTCATTACCATTCCGAAGTCAATCAAAGAACACCGCATTATTGAAAATGCCGACATATTTGACTTTGAATTAACAGCGGAAGATATCGAAAAAATCAACGCTCTTAACAAAGATGAGCGCGTCGGTCCCGATCCTGACACAATGGTTCACGGATTCGAATAAGCATAAGAAAATCCCGGGTTCATAAAAACCCGGGATTTATTATTTTTCATGAATGGCCAAGCGGCCTTTCGCTTGTTTCCTTCTGCTGCCGTCGAGCCGTCCGCGGCGGTGCTGCTTAATAAAGAATGAGAGAACCAATCCGATTCCCGACAATGCGGCCGCGGTCATAAACGCCAGATTGACGCCGTGAATCATCGCTGTATCCGAAGACGGACCGGCAGGATCGGCCAGCGCACGCTGTGTCATGATGGTGATGAGAACAGCCGTCCCGATCGATCCGGACATCTGTCTCATTGTATTGTTCATGGCCGTTCCGTGAGGAATCAAATGGCGCGGGAGCTGGTTCAAGCCGGCTGTTGTAACAGGCATGAGCACCATCCCCATGCCGACCATCCGAATCGCATAGACGACAGACAAATACGCAAAAGGCGTCGTCTTTGTCAGATGGGTCAAGAGCAATGTGGTCACGAAGATCGCCGTCAAACCGGTGATGCTCAAGATCCGCGCGCCGATTTTGTCAAAAATTCTTCCGGTAATCGGAGACATCAGCCCCATCACGACAGCTCCCGGAAACAGCATCATTCCCGATTCCATCGCCGTGAAATGGCGCATATCCTGCATATACATCGGCACGATCGTCGCCGCTCCGATCATCGACATAAAGACTACCATCCCGATAATCGTCGCAAGTGTAAACATCGGATATTTAAATACCCTGAATTCCAAAATCGGTTCTTCCAAATGGAGCTGCCTCCAAATGAACCAAAACAGCGTAACGCTGCCGACCGCGAAGCCAGCCAGCACGTCCGCACCCGTCCAGCCCGCAACACCGGCGCTGCTGAAGGCGTACAAAATGCCGCCGAAGCCAAGTGAAGACAAGATGATGGAAGTAACATCCATCTTAGGTGACGTCTGTTCGGTGACATTTTTTAAAATAAAGTGTGCGGCAATCATGTCGATAACGGCAAACGGAAGCAACAGATAAAACAATACTTCCCAAGGGTAGCGGTCGACGATCCAGCCTGACAGGGTCGGTCCGACAGCGGGAGCGAAGGCAATCACAAGCCCGACCATTCCCATCGCTGATCCACGCTTTTCTTTTGGGAAAATCAATAAAAGCACCGTCTGCATCAATGGCATCATAATGCCCGCGCCGGCCGCCTGGACGACGCGTCCTGCAATCAGCGCCGGAAAGCTGAATGACAAGGCGCAGATCAGAGTCCCAGCCGTAAATAAAGACATTGCCGCCATGAACAGCTTTCTCGTCGTGAATTTTTCAATTAAAAAAGCCGTAACTGGAATCATGATCCCATTCACGAGCATAAAAACGGTCGTCAGCCATTGGGCAAGCCCCGGCGTAATGTTTAAGTCCCTCATGATCGGAGGCAAAGCCGTCGTCAATAGCGTCTGATTCAAAATGGCGATAAAAGTCCCCATAATCAAGACGGCAACAATCGGCAATTGATTTGTCTTATGCTGTGTTTCACTCATATTAAAACCTTCTTATTTATCATTTTTTATAACACTTTATGAAATAATCGGTACTCGAAATAACTTCTCTTTTTATTTAGGGTAACGAAGGAACTGCAAAACCGCAAGTTCATTTTTAACATTCGGTATATAATACCCAGCTGTCCCTCAATTTAAACAGCCCCTTTAAGCCGGGGGAATCCGGCTTAAAGGGGACGGATTATTTTTTATAAAATCTCAGCAAATCACCGTTAATAATCTTATCGGAAAGGGAAAGCTCTTGATTCGCCTTCTCTATGAGCGGACCGCATTTGTCCTCACTGTCGTTGATCATGTCCCCGGTTTTTTTGCTGTAGCACGTATTTTTCGTGTAGATATAATCATCTGTTATAAAGCTGCCGTTTCTTAACACAGCGAAAGGCATTCTTTCTTTCGAAAACAGGTCATTACCGAATTGAATCATGCCTTTTGTATCAATTCCGAGCAAATGGAGCAATGTCGGTTTGACATCAATTTGGCCGCCTGTTTCAGATATCGTTTTCGGGTCTTGATCCGTTACCCCCGGAATGTGGATAATCAGCGGCACACGCTGCAGCTGAACGGTATCGTAAGGGGTGATTTCGTCTTTGCCCAAAAATTGAGCCAGCGCATCGTTGTGCGCTTCTGATATGCCGTAGTGATCTCCCATGAAGACGATCACGGAATTGTCGTAAAGGCCGTTTTTCTTCAATTTTGCAATGAAATGCTTCAATGATTCGTCTTCATAGCGTACTGTCGTGACATACCGGTTTAAAATCTCACTGTCCGAGTCGTATTCATCGATCAGCTTATCCTTATCATCAATTTGGAACGGAAAGTGGTTCGTCAATGTGATCAGGTTGCTGTAAAAGGGCTGCGGCAAGTCTTTCATCAAGTCGGCCGATTGCGTTAAAAACTCCTTATCCTTCAGCCCCCAGCCCGTTGAATTTTCAGGTGTCACATGAAAATGGGAGACGTCATAAAAGCTGTCGATGCCAAGGGCTTTGTACATGACGTCCCTGTTCCAGAATTTTTTATGGTTGGCGTGGAAAACCGATGTTCTGTAATCGTGGTTCGCCAGTGTTTTATACATCGAATTGTACGCATTTTCGCTCTTCGTAAAAAACACCGAACCGCTCAGAGACGGATAGAGCGAATTGGCGACAATGAATTCCGAATCGGACGTTTTTCCCTGTTCGGTCTGCTGATAAAAATGGTCGAAATAATAGCTTTTTTGAATGAATTTGTTTAAGAACGGCGTGATTTCCTGGCCGTTCACCTTTTCATTAATGACAAATGTCTGAGTGGATTCAAGCGTTACAAAGATGACGTTTCGTCCTTCGGCAATCCCGAACATATCTTGGTTCGGTTTGCTGTAGTCAGCGTTTGTGTAGTTCTCGATCGTTGCCAGGCTGTTTTCATCAGCGACCGCTTTTTGTGTCAAATTAAAGGTCTGTGAAATGCCGTCCAACAGATGAAACTGATATAAGCCGATGTTTTTTACAAGCACTTCCCTGTCGTAGGAGTAGCTTAAAAACTTCGGCTGATCCAGCTCCGACAGGGCGAGATTAAACAGTACCGTGCCGGCAGCTGCCGCGTAGTAGATCTTAACGGATTTAGCGGAAAGCTTTTTGCCGGTTCTTGTGCGCGTTTTTGCCAGCCAGACCAAAAGAGCCAAATCCAGAAAAAGCGCGATGAAAACCGGATTGAACAGCTCCTGAAAACTGCTCCCAAGCCCCCCGAGGTTTTTTGCCTGGAACAGGACGGGAACAGTGATGAAATCGATGTAGAAACCATAGAAAATACTGTTTGCAATCAAGATGCCCGTCAGGACGACATTAGCCCCGATTAAATAGAGGCGCTGCGTTTTTTCGCGAAAAAAGAGGCTGATGCCGAGTACAGGGATGAGAAAGCTAAGCGGGTTGATAAACAGGATCAATTCCTGAAGTGCGTTGTCGATTTGTAAATTAAAGCCCAGCTTGTAGATGAAGTACGTTTTCATCCACATAAAAAATATGGATAGGCATAAAAACCACTGCTTTTTAAAAAATTGTTCTTTCATATAAATAGCTCCTCACATATAATCCCCGCAGGTAAACAACACCAAGATAAAACGACTGAACAAAGCATAATACAGCAATCGGTCAAACCGTCCCTTTCGTCAGGCGATCAAGTTCGCAATAAAATAGCACGAAACAACGGTGAGCACAGTCAGAACGCCTTGTTCCGCCTTCCCGCCGGTTTTAATATAAAGGGGCAGCCGAACCTTAATGGCGGACGGAAAGAAAAGTTTGATGCCGTTTACAGTCCCGGCATCAAGGAGCAGATGGCTCGCCATTCCGGCCATCAATCCGACAAATATGCTCTGATCTGTAAAATATAAATGTGCCGCAAATGCCGTGATGAATAAAAAGAGCAGGCTGTGTGTAAACGTCCTGTGCCCGAAGACAGAACTGACCACTGCTGATAAAATCGGTAGCCTTCTGCCGATCTTGCTCTTTGTATGGCAAATATCCGGAATCAATGCTCCGATAACCCCCGAAGCTGTCATGAACACTGGATCATATCCGTAAAAATAAGCAGCAGCCGTGCAAGAAGCGACCCCTCCCATGATGTGTGTTTTTCCTGTCATATCGCTTCTCCTTTAAGACCTATAACAATTTCCTAATGAAAACTATATCAAGAGTTCTGGCGGCCTTCAAGACAGATGGTGGCAACTTGTCAGGCAAAAAACGCATTTTCCTGAGGCAATCAGCATGTTTACATCTAGAATATGGTGTTTTCAGTTAAAAAACACATTCAAGGTTCTGCATAATTTTAAAGTGATAAGCCAAATTAAAATTGTACCACATTTTTAAAGAGGTGATTCATTTGGGTATTTTCTTCAATAAAGATAGAGGAAATAAGGAAAAGGACCAAAACGCCGTTCGGGGGGCGCTTGAAGATGCAGGACAAGCGCTGAAAGGAGACCCTTTGCAAGAGGCGGTCAATAAAAAGAAAAACAACCGATAGATGACAGATGGAAGCGCCGTCTTCCATTCTGCAGAAGGCTGCCGAAACAGGCGGCCTTTTGGCGCGGTTGTCCGTTTTTCCATCACTTCCCTTTGACAGATTAAAATTTCTCTGGTAACCTCTTTTCAGAATATGTGATAAATCCTCACTCTTAACTCTTAGTGAGGTAGAGGTTGCGCGGATGATGAGTCGCATGTGTGAGGCTGATGGGGCCGATGATCATATGCAAAAGGCATCAGCGCCGAAGCATAAGGAAGCCATTCATTCTTTATGCTGGGTCTGCATTGAATAAGTGCAGGACTGCCGCGGGTTTTCCCGCGGAGGGCTATCCGGAGATCAAGAGTGTATGTTTAACCAAAGCATGGACTTTTGTTCATGCTTTTTTTATTTTGAATGATCTCACGGTCTGGTCCGGCATATTTTTTATAAAATGCTCGGAGGTTATATCTTATGGAACAGACAAAAAAATGGGGCTTCTGGCTTCTTACCGCTTTTGTTGTCGGCAATATGGTCGGCTCAGGGATTTTTATGCTCCCCAGCACACTCGCCCAGACGGCAAGCCCGTTCGGCGTAACGGCGGCATGGCTGGTGACGGGTGCGGGGGTGCTGATGATCGCCCTTGTATTCGGTCATTTATCCATTCGCCGCCCGGATCTTAAAGCAGGTCCGCAAAGCTATGCAAGAGCTTTATTCTCAGACCCTAAAAAAGGGAATGCGGCAGGTTTTACAATGGTATGGGGGTATTGGGTGGCAAGCTGGATCAGCAACGTGGCCATCATTACAAGCCTTGCAGGCTATTTGACGACTTTCCTGCCGATCTTAACTGACGGACGCGAGCTGATTGAACTCGGCGGCCACCCCGTTACACTCGGCCAGCTCTTGACATTTATCGTATGTACAATCTTGTTATGGGGGACGCATTTCATCTTAGTCTCCAGCATAAATGGAGCGGGCAAACTGAACTTTTTAGCAACTTTTTCAAAAGTGCTTGGGTTTGTCCTGTTTATTGTTGCAGGTTTGTTCGTTTTTCAGACGGCTTTATTCGAATCATTTTATTTTCCAATCGAATCAGAAGGCAAAAGTATTGGGCTGGGCGGACAGGTTCACAATGCGGCGATTTCAACGCTGTGGGCGTTTGTCGGCATCGAGTCTGCGGTAATCTTATCAGGGCGCGCATCATCCCAGCGCGATGTCAAACGCGCGACGATTACCGGACTGTTAATTGCGCTCGGCATTTATATGGTCATCACTTTAATAACGATGGGCGTCATCCCGCACGATCAGCTCCAGGCATCGGATAAACCGTTCGTTGATGTGCTGCACGTGATCATCGGCAGCTTTGGCAGCGTAATTATGGCGGTCTTGGCAATCGTTTCTTTGTTTGGATCGATGCTCGGCTGGATTTTAATCGGCGCAGAGGTTCCGTATCAGGCGGCAAAGGCCGGTGATTTTCCTGCTTTCTTTGCGAAAACGAACAAAAAGGGAAGCCCGGTTAATTCATTGATCGTCACAAACGTGATGTCGCAGATCTTTATTTTCTCAACGGTTTCGGGAACGATCAGCGAGGCCTTTACGTTTTTAACAACGTCGGCGACGCTCGCTTACCTTGTGCCTTATCTTGTGGCGGCTGTTTTCAGCTTGAAGCTCATCCTCAAAGGGGAGACATACGGCGAACTGAAAGGTTCAAGAACAGGGGACGGCATCATCGCTTTGGCTGCTCTGGTGTATTCTTTATGGGTCATCGTTTCAGGTACGTCTGACTTAACCACCTTTATCTTGGGAATCGGGCTGTTTTTCGTCGGTCTTGCGATCTACCCGTTCGTCTACAAAAAGTTCAAAAATAATCAAGTGTGATAAAGTTCTTTGCCAGCCGGGTCTTTTAGCAGAAGATCGGCTGGCTTTTTGATTCCCGCCGAAATTTTTGATTAAAATTTCCGCTTAGGCCTGTTATACTATAAAATGAAAATGATAATCGTTATCGGTTAAAAAGATCGAAAGGAATGGCATCGAGTGAGCTCTTACAAAAACATACATCGTATCAACAGCGCGGATGGCCCTGATGAAGAACAGAAACCGATCATCCGTCCGCTCGGAGCTGTTTTTGTCCTGGCCGGCGGAATCAAGCTACTGCTGTTTGGCGCCGCATTATCGATTGCGCTCGGTGCGGCTGATATAAAGCTTGGAACGGTTTGGGACGCCATTTTTCATTTTGATGCGAAAAATACGGCCCATCAAATTATTCAGGAACTCAGACTGCCAAGGACGGTAAGTGCGGCTCTTGTGGGCGCCTGCTTGGCGGTTTCCGGAGCCGTGATGCAGGGGATGACGAGAAACCCTCTCGCATCGCCGGAAATTATGAGCGTCACGCACGGGTCAGCTTTCGCAATTGCTGTCGCGTTTGCTTTTTTTCCGGGAACCTCATCGGTCGGGCTGATGATCTGGTCGTTTGCCGGCGCTGGTCTCGGAGCGGGACTCGTTTTTGCGATCGGAATGTTTTCAAAAGGCGGTCTTACGCCTGTAAAGCTGGCTTTGGCCGGTACGGCTGTCGGCACGTTTCTGAGCGCTCTTTCTACGAGCATTGCGATCCATTTTGATGTGGCGCGCGACGTCAGTTTTTGGTATGCCGGAGGTGTCGCTGGCACGAAATGGCTCAGCATTCAGTTGTTGGTTCCGGCGGCAGCGCTCGGTTTGGCCGTCGTTTTTGTCATCGCCCGTTCCATTACGGTTCTAAGCTTGGGAGAGGAGCTGGCGAAAGGGCTCGGGCAATATACGAAGACGGTGAAAGCGATCGGAATCGTGTCGGTTGTTCTGCTGACGGGTGCCGCTGTGTCCGTTGCCGGGGCAATCGGTTTTATCGGATTGATCATTCCGCATATTACCCGCTTTCTGGTCGGGGTTGATTACCGCTGGATCATTCCATGCTCAGCGGTGCTTGGCGCCGTCCTGCTGATCTATGCGGATATTGCGGCAAGGCTGGTCAATCCGCCGTTCGAAACACCTGTCGGAGCAGTCACGGCGCTTGTCGGCGTACCATTCTTTCTCTATCTGGCCCGCAGGGAAAGGAGTGGACTGTAATGCTCAAGAAAAACAGCAGACGGGCGGCTGCGGTGATGCTCGTCATGGCCGTGCTGACGGTCGCCGTGTTTTTACTAAGCATGAACATGGGAGAAATCCGAATCGCCCCGCTTGATACATTGAAAACACTGTTCGGTTTCGGAACGCCGCAGGATGAACTTGTATTATTTGAATTCCGTTTGCCGCGCATGGTCCTCGCCATGCTGATCGGTGCGGGAGTTGCTGTCTCCGGAGCCGTCTGGCAGGGGATATCGCGGAATGACCTGGCCGATCCGGGGATATTGGGCATCAATACGGGAGCAGGTTTTGCCGTTGTGCTGTTCATCTTTTATTTTCAGGGGGATGTTGGAAATCTACAAAAAGGATTCGTTTTTTCCCTGCCGATTTTTGCATTTTTGGGAGCCTGCTTTGCAGTCGTTTCCATCTATTTGCTGGCGTGGAAAAAAGGCTTGAATCCCATTCGCCTCGTTCTGGTCGGCATCGGAGTGAATGCGGCGTTTTCGGCGGCCATCTTAATGCTGCAGCTGAAAATGGACCCGAATGACTTTATGCAGGCGGCTGTTTGGCTGTCAGGAAATATATGGAGTTCAAACTGGAGCTTTGTCTCGGCCGTGCTGCCCTGGATTGTCGTGCTGCTTCCTTTTATTCTCTACAAAGCGCGCTATTTAAACGTGCTGAATCTCGGTGATCAGCTCGCAACAGGGCTTGGAACGGCAGTTGAAAAGGAGCGGCGCATACTGCTTCTGTCGGCAGCCGCGCTGAGCGGCGCGTGTGTAGCGGCTGGAGGGAATATTACGTTTCTCGGTCTTGTGGCTCCGCATATTGCCAGAAGGCTTGTCGGGCCGAAGCATCAGCTTTTAATCCCGGCTTCCGCGTTGACCGGAGCATTGCTCTTTTTGCTGGCGGATTTAATCGGAAGGATGATACTGGCGCCTTCGGAAATTCCCGTAGGGTTAGTCATTGCCGCTTTAGGCGCGCCGTACTTTATCTATTTGCTCATGAAAACAAATTAAAGAAGGGAAGGGTGCAAGGTGTCTCTTTCAACAAACAACCTGGGGATCGGTTACGGAGAACAGATGATAGTCGAAAGCTTAAACCTCCACATACCAAAAGGAAAAGTAACGACCATGATCGGTCCGAACGGGTGCGGCAAGTCAACCATATTAAAAACGATGGCACGCATACAGCGTTCTAGAACGGGCGCCGTTTATTTAAACGGCAAAGCGATCCACCAAATGTCGACGAAAGATATAGCCAAACAGATGGCAATTCTGCCGCAGACCCCTGAGGCGCCAGGCGGTCTGACCGTATATGAGCTCGTTTCTTACGGCCGTTTTCCTCATCAAAAGGGAATGGGCAGGCTCTCGGCTGATGACCGCCGCATGGTTGAATGGTCTCTCGAAGTGACAGGAATGCTGCCTTTTTATGACCGGCCGATTGAAGCCCTTTCCGGGGGACAGCGCCAGCGCGTCTGGATTGCGATGGCTCTTGCCCAGGAAACGGAGCTCTTGCTGCTCGACGAACCGACAACCTATTTGGACTTGGCGCACCAGCTTGAAATTCTGCAACTGCTGGAAAAGCTCAACAAAGAAGAAGGCCGAACGATTTTGATGGTCATTCACGACCTCAACCATGCCGCCCGCTTTGCTCATCACATGGTGGCGCTGAACTCCGGTGCAATTGTCAAAGAGGGCGCTCCACATGAAGTCATGACATCAGAGGTATTGAAAAAAGTGTTTCAGATTGATGCGGAAATTATTTTAGACCCGCGCACAGGAAAACCGGTGTGCCTGACTTATGATCTATTGAAAAAAGAAGAGGATCAGAGGCTGGCAACCGGCTGACAGACATCAGACGATGTCTGTTTTTTTATTCCATGATTTCGTAAAGTAAAAAATCATTTCTAAAAAAGTTTATTTTTACTTTAAAATCAGAAAACGGGTGCCGATAAAGATATAATAGATGGTAAGATGAGGATATCAAAACATGATATAGACAGAAAGGAAAGAAGGATTTTGGAAAATGCGACAATTTTGATTGTGGATGACGAAGACGCCATTGTTCAAATGGTCAAGCGCGTCCTCACGAAGGAAGGATTTTCAGAAGTGCTGACCGCGAGCAGCGCAGAAGAAGCGCTCGACATCGTGAAAAAGGATACCGTGCACTTAATACTTCTCGATGTCATGATGCCGGGACAGACAGGATTTGATGTATCCCCTGAAATCAGACGGCACACCAACGCCCCGATCTTCTTTTTAACGGCGAAGACATCGGACCTCGATAAACTGTCAGGTTTTGCCTACGGAGCCGATGATTATATTACAAAACCTTTTAATCCTCTGGAGTTAATTGCCAGGATTAAAGCGCATTTAAAAAGAACGTATATACATAAAGAAGTCGCAGCTGCTTCGGTATCTTCAGCCTACGAATATGAACGGTTTACATTTCATCCCGATTTTGCGGAGCTGATCGTGGACGGAGAAACGGTCAGCTGCTCCGCACAGCTTCTCCAGCTTCTGCAATATTTTTGCGATCATCCGAACAGAGTGCTTTCCAAGGACCCAATTTATGAAAAAGTGTGGGGCGTTCCATCTTACGGAGACAGCAACACCGTTATGGTACATATCAGAAAACTGAGGGAGAAAATCGAAAAAGACCCGAGCAGCCCTGAATATATCGTCACGATTCGCGGTCTTGGCTATAAGTTCGTTCCCAATCCTGCAAGAAAAGAGAGCGAAGGATGAAGCTGAGAGGAAAGCTCGTTCTCCATTTTGTCAGCCAGATTTTCCTGATTCTCGGTCTTATCCTCGCCACTCTGCTGTTATCCTTCATCTTTTTCGCTCTCCGGTTAAGCGAGAGCGAAGCGGATACAGGCTTGGCAAAAGCCACATCAGACACGTTTGAAAGCTGGGTCAGTGTGGATGACAATAACAATTGGCAGATTGAAGATATCTTGAAATCGGCTATCGACAAACAGGGAGGCTGGCTTCAAATATTAGACGGTAAGGAGAAAACCGTTTATTCCTACCGCCTTCCTTCGGAAATTCAGAGGGAGTACCACAGGGAAGACCTCGTATCAGTCTTTGACAAAAAAAGAATCAAAAAATATCAAGTCAACTTCTGGTCTGCCAATTTCAATGGTGAAGACTACGTGATTCTATTCGGATGGGAGTCGAAAAGCGATACGATCCTGTCCTATTTGGAAAAGGAAGAGAAGGATATGGCGGACCTTTCTTCCTATAAAAAAAGCACGCTTGATTTCATTAAGAAAAACAAAGGATCGGTTTATCTGTTCAGCGAAAAAGGGAAAATGTTGAACTCGCTCTATCAGGACATAGATTACAGCCAGGGCATCACTGAGCTGGAACTTTTAAAATACGGATCAAAGCCATGGAACTACGAGCACGAGTTTTCATACAGGCGTTTAAGCGCGACAGAATGGCTGATCGCCGCTACCCCGAACCCGATTTATAATCCGGATCATGAGTTCAACAGGACGATGATCGGGCTCGCTTTAAAAATCGTTCTGCTCGTGATCGGCGTTCTGATCGTATTGATGTCTTCCATGACGATTTGGTATTCTTTCAGATTCGGCATGCCGATCATCCATACGATTAAATGGATCGTCAACCTTTCAAAAGGGCGATTTGAAGAGCCGAGAAATCGGAAAGGCCGCCCGCAAAGCCGGAACAAAAAAGGGAAGCGAAAACAGCCGTACCGGTTGTTCACAGAAGTGTTTGAATCGATGGAGCAGCTGACGGAAACGCTGAAAAAAGACGAACAAAGCCGCAAGAAAATCCAAACGACTCGGGAGGAATGGATCGCGGGGCTCTCCCATGATTTAAAAACGCCGCTCAGCACGATTTACGGCTACAGCATGATGCTGGAGTCTCCAAACTATGAGTGGTCAAAAGAAGAAATCCGTGAAATCGGCCAGGCAATGAAAGAAAAATCGGACTACATGTCACAGCTCATCGAAGACCTGAACTTGACGTACAGGCTGAAAAACGACGCCTTGCCGATTAAACGCCAGACAGTGAGGCTTGTGCCGTTTTTAAAAAGCTTCGTTGAAGAGTTTAAGCGCCATTCGTTTTCGGAAGGGTACAACGTTTCTTTTGAATATACGCAAGAAGATACCGAGTTTGCGATAGACAGAGGCTGGTTCAGAAGAGTATTGGAAAACCTTCTCGCCAACACCGTCAAGCATAACAAAAAAGGCACTGACATCAAGGTGATCCTTGAAGAAACCAAGCAATATATTATTCTTAAAATTCAAGACAACGGAAGAGGCATGGACTCGGAAACCGTCTCAAATTTATTTAACCGCTACTACAGAGGAACGCATACAAAAGATGCGACAGAAGGAAGCGGTCTCGGCCTTGCGATTTCTTTGGAACTTGTCCACCTTCACGACGGCTGCATCGCCGTTGACAGCCGGACAGGCCGCGGGACGGAAATTACGATGGAATTTAAGAAAAACCCTAAAACCGCCAAATAAGCGGTATGAAAAAGAAGAAGCCAAAGGTTATTGCCTTTAGGCTTCTTTTATGTTGAGAAAATAATGGAAAAGAAGGCGAGGTTCGTATAAAATAAGATTAAATGTTAACGTTCACATTGTATTGCAAAAAGAAATGTTCACGTTAACATTAAATAAGGAAAGGTGGGGATTTTATGAAGCCGTTTTTGAATGACGATTTTCTTTTAACGAATGAAACGTCGAAAGTGTTGTACCACCAGTATGCTAAAGGGATGCCGATCATCGACTACCACTGCCACTTGAGCCCAAAGGAAATTTACGAAAACAAAACGTTTAAAAATCTGACCGAAGTGTGGCTGTACGGGGATCATTACAAGTGGAGAGCAATGCGGGCCAATGGAATATCCGAAGAGTTTATTACAGGAGATGCGTCAGACGAAGAGAAATTCAGCGCCTGGGCAAGAACGGTTCCGATGACGATCGGAAACCCGCTTTATCATTGGACCCATTTGGAACTGAGAAGGTTTTTCGGCATCGATGAACGGCTTGATGAAAAGAGCGCGCCGCATATTTGGGAGCGGGTGAACGAACAGTTGACCGGAGAAGGGTTCGGCGCCAGAGACTTGATTGAAAAATCAAACGTTGAAACGGTTGTCACGACAGATGATCCGGCAGACAGTCTTGAATATCATATGAAGCTGAAAGATGAAGACTTTAATGTAAGCGTTTTACCCGGATTTAGGCCAGACAAGGCGCTGGAAATCAATCAAGAAGGCTTTGCTGCCTGGGTGAGCAAGCTTGAAGCAGCAAGCGCTATGAAGATAGGAAATTATGACGATTTTTTGAAAGCGCTTAAAAACAGAATTGACTTTTTCCATGAACTAGGCGGACGGATATCGGATCATGCCATCAATCAAATGATGTACACGGAAACAGATGAAAGCGAAGTGCGCCCGATTTTTGCAAAGGTGATGAACGGAGAAGCCGCCTCGCCTGAGGAAGAGTGCAAATTTAAATCCTTTACCCTGCACTATTTGGGAACATGCTATGCGGAGAAGGGCTGGGCGATGCAGCTTCACATTAACGCCCTCCGAAACAACAGCAGCAAAATGTACCGGAAGCTCGGGCCTGATACGGGATATGATGCGATTAATGATCAGGACATCGCAAAGCCTTTGTGCAGCTTTCTCGATTCTCTTGACCGAAAAGACGCGCTGCCAAAAACGATCTTGTATTCTTTAAATCCGCGAGATAACGTCGTGATTTCAAGCCTTTGCGGAAGCTTCCAGGACGGCCGGATACCGGGGAAAATCCAGCATGGCACCGCCTGGTGGTTCAACGATACGAAAGACGGCATGCTCGAACAAATGAAATCGCTCGCCAACATCGGACTATTGAGCCGTTTTATCGGTATGCTGACTGATTCGCGCAGCTTTCTTTCCTACACAAGACATGAATATTTCAGGCGCCTGCTCTGCGATGTCATCGGCACATGGGTTGAAAAAGGAGAAGCGCCGGATGATATCGAGCTTCTGGGACGGATCGTCAAAGGGATCTGCTACGAAAATGCAAAACACTATTTCCAGTTTGAAGTGAAAGATCGTTTGAAAGCTTAGAATCACAAAATGGCTAGCAGAGGAGCTGCTTTTTCATGGAAATATCGACGAACAAACAAACCGAAACAGTCGCCGCTACTCAAGAGAAATTAAGTTTAAAAGAAAAGGTTTCTTACGGTTTTGGAGATTTTGGGAACGGATTTATGTTTGACCTTGGACAGCTCTATCTTTTGAAGTTTTTTACGGATGTTGCCGGTATTCCGGCGGCAGCGGCCGGAGGCATTTTTCTTGTGAGCAAACTTTTTGCCGCTTTTGTCGATCCGATTGTGGGAACATCGATCGACTACAGGAAGAATATCGGGCCGAAAGGCAAATTCAGGCCGTATTTGCTATATGGAAGCTTTGTGCTCGCGATTTTGACGATATTGACCTTCATCTCGCCGAATCTGTCACCGACGGGCAAACTCATATACGCTTATGCGTCATACATGCTTTGGGGCCTCGGCTATTCCTTTGTCAACATCCCTTACGGCTCGCTCGGGGCGGCCATGACGCAAAATTCGGTGGAGCGGACTTCGCTTGCTTCCTTTCGACAGGCCGGCTCGCTGGGCGCCCTGTTTGTGACGAGCATTGTTGTCATTCCGATGATCGTCAGGTTTGACAACCCTGCGGTTGCCTATCCGGTCGTCATGGGGCTGATGTCTTTTCTCGGTGTGTTGTTTTTCTACATTTGCTATAGAAACTGCCAGGAACGGATTGTCGTAAAAGATGAGAAGTACAAACAGGAAAAAGTGACATTCAAAGCAATATCAAAGACGTTTTTTACGAATAAACCGCTCCTTACGCTTATATTCATGACCATTTTTACGATTTCAGCCTATAACCTTAAATCTGCGATGCTGATTTATTTCGCACAGTATAACCTCGGCAACGCCGAACTGATGGCCTACATGAACTTTATCATCATCGGCTCATCCTTTATCGGCGTCATCATGCTGCCGAAGCTCGTGAAGCTGTTCGGGAAAAAGCATACCGCTATTTTGGGGCTCGCGGTTTCCGTCTGTGCGGATCTGATCAATTTTTTCGTACCGGGCAATGTCTTTGTTTTTACGATTCTCGCCAGCATCGCCTTTATCGGCATCAGCATTCCGAACGGTATCACCTGGGCATTTGTATCAGACGCGATCGATTATGGCGAGTGGAGAACAGGGGAACGGAAAGAAGGAACGGTATACTCGCTGTTTAACTTTTCGAGAAAGCTGGCTCAGTCGCTCTCCGGCTTCCTGTCGGGGATCGGTCTCAGCATTATCGGCTATGTGCCGAATGCGACCCAAAAAGCAGGGACGCTGCTCGGCATTAAAGCGATACTCCTTTTGTATCCTGCAGCGGCGCTGACGGCGGCCATTCTCGTTCTCGGCTACCTGTACCGTCTGACAGATCAGAAGCATGCCGAAATGATCGCGGAAATCGAAGCGAGACTATAGCGGAATTTCATTTTCTAAAAAGCGCTTTTGATATGGTAAACTGATGGTAACAACAGCAAGAAAAGGCGGGTAAAAAAACAATGTCAGTAACGATTAAAGATATCGCCAGGCTGGCGAATGTATCGCACACCACAGTATCCAGAGCGCTGAACAATAGTCCGCTGATAAAAGAGAACACGAAAAAGAAAATACTCGACATCGCAGCCGAAATGAATTATAAACCGAATTTTAATGCGAAAAGCCTTGTTACGCAAAAGTCTTTTACGATCGGTCTGTTTTTAACAAGCCTGACAGACGGGACGTCTTCAAGTTTCTTTGCAGACATCCTGCGCGGCGTCAACAAGGTGATCGATGAAAACTATAATATGGTTGTCAGGGGGATTGACGATTATCATGATTTGTCATCCATTCACCGCAACCGCTATGACGGCATGATTTTAATCAGCCAAAGCGAACAGGATCAGGCTTTTATTGAGCATGTCCTCAAACAGAATATTCCGGTCGTCGTGCTGAACAGAAAAATCGAAGGGCACTCCGTCGTCAATATTTTGGCGAATGAACACGAGGGCGCTTTCCTCGCTGCTTCATACTTGATCAAAAACGGCCACAGACGGATCGCCATGGTGCAGGGGAAAGAAAGTTTTAAATCGTCTCAAGAAAGAAAAGGAGGCTTTCTTCGAGCGCTTCGCGACTCAAATCTTGACATGCCCGGCGAATACCTCGTTCAAGGTGATTATACGATGCAAAGCGGCTTTCGTGCGGCTGAAACGCTGCTGAAGCTGAAGAACCCTCCGACAGCCCTGTTTTGCGCCAATGATGATATGGCGATCGGCGCGATGAACGCCCTTTATGCAAACGGGAAACGCTGTCCTGACGATATGTCGATCATCGGCTTTGACGATAGCGGATTTTCGGCGTATACGACACCGTCATTGACGACGGTAAAAAAACCGACGGAAAAAATCAGCATGCTTGGTGCGGAAAGCCTGTTGTCACTGATCGAAAATCCGCAGGCAGAAGGCAGGCAGACGCTCATCGGCACGGAGCTGATCATTCGCAATTCAGTTAAGCATCTATAGCATCATTTTTGATGCGCTGTAAAATGTGAACGTGTGCAAAAATGAGGAGGGAATTGAAATGGAGAGGCTGTCCAAACGGATAAGGTCTAAGCCGAGCCGTCCCGAACGGATTTTGCAAATCGGGGAAGGTAACTTAATGAGGGGGTTTATTGACTGGCAGATTCATAGATTGAATGAAGAAACCGATTTTAACGGCAGCGCCGTCGTTGTGCCTCCGCGCCGCGGCTCAGTAACGGCCTTTCAAGAACAGGATGGGCTTTACACGCTTTATCTTGAAGGCTTCAGGGAAGGACGGGAGGTTCGCGATTCTGCTGTCATTACAACAATCAGCAGAGTCGTCAGCAGCTATGAACACTATGATGAATTTATGAAGCTGGCCGATCTGCCGGATTTGCGCTTTGTCTTTTCAAATACGACAGAGGCCGGCATCATATATATCGAGGAAGACCGGCTGTCCGACCGTCCGCAGAAGAGCTATCCGGGGAAGCTGACTGCGCTGTTATACAGACGCTACCTGACTTTTCAGGGAAGCAGGGAAAAAGGCCTGGTGATCCTCCCGTGTGAGCTGCTTGAAGATAACGGGAAAAAACTGAAAGAGATTGTGCTGCGCTATACGAACGAATGGGCGCTTGAACAGGGGTTCATCGATTGGCTTGAGGAGTCAAATGTGTTTTGCAATACGCTTGTAGACAGGATCGTACCTGGATTCCCGCAAGAAAATGCACACCGGCTTGAAGATGCGGCCGGCTATCGCGATTCTCTGATGGTGACGGCGGAGCCGTATCATTTGTTCGTGATTGAAGGGCCGAAATGGCTTCCAGACGAGCTTCCGCTTCATGAGGCCGGTCTGAATGTCGAGTTTGTCAAAGATGTGACGCCGTACCGGCTGAGAAAAGTGAGAATCTTAAACGGCGCCCATACCGCGATGACGCCGATCGCTTATTTGGCAGGCCTTGAGACGGTTCGTGAAGCGGCTGAAGACGAACTTATCGGATCATTTGTGAAAGAGCTGATTCAGCGTGAAGTGCTCGAGACGATCGATATGCCCGGCAGTGAGCTTGACGCCTATGTGGAAGAGATTCTCGACCGCTTTAAAAACCCGTTTATCCGTCACAAGCTGATCGATATTTCCTTAAATTCCTTTGCAAAATTCAAAGTCAGAAATTTGCCCGTCTTAATGGAATATGCGGAACGAACTGGCAAACTTCCGGCTCGAACCGTATTTGCTTTAAGCGCTTTAATTTATTTTTACCAAGGAAAACGGGAAGATGAGGCCATTCCGCTGTCTGACGACGATGAGGTGCTGGCTTTTCTCAAACGGCTCTGGACAGAAGAGACAGACGTTTCAAACATCG
>Ga0180430_10001850_pt1 | contig 19946 bp, 15 predicted proteins | sample SS_ome_9_FD_132999 | JGI IMG/M metagenome (GOLD analysis project Ga0180430, IMG submission 132999) | Hypersaline lake sediment archaeal communities from the Salton Sea, California, USA - SS_1_S_2 metaG | ecosystem: Environmental > Aquatic > Non-marine Saline and Alkaline > Hypersaline >... | reverse complement strand
GAATCAATGGCCTGCTGCGCGCCGGCCTGCTGGTAACGATGACGGTGCTGCCGTGCACGGCGGCGTTCGCGCACGGCGACGGCACGCCGCACGAGCAACCGATCTGGACGTGGACGCCCGAGCAGATCACGCAACACGTCAGCCGCGTGCGCGCCGGGGACGACCTGACGCCCAAGAGCTGGCCGGGCGGCGCGCGCGTCGCGGTCAGTATCTCCTTCGACTTCGATACCGAGCCGGTGTGGATTGGATTCCAGGAACAGTCCAGCCCGTCCTACATGTCGCGCGGCGAGTACGGCGCGCGCGCCGGCATGCCGCGCATCCTCAAGCTGATGGACAAGCACGACATCCCGGGCACGTTCTTCATCCCGGCGATGACGATGGAACTGCACCCCGAGGTCGTTGCCAAGCTCAAGGACCGGGATGACGTCGAGATCGGTTTCCATTCCTACGTGCACGAGAACCCGATGCGCCTGACGGCAGCGGAAGAGCGCAAGGTCTACGCGCAGGCCATGGACATCTTCATGAAGCACGTCGGCCGCAAACCGGTCGGCTTCCGCTCGGCGGCCTGGGACCTGACCGAGTCGACGGTGAGCATCGTCAAGGAGATGGGCTTCCTCTACGAGAGCTCGATGATGGCCGACGACCGCCCTTACGCGCTGATGGTCAACGGCAAGGACACGGGTCTCGTCGAGCTGCCGGTCGAGTGGATCCTCGACGACTGGCCGCTGTTCCAGATCAGCTGGCCGGCCAAGCACGTCGCGGCACGCAACGCCGACGACGTCTACTCGATCTGGAAAGAGGAGTTCGACGGCGCCTACGAGGAAGGCACCATGTACATCCTCACCACCCATCCGCAGGTCATCGGCCACCGCTACCGTATGGCCATGCTCGACCGCCTGATCGCCTATATGAAGAGCAAGGACGGCGTGTGGTTCGCGACCCACGAGGAGATCGCGCGTTACGTGAAGGAGCAGGCGGCGGGCGAATGACCCGCGTCGTTCACTACTTCGACTACAAGAGTCCCTATGCCTACCTGGCCCAGGCCGCGAGCCACGCGCTCGCGGCCACGCCGGGCGTCGCGCTGGAATGGATACCGTATACGCTGCAGATCCCTAAGTACCTCGGCGATGCGAGGCTGGACGGGCAGGGGCGCGACACCGTCGGCACGCGCAACGATCACCAGTGGCGGCGTGTGCGTTACGCCTACATGGACTGTCGCCGCGAGGCCAACCGGCGTGGTCTGACCATCCGCGGTCCGCGCCGCATCTTCGACAGTTCCATTGCCCACATCGCGTTCCTCTACGTACGCGGGCAGGAGGGTTGGCCACGCTTTCACGACGCCGTGTTCGAACGCTTCTGGCGTCGCGAGCTGGACCTCGAGGACGTCACCGCGCTGGCCGAACTCATCGCTGCCTGCGGCCTCGATGCCGCAGCGCTGCCCGCCTACCTGGCCGGTCCGGGACGCGAAGCGCATGATCGGCTGCAGCGCGAAGCCGAGGCTGCGGGCGTGTTCGGCGTGCCTTCGTGGCGGGTCGGCGACGAACTCTACTGGGGGCTCGAGCGCCTGCCGCGGGTCTGCGAGCAGCTCGGCGTCGCGGTGCCGGATGTCGCGCGGTGAGCGCGTAGCAACGCATGCCGTCATCCGTGGCCGGCCTGCTAAACTGGCAACCATGAACGCCATCAACACGCTCGACCCTGCCAGCTGCCTCGCGCCTACGTCGATCGTCGACAGCGACCATCCTTCGGTCGTCGCCTACGCGCGCGAGAATGCCGCCGGCAACGACCCGCGCGAGCGCGCCATCGCACTGTACTACGCAGTGCGCGACGATATCCGTTACGACGCCTACGATCTCCAGCTCACCACGCGCGGCCTGTCGGCAAGCCGTGCGCTGGAGATCCGCCGCGGCTGGTGCGTGAGCAAGGCGGCGTTGCTCGCCGCCTGCCTGCGCGCCGAGGGGATTCCGGCAGCGCTGGGTTACGCCGACGTGCGTAACCATCTCTCGACCGAGCGGATGCGCCGGACCATGCAGACCGATGTCTTCTACTGGCATGGGTACACCGCGGTATGGATCGAGGATCGCTGGGTCAAGGCGACGCCCGCGTTCAACCGCGAGCTGTGCGAGAAGTTCCGCATCCGCACGCTCGAGTTCGACGGTGGCGAGGACTCCATCTACCATCCCTACGATCTCGATGGCCGCCAGCACATGGAGTATCTCGCTTACCGCGGCGAATTCACCGATGTCCCGCTGGACGAGCTGGTGGCGGATTTCCGCCGTCACTACCCGCACCTCGCGGAAGGCCTGGACGGCGGCGACTTCGATCGCGAAGTCGATGCCGAGGTCGGCCGCGAGGCCTGACCCCGCGCCGCGCCCGCTCAGGGTTTCTCGAAATCGCGCGCGTTGGGGAAGTAGAGCTGCTGGCCGTTGACGCGGAAGGCCGCGATCGCGGCCTGCCCCTCGGCGCTCAACATCCAGTCGATGAAGACCGTGCCGGCCGGCGCATTGACGTGCGGGTGACGGCGCGGGTCGACGAGGATCAGGCTGTACTGGTTGAACAGGGCCGGGTCACCCTCGTACACCACCGCCAGGTCGCCCGGCGCGTCCTGCGCGATCCACGTCGCGCGATCGCACAAGGTATAGGCGTCGAGTTCCGCCGCGATGCGCAGCGTGCGGCCCATGCCGCTGCCGCTGTCGCGGTACCAGGGCAGCGCCGCGGGGTCGATGCTCATACCGGCTTCGGACCACAGCGCGAGTTCGCGCTGGTGTGTGCCGCTGTCGTCGCCGCGCGACACGAAGCCCGCCCCGCTGGCGTGAATGCGCGCGAACGCCGCGGCCGCGCCCGGGCTGCCGCGCACGCCGGCCGGATCGGCGCGCGGACCGACAATGACGAACTCGTTGTACATCACGGGATGGCGGGCGATGCCATGGCCGGCGGCGATGAACGCTTCTTCGGCCTCGCGCGCGTGGACGAGCACCACATCCCCATTGCCGTCCGCGGCATTCTTCAGTGCCTGGCCGGTGCCGACCGCGACGACCCGCACGCTGATGTCGTGGGCCGCCTCGAAGCGCGGCAGGACGGCGTCGAAGAAACCCGAATGCTGTGTCGACGTGGTCGATTGCAGCAGGATGTGCTCGCCGGCGGCGGGTGCTGCCGGCGCGAAAGCGAGCATCAGCAGCAGGGCGCAGCAGAGCGTGCAGCAGCGTCGTGTCATCGTTGTTATCCTCTGCCCTCGGCACCCGGGCCGGCGACGGGCGAGCGCGGTGACCCCGCGGCGTCGGCAGGGCCGCAAATCCTGTCCTCGACGCTAACCCCTGGCAGCCCACCGTTAAAGTTGCACACAATTGCCAATATCGATTCAAGTTCCGGCCGAAGCCGCCCTGGCCGAGGCGCTCGGCGCGACCCGCGGGGTGGTCTGCCTGGTCGGTGCCGGGGGTAAGAAGACCACGATGTATGCGCTCGCGCGCGCCCATGCCGGGCGCGTGGCGTTGTCGTCGACCTCTCACATGTACCGCTACGACCCGGACCTGGTCGATGCGGTGGTGACGGTCGACGACGCGGCTCCATCGGTGCCGCCAGAGGGGCGTGTCGTCGCCTTCGCCGGTCCCACGGATACGCCCGAACGCGTCGGCGGCCTGTCGGCGCCGGCGCTCGCCGCGCTCCGCGACAGCGGACGTTTCGAGCTACTGCTGGTCAAGGCCGACGGCGCCCGGGCGCGCTGGATCAAGGCACCGGGCGAGCACGAACCGCTGGTATTGCCGTTCGCCGACACGGTGATCCCGGTGGTCTCGGCCGGCGTCTTCGGGCGCCGTCTCGACAGTGGCATCGCGCACCGACCGGAACGCGTCGCCGCGGTTACCGGAGCAACGCTCGACGAACCGCTACGGGCGCAACACGTGGCACGCTTGCTTGCCGCGGACGACGGCGCGCTGAAGGGCGTCGGTACGGCCCGCGTGGTGCCGCTGATCAACATGGTCGACGACGCGGCGCGTGAGGGCGAGGCGCGCGAGGCGGCGCGGCTCGCGCTCGCCGCGACGACGCGCTTCGAGCGCGTCGTGCTGGCGGCGATGAAGCGGGGCCGCCTGGTCGTCGTGATCGAGCGTTGAGGCGCGACCCGAGGGAGGCGCGCTGCGCGCAGCCTCAGGCGCCGAGCACGCGCCCCATCGACTCGATGAAATGCTCGAGGTTGGCGCCGTTGACGCCGGCCACGTTGATGCGGCTCGAGTCGACCATGTAGATGGCGTACTCGTCGCGCAGGTGCGCGAGCTGCTCGGGGCTGATGCCGAGGAAAGAGAACATGCCGCGCTGCTCGCGGATGAAACCGAAGTCCTGCCCGGTGCGTTCACCGAGACGGCGGGCGAGCAGATCGCGCAGCCCGTTGATGCGTTCGCGCATGCCGGTCAGTTCCTCGACCCAGGCGGCGTGGAGCGTCTCGTCGTTGAGGATGATCTCGACGATGGCGGCGCCGTGCGCCGGCGGCATGGAGTAGATGCCGCGCACCACCGAGCCGAGCTGGCTCTGCACGATGCCGGTCTGGCGCGTGTCCGGACTGACGATCTGCAGTGCACCGACGCGTTCGCGGTAGAGGCCGAAGTTCTTCGAATACGAACTGGCCACGATCAGCTCGGGGCAGGCGGCGGCCATGATGCGCACGCCCTCGGCGTCTTCTTCGAGGCCGTCGCCGAGGCCCTGGTAGGCAAGGTCGATGAAGGGCGTGAAACCCTGCCGGTTGGCGAGTTCGGCGACGGCGTGCCAGTGTTCGGTCTTGAGATCGACGCCGGAGGGGTTGTGGCAGCAGCCATGCAGCAGCACGATGTCACCGGCCGGCACCGTGCCGAGGGCGGCGAGCATGCCGTCGGCATCGAGACTCCGCGTGGCCTTGTCGTAGTAGGCGTACTCGCGGATGGCGAGGCCGGCGTTACCCAGCAGGGGCACGTGGTTGGCCCAGGTCGGATTGCTGACCCAGACCGTGGTCTCGGGCCGGGCGCGCTTGATCAGCTCGGCGCCGACGCGCAGCGCGCCGCAGCCGCCCGGGGTCTGTACCCCGGCCACGCGCTTGTCTTGCAGCACCGCGTGCGCGGCACCGAACATGAGCTGGCGCGCGACGACGTTGAACTCGGGCGTGCCCGGCGGGCCGATGTAGGCCTTGGTGGTCTCGGCCTCGAAGCGGCGCTGTTCTGCCACGCTCACGCTCTTCATGATCGGGGTGTTGCCGGCCTCGTCGCGGTAGACGCCGACACCCAGGTCGATCTTGTTGTCGCGCGGATCTTCGCGGTAGGCGGCCATCAGGCCGAGGATGGGATCGGGGCTCAGGGGTTCCAGGGCTTCGAACATCGTGGACTGGTGCTCCGGCGGGCAGAACTGCGGTTTCAACGGCGCGCGACTATAGCACACGGGCCTGCGCGATCAGAGGGCACCGGGCGCGTGCGACGTCCCGATTCAGCGTTCGAAACAGCGTTGCCTCGCGGCCGCGTGACGTAAGGCGTCGAGCTCGGCGAGGCGTGCGGCGGCGTCTCCGTGCGCGGCCACCTCGGCGACCGCACGGTAAGGCAGGTAGTAGAACGCCGGCGTCCAGATCGCGCCGACGAACACCGCGCCGGCATGGCGCGGATCGCGCCAGAACGTGGCACGGTGATCGAGTCCGGCGCGGGTCAGCTCGAGGCGCCGCGCGTAGAGCGTGGCGCAGTCGGCCGCGGCAACCTCGGGTGCCTGTGGCCGCGAGGGGCCGAGCAGGATCTCGTAACCGTCGGCAGCCCGTGCGCGGGCGAAGTCGACGGCCGGGCGCAACTGGGGTGGAATCGTCGCGCCGGAGGTTTGGCCCGCACTCGCGCATGGCGCGAGCAGGCCGAGCAGGAGCGCGGCGCGTGACACCCAGGGACGTGGAACGGGACGCATGAGAGCAATAGCGTCGGCCGCGGGGCGGAACTTGAGAACCCCGGCACACGCCGCCGCGTTATCCGCGTCGCGTCCCGGGGCAGCAGCGTGGCGGGGGTCGCGAGGCGTGCGGCGGATCCGCGCAGGCGTTCGCCACACGCCGGGGCGACGATGAGCGGCCGCGCCGCGCGGCGGGACGGCCCGGGTGTACGGTCGCCACGAACGAAAACGGCGACCTTGGGGGCCGCCGTCATCGTGCGAGCGTGACAGGCTTACTGCGCGGCGGTCTTGGTGACGGGCTCGATGTAGAGGAACGACAGGCCGCCGGAAGCGCCGATGCCGTTGCTCGACTCGAGCGCGAGCGGCTGCAGGCCGATGTTCTTCGCGCCACCGCCGAGCAGGGCCTTGGCGCCGAGGCCGAGCCCGGCCGCCGCGGAGAGTTCGCCGCCGACGTACTTGCCACCGAGCGCCTGGGCGCCTGGGCGCACGTCCTCGGAAGCAGCGATGACGGTGAAGGCCATCTTCTCGTTCTGCTTGAAGCTGAGGTCGAGGCCGAGTGCGATGCCGGTCTCGCCGACGTACTCCTCGGTCATGCCGCCATTGGCATAGACGCACTTGACGTCGGCCGTCGAGCGGATGAGGAGGTTCATGCGCGAGCCGGGTACGACCGAGCAGGTCAGCACGCCGACCTCGATGCCGGGCGCGGCCTGGGTGGGGGCCAGCGGGGCCGCGGCGGCGCCGAGCGCCAGGGTAAGAGCGAGGATCTTTCCGGTTTTCATCATGACTATTCCCTTGTTGATGCTGATTGGGACTTCGGAGAGGCTGCCGCGGCAGGTTCCAGTCGACTGCCGCCTTCACACATGGCCAGGACGCTGCGTCGTCGTCACGTGTGAACCGTTACCGCTATCGGTCGGATGACGGAATTCCTGAATGACTGTATAAATAAACAGTGTTCAATCATGACCGACAAATACGATGTCCCCTGCCGCATTGCCCGACTACGCCGAGCTCTGCTGCCGCAGCAATTTCAGTTTCCTCACCGGCGCCTCGCACCCCGAAGAACTTGTCCGCACCGCTGCCGCGCGCGGCTACCGGGCGCTCGCGCTGACCGACGAATGCAGTTTCGCCGGGCTCGTGCGCGCGCACGCCGCCGCACGTGAAGCGGGTATTGCGCTGCTTGCCGGCACCGAGCTCGTGCTCGACGACGGCCTGCACGTGGTGCTGCTGGCCGATGACCTGGCCGCTTACCGCGCACTTGCCGCGCTGATCACGCGTGCGCGCCGCCGCGCGCCCAAGGGCCATTACGTGCTCACGCGCGTGGACCTGGCCGGGCTCGCGCACGGCCTGGTGATCTGGCTGCCGGGCTACGACGCGGCCGACGCCGAGCGTGCCGCCTGGCTCGCGCGGTGTTTCCGCGGGCGTGCCTGGATCGGTCTCGGCCTGTTCTATCACGGCAACGATGCCGCGCGGCTCGCCCACGCGCGTCACCTCGGTGCCGCCACGGGCCTGCCCGTCACTGCGCTCGGGGAGGTGCGGATGCACGATTTCCGCCGCCAGCCGCTGCTCGACACGCTGACCGCGATCCGCCTCGGCACCACGGTGATGGAAGCGGGTACGCGTCTCGAGCCGAATGCCGAGCGCTGCCTGCGCCCGCGTGAGCGCCTCGCTCGCATCTATCCACGCGAGCTGCTCGACGAAAGCGTGCGCATCGCCGCGCGCTGCCACTTCACCCTCACCGAGCTGCGCTACGAGTATCCGCGCGAGCTGGTGCCGGCCGGGGCGAGCCCGGCGAGTCATCTGCGCGCGTTGACCCTGGCCGGTATGCGACGACGCTGGCCGGACGGCGTGCCGGCCAGGGTGCGCGACCTCGTCGAGCACGAACTCGCGCTCATCAACGAACTCGCCTACGAAGCTTTCTTTCTCACCGTACACGACATCGTCGGGTTCGCGCGAAAACGCGGCATCCTGTGCCAGGGTCGCGGCTCGGCGGCGAATTCGGCGGTGTGCTACTGCCTCGGGATCACCGAAGTCGATCCGGCGCGCATGGACATGCTGTTCGAACGCTTCCTGTCCAGGGAGCGTGACGAGCCGCCCGATATCGATGTCGATTTCGAGCACCAGCGCCGCGAGGAGGTCATCCAGTACATCTACCGCAAGTACGGCCGCGAGCGCGCCGCGCTCGCGGCCACGGTCATCACCTACAAGCTACGCAGCGCCGTGCGCGACGTCGGCAAGGCGCTCGGCCTCAGTCTCGAGCAGGTCGAGCGGCTGGCGCGCAACCTCTACTGGTGGGACCAGGGCGAGGCGATTCCCGAACGTCTGCGCGAGGTCGGCTTCGATGCGGACAATCCCGTGATCCGGCGGCTGATCGCGTTGACCGCCGAGATCGTCGGTTTCCCGCGCCATCTTTCGCAGCACGTCGGGGGCTTCGTCATCTCCGACGGGCCGTTGTCGGACCTGGTGCCGATCGAGAACGCGGCGATGCCGGAGCGCACCGTCATCCAGTGGGACAAGGACGACCTCGAAACGCTCGGTCTGCTCAAGGTCGACTGTCTGTGCCTGGGTATGCTGAGCGCGATACGGCGCAGCTTCGAACTGATCGAGCGCTACGCCGGGCGGCGGCTGTCGATGGCAGCGATCCCGGCGGACGATCCGGCCACCTACGCCATGATCCAGCGCGCCGACACGGTCGGCGTGTTCCAGATCGAGTCGCGCGCACAGATGGCGATGCTGCCGCGCCTGCGTCCGGCGAACTACTACGATCTCGTCATCCAGGTCGCGATCATCCGCCCGGGGCCGATCCAGGGTGAGATGGTGCATCCGTACCTGCGCCGGCGTAACGGCGAGGAAGCGGTCAGCTACCCCAGCGAGGAGGTGCGTGGCGTGCTCGAGCGCACACTCGGTGTGCCGCTGTTCCAGGAACAGGTGATCAAGCTGGCCATGGCCGCAGCCGGGTTCTCACCCGGCGAGGCCGACCAGTTGCGCCGCTCGATGGCGGCCTGGAAGCGTAACGGCGGGCTCGAGCACTTCCGCGACAAGCTCGTCGGCGGCATGCGCGAACGCGGTTACACGCCGCGTTTCGCCGAACAGATCTTCAACCAGATCCAGGGCTTCGGCGAATACGGCTTCCCCGAATCGCACTCGGCGAGCTTCGCGCTGCTGGCCTACGTCTCGGCCTGGTTGAAGTGTCATGAACCGGCGGCGTTCGCTGCCGGCCTGCTGAACAGCCAGCCGATGGGTTTCTATGCACCTTCGCAGCTGGTGCAGGATGCACGCCGGCACGGCGTCGAGGTGCGTGGCGCGGACGTCACGGCGAGTGCGTGGGACTGTACGCTCGAACCCGGCGCGGCGGGCGGGGAACGGCCCGCGCTCAGGCTCGGCCTGCGCCTGGTCAAGGGCTTTGCGCACGAGGCCGCGGCGCGGCTGGTGGCGGCGCGCGCAGGCGCGCCGTTCGTCGACGTCGACGACCTGGCCGCACGCGCGACACTCGATCGCGGCCAGTTGCGCGTACTGTCGCGTGCCGGCGCGCTGGCCGTACTCGCGGGCAATCGCCACCAGGCCAGTTGGGCGGCACTCGGGGTGGAGAAGCCGGCGCCGATCTTCGCCGGCGGCGGCGTCGGCGTCGCCGAGGCGACACCGCTGCTGCGCCGGCCGAGCGAAGGCGAGGACGTGGTCGCCGACTACGCGAGCCTCGGTCTCTCCCTGGGCCGTCACCCGCTCGCCCTGTTACGCCGGCAGCTCGTGCGACGGCGCCTGCTCAGTGCCGCGGAGCTGGCCACCCGCGAACACGGTGAGCCCGTGCGTACGGGCGGCCTCGTCACCATGCGCCAACGACCGGGAACCGCGACGGGCGTCGTCTTCGTCACCCTCGAGGACGAGACCGGCACCATCAACGTGATCGTCTGGTCGAGCCTGGTCGAAGCCCAGCGCCGCGAGCTGCTGCACGCGCGCCTGCTTGGCGTCGTCGGCGAAGTGCAGCGGGAAGGTGACGTGATTCACGTCCTCGCCCGCCGCCTCGAGGATCATTCCGCCCTGCTCGGACGCCTGCTCACGCAGTCGCGGGACTTTCATTGACCGCGGCGGTCCGAATGCCGCCGGCACACGTATCCCAGTGCTGGTATCGGCACGCGTCGGGCGCCCGGCACGGCGTCACAATCCTGCGCTCCGCGCTGCAACCCGGGCGGGATCTTTATGCCGAACCCGAATGACGCGTTGGCGTCCACCTTCTGATCCCGCAGGCCGGGCAGGCCTGGTCCGGTCGTTGCAATAGCACCGCGCCGTCTTACAATGCGCGCCTCTGTTTTGCGGTGCCGCATTTGCATGAGTGGAAAGATGCACAAACCCGAGTTCAAACCCGCCAATCCCTGTTTTTCCTCCGGTCCCTGCCCCAAGCGCCCCGGCTGGTCGCCGGCCGTGCTGGAGCAGGCCCTGGTCGGTCGTTCGCACCGGTCCAAGCCGGGCAAGGCGCGCCTGGCGGCAGCCATCGAGCGCACCCGCGAGGTGCTCGGCGTGCCGGACGAGTATCGCATCGGCATCGTGCCCGGCTCCGATACCGGCGCGGTCGAGATGGCGCTGTGGAGCCTGCTCGGTGCGCGCGGCGTCGATGTGCTGGCCTGGGAGAGCTTCGGCTCGGAATGGGTCAGCGACGTGCTCGACGTACTCGCCATCGAGGACGCGCGCAAGTTCGTCGCGCCCTACGGCGAGTTACCCGACCTCGGCGCGGTGGACTGCGCGCGCGACCTGGTGTTCGTGTGGAACGGTACGACCTCGGGCGTCAAGCTGCCGAACGCCGACTGGATTGCCGACGATCGCACCGGCCTGACCATCTGCGACGCGACCTCGGCCGCCTTCGCCATGCCGCTGCCGTGGGACAAGCTCGACGTCACCACGTTTTCCTGGCAGAAAGTGCTCGGCGGCGAAGGCGCGCACGGCGTGATCGTCCTCAGTCCGCGCGCGGTCGAACGCCTCGAGAGCTTCGTCCCGCCGCGACCGTTGCCGAAGTTGTTCCGCCTGACCAAGAAGGGCAAGCTCGATGCGGCCATTTTTGAAGGCGCGACGATCAATACGCCCTCGATGCTGTGCGTGGAAGACTACCTCGATGCACTCGGCTGGGCGCAGTCACTGGGTGGTCTCGACGCACTGGTGATGCGCTCGCGCCAGAACCTCGCCGTGCTCGAAGCCTGGGTCGCAAAGACGCCCTGGATCGACTTCCTGGCCGCGACGGCAGCGACCCGGTCGAGCACCTCGATCTGCCTCAAGATCGTTGCCGACTGGTTCCTTGCCCTCGATGACGAAGCCCAGGCCGCGCTGACCAAGAAGCTCTCGTCGCTGCTCGAGGCCGAGGGCGCCGCCTACGACATCAACGCCTATCGCAACGCGCCGCCCGGGTTGCGCATCTGGGGCGGGGCGACGGTGGAGGCGAGCGACCTCGCCGCGCTGCTGCCCTGGCTCGAATGGGCCTATGCGACCGTTGCCGCCGAGCACGGCGCCTGAGCTGCCGCGCCGCCACGCAGGAGAAACAACCCATGTACAAGGTATTCGTCGCTGACAAGCTGGCCCCGGAGGGCATTGCCGCGCTGCAGGAGTATCCCGAGCTCGAGATCGACTTCAGCCCGGGCCTGAGCGTGGAGGAAGCGATTCCTCACGCGCGTGACGCCGACGCCATCATCGTGCGCAGCGCGACCAAGATCAAAGGCGAACTGCTCGCCGCGGCCGCGAAACTCAAGGTCGTCGGGCGGGCCGGTATCGGTGTCGACAACGTCGACCTCGACGGCGCCACCGAACGCGGTATCGTGGTGCTCAACACGCCCGACGCCAACGCGACGACGACCGCCGAGCTTGCCATCGCGCACATGTTCTCGCTCAGCCGCAACCTGCCCGCGGCCGACCAGTCGGTACGCCAGGGGAAGTGGGAGCGCAACGCCTTTCTCGGTGCGGAGCTGTGCGGCAAGACCGTCGGCATCATCGGCTTCGGCACCATCGGGCGGCTCGCCGCAGAACGTTGCCGCGGCCTCAAGATGCGCGTGATCGGTTTCGATCCCTTCGTCACCGAGAAGACCTTCGCCGAACACGGCGTCGAATGCTGCGAACTCGACGATCTGCTCGCCCAGGCCGACTACGTGTCACTGCATTGCCCGGTCACCGAGGGTACGCGCAACCTGCTCAATCGCGAGCGCCTGCGCGGCATGAAAAAGGGTGCACGCCTGATCAACTGCGCGCGCGGCGGCCTGGTCGACGAGGACGCGTTGCTCGAAGCCGTGCAGAGCGGGCACCTCGCCGGCGCCGCGCTCGACGTGTTCGTCGACGAACCGCCGGGCGAGTCGCCGCTGTTCGGCGAGGCCAACATCCAGTTCACGCCGCACCTCGGCGCCTCCACCCACGAAGCACAGACCGCGGTGGGCGTAGAGATCGCACACCAGGTCGCCGCTTTCCTGACCCGCGGCGAAGTCGTCAACGCGGTCAACGTGCCGAGCATGGCGCCCGAGAAGCTGGAGAAGCTCGCGCCTTACCTCGATCTCGCCGGCAAGCTCGGGCGTGTGCTCTGCCGCATGGCCGACGAACCGTTGTCGGAAGTCGAGATCGGCGTGTTCGGCGAGGCCGGCAAGCTCGATACCCATCCGATCGCGAGCGCGGCGATGGTCGGCATGCTGTGCGAGCATCATTCGGTGCCGGTCAATCCGATCAACGCCTTGCACCTCGCCCGGCGCCAGGGCGTCAAGGTCACCGAGGTCAGCTCGGCCGATTCGCGCGACTACGTGTCGCTGGTGCGCATCACCGCGCGCAGCAACAGCCACGCGGTCTGTCTCGAAGGCACCGTGTTCGACGAGCGCCACCCGCGCCTGGTGCGCATCAATGCCTACGAGGTCGAGACCACGCTCGAGGGTACCCTGCTGTTCACCCACCACGCGGATCAACCCGGCGTGATCGGCACCCTCGGCGAGCTGATCGGCCGCGCCGGCATCAATATTTCGCGCATGCAGGTCGGCGTTGCCGAGGGCACCAACCTCGCGATCGCCGTGCTCGGGATCTCGCGGGGGCTGGACGAGGCGGGACTCGACGCCGTGGGCCGGATAGCCGCGGTCGACAAGGTGATGCAGATAACGTTCTGATCGACCTGGCCGGTCTTCGGAAGCGAACCGGTTGCGCGATGCGGCCGCACCGGCAGGCGCGCCCCGGGGGGCGGCGCGGGCGACCTTTGCGGCCCACCCGGCAGCGACGGACGCGCTGCCGGTGAGCCACCGCCGTCAGAAGCGGAACACGCCGTAGCCGCGTTCCAGCGGCGGTGCGTTGAGTGCCGCGCTGATGCCGATGCCGAGCGCATTGCGCGTATCGAGCGGATCGAGAATACCGTCGTCCCACACTTCCGAGGTCGAGTAATAGGCCGAGAGCTGGTGCTGGTAGGCTTCCAGCGTTTCGTTGTAGACCTTGTCGAGGGTTGCCTGGTCGACCGCGTCACCGGCACGCTCGAGCTGCTTGAGTTTGACCTCGGTGAGCGTCTTCGCCGCCTGTTCGCCGCCCATGACGCCGATCTGGTGATTCGGCCAGGAGAACAGCAAACGCCCGTCGTAGGCGCGCCCGCACATGCCGTAGTTGCCGGCGCCGAACGAGCCGTGGCACATCACGGTGAACTTCGGTACGTGCGAGCCGACCTGGGCCATGATCATCTTGGCGCCGTCCTTGGAGATCCCGGCTGCCTCGTAGTCGCGCCCGACCATGTAGCCGGTGATGTTCTGCAGAAACACCAGCGGCGTGTCGTTCTGGTTGCAAAGCTCGATGAAATGCGCGCCTTTGAGGGCGCTGTCGTTGAACAGCACGCCGTTGTTGGCGAGGATGCCGACCTTGTAGCCCCACAGGTTGGCATAACCGCACACCAGCGTGGTGCCGTAGGCCGGCTGGTACTCGTGGAAACGGCTGCCATCGACGAGGCGGGCGATCACTTCGCGCATCTCGAAGGAGCGCTTGATGTCGTCCGGGATGATGCCGTAGAGCTCGTCCGGGTCGTAGTAGGGCGCTTCGATCGGGTCGCGCTGGATGTCCCACTTGGGCGGGCAATCCCATTGCGCGACGATTTCGCGCCCGATCGCGATCGCCTCGTCCTCGCTCGCGGCGGGGTAGTCGCAGGTGCCGCTGACGCGCGTGTGCAGATCGCAGCCACCGAGTTCGTCGGCCGTCACCACCTCGCCGGTCGCGGCCTTGACCAGCGGCGGGCCGCCCAGGAACACCGCACCGGTGCCGCGGACGATCACCGAGTAGTCCGACAGCGCCGGGATGTAGGCGCCGCCCGCGGTGCAGTGGCCGAACACCAGGGCGAGCTGCTTGACCCCCATCTTCGACAGGATGCTCTGGTTGCGGAACATGCGTCCCGCCATGTGCTTGTCCGGAAACAGTTCGGACTGCAGGGGCAGGAAGCCGCCGGCGCTGTCGCACAGGTGCACGACCGGCAGGCGGTTCTCGATCGCGATGTCGAGGCAGCGCACGATCTTCTTGACCGACAAGGGGTACCACGCGCCGCCCTTGATGCTGGCGTCGTGCGCACACAGGATGACCTCGCGCCCCTGGATCATGCCGATGCCGGTGATGCAGCTCGCCCCGGGTGCTTCACCGCCGTAGGCCATGTTGGCCGCGAGCGTGGAGAACTCGAGGAACGGCGTGCCGGGATCGAGCAGTTTCTCGATGCGCTCGCGCGGCATCATCTTGCCCTGGCGCGCGAGTCGTTCGACGTCGCGCGCGGGGCGCTCGAAGCGTGCCTGGCGCTGTCTCTCGTGCAGCTCGGCGGCAAGCGCGCGGTTGTGGCTGTAATGGCGGCGGAACTCCGCCGACCCCGTCTGGATGCTGGATTGGATACGGGCCATCAGGTGTTCGGGTGCAATGACACCAGTTCGGTGCCCTTGTCGAAGCTCTGGTTGACCTCGACATGGACGTTCTCGACGGTGCCGTCGCGGTGTGCGACGACGTTGATCTGCATCTTCATCGACTCGATCACGAGCAGTACGTCACCGCTCGCGACCGTGGCGCCGGGCGTCGCGTTGAGGCTCACCACCACGCCGGGCATGTCGGCGCGCAGCACGTCGTCACCGCCGGCGTCGTGTTGGGCCGCGGTGACCGGGTCCTCGTAGCCGACCGACCAGGTCGTCCGGTCGAGCTTGACGTGGATGCGATCGCTCTCTCGCGTGCGCGTCACCTCGTGCAGGCGGTCGTCGATGCGCAGCGTGCTCTCACCGGGCGCAGCCGAGGGGTGCTCGCGGACCGTGTAGCAACGTCCGTCGACTTCCACCACCAGGGCAGGGCGGCGCGCGCGTATGGTCAGCGTGTGGGTCTGGCCACCGAGCGTGAAGGGGAAGCTGGTGCTCATGGCCGGGTCTGTGAAGCGCGCTGGCGTCGTGGCGCCCATGCTGCTGCGTTCATGAATCAATTCCTCCAGGCGCCGATCGAGGCGTAGGGCTCGGGGATGTCGTAGGCGAGGCGCCGGAAATCGTCGACGCCGAGCGCCGCGGCGATGACCACGGCAGCGCGCGCGTCGGCATCGAGCACCGGCACGCCGAGCGTGTCGGCATGCTCGGTGACGAAGCCGGTATGCAGCGCACCCGCGCGGAACGCGGGGTGGTCGATGACGCGCGCGAGGTAGTCGATGTTGTGGTCGACGCCGAGCAGGGTCAGGTCACCGAGCGCGGCGACCGCACGGTCGATGGCCTGGCCGCGATCGTCGCCGCGACAGACCAGCTTGCCGATCATCGAGTCGAAGGCGGCGGTCACCGCCTGGCCTTCGCTGATGCCGCCGTCGAAGCGCACCCCGGGGCCGTGCGGCACCCGCAGGACGCGCGCGCGGCCGGTCGCGGGCAGGAAGTCGCGCGCCGGATCCTCGCAGCACACGCGGCACTCGATGGCGTGCCCGGTGACGCTGAGCGCGTCCTGCGTCCAAGGCAGGCCTTCGCCGCCGGCGAGGCGCAGCTGGGCCTCGACCAGGTCGATGCCGCAGACCATTTCCGTCACCGGGTGCTCGACCTGCAGGCGCGTGTTCATTTCGAGGAAGTAGAACTCGCCGTCCGGCGCGAGGATGAACTCCACGGTGCCGGCATTGCGATAATTCGCACGCGCGGCGAGCTTGACGGCGGCGTCACAGATGCGTGCACGCAGCTCGGCCGGCAGCGTCGCGGCGGGTGCCTCCTCGACAATCTTCTGGAAGCGCCGCTGCACGGAGCATTCGCGTTCGAACAGGTGCACCACGTTGCCGCGACCGTCACCGAGCACCTGTACCTCGATATGGCGTGGCTGTTCGACGTAACGTTCGGCATAGACGCGACCATCGGCGAAGTACCGTTCCGCTTCGCTCATGGCGGTGCGCGCGCGCGCCTCGAGTTCAGCGGCATCGTGCACGATGCTCATGCCCTTGCCGCCGCCACCGGCGGCGGCCTTGATCAGCAAGGGCAGGCCGATCCCGGCGGCGGCATCCAGAAACGCCTCGAACGAGCCCTCCATCAGCGCGCTCGGAGCCAGCGGCACGCCGGCCTCGGCGGCGAACGCACGGGCATGGACCTTGTCGCCCATCAGGCGGATGACCTCGGGCTGCGGGCCGACGAAGACCAGCCCGGCATCTTCCACGGCGGCGGCGAAATCCCCGTTCTCGGCGAGAAAGCCGTAGCCCGGGTGTACGCTGGCGGCGCCGGTATGGTCGGCCGCGGCGATGATCTGCGCGACATCGAGATACGCCGCGGTCGGTACCTCGGCGTGCAGCTCGACCGCGCTGTCGGCAAGGCCGACGTGCGGTGCCGCGCGATCGGCATGATGGTAGACGGCGACGGTACGCAGGCCCATGGCGCGCGCGGTGCGCAGCACGCGGCAGGCGATCTCGCCACGGTTGGCTACGAGGATGCTGTCGAGCATGGTGTCAGGTTCTCTGGACGGGCCGGACGACGGACATGACGGCACAGGGTCATCGTTCGCCGCCCAGTATAGCGTCGCCGGCGAGCAGGCTCGCCGGCACCCGCAGCGGCATGTCGAGCAGCATCTGCGCATAGGCCTTGCCCTGCGGATCGTAGCGCAGCGATGCCGTGCCGCCGCCGCCGAGGGCGGCTTCGAGCACGAAGTTGAAGCCGTGCAGACCGGGCCACTCGTAGCGCGTCACCGCGCCGTCCACGAGATGCGCGAACCACGCCGCGACCGTCGCTTCGGTGAGCTGCTCGCGCAGCAGCGGCAGGTACTCGGCACGCCGGGCCAGCACGCCGATGTTGGCGCTGTCGCCCTTGTCGCCCGACCGGGCATGGGCGAGACGCAGCAGCGGCACGCTGATGGTGTCAGCCGCGCTCGCGCTCGCCGCCGGGGCCGTGACCGCCGCCTCCGGCGCCGGCGGCACCTGCTCCGCGCCAGTACGGATCGCGACGGTTCGCGTGCCGTCGCTGCCGACCAGGCTCACGGTGGCGAGCGCTTTTGGTACCAGGCAGGAGAACAGGCGGATCACCGGCTGCACCGTGGGGCGTCCGCCGGCGAAGCCGGTCATGCCCGGCGCCATCGCCGTCGCGGCGGGATAGATCTCGCGCGCGAAGGTTTCGAGCGCGGCGCGCTCGGCGTGGCGGACGGCGAGCTTGAGTATCACTTCGCGCGTCGTCGTCGCGCGGGCATGCGGTCCGTAAGTGGCCTCGGCGCCGAGCACCTCGATCGAGACCTCGGCGTAGTCCGCGTGGCCGGCGTCCGTGAACAGGCGGCGCGTGCGCGCCAGCAGGGCGGCGGCGACGCGCTCGGCCTTGGCCGCGGCGTCACGCCCGCCGATCATCAGCGTCGCGGTGGCGCGATAGCCGTCGGCCCAGGTTGCCGAGACCTTGTAGTCGGGGCCGGGCGGCAGGCCACGCGCGCCCTGTACGACGACGCGCCCGGGGCCGTCGGCGCGCACCGACACCTGCGAGAAATCGCAGGTCACGTCCGGCAGCAGGTAGCGGGCCGGGTCACCGATTTCGTAGACGACCTGCTCGGCGACCGTGGCCGGGGTGATCAGGCCGCCGGTGCCGGGCGGCTTGCTCAGCACGAAGCTGCCGTCGGCGCGGCATTCGGCGATGGGAAAGCCCATGTCGTCCCAGCCCGGCACCTGCTCCCAGTCGGTGTAGAGCCCGCCGGTGCACTGCGTGCCGCACTCGATCACGTGGCCGGCCAGCGAACCGGCGGCGAGGCGGTCGTAATCGTCCTCCGCCCAGCCGAACTCGTGCATCAGCGGGCCGAGTACGAGCGCACTGTCGACGCAGCGGCCGGTGACGACGACGTCGGCCCCGCCAGCGAGCGCGGCAGCAATCGGCGTCGCGCCCAGGTAGGCGTTGATGCTGGTCAGTTTTGCCGGCAGCGGCGCACCGCTGCCCATCTCGCGCACGTCGGCCGCGCGCAGGTCCTCGATCTGTGCACCGAGGTCGTCGCCGCACACGGCGACGATGTTCAACGCCACGCCCAGTTCGCCACACAGCGCGCGCAACGCGCTCGCGAGCGCCTGCGGGTTGATCCCGCCAGCGTTGGTCACGACGCGGATGCCGCGCGTGGCGATGGCGCTGGCCAGCGGGCGCATGACGGCATCGAGGAAGTCCGTGGCATAGCCCGCGGCCGGGTCGCGGGCGCGCATGCGCGCGAGAATGGACAGCGTGATCTCGGCCAGGTAGTCGAGCACCAGGTAGTCGATGGCGCCATGCTCGACGAGCTGGCGCGCGCCCGCGGCGGAGTCGCCCCAGAAGGCGCCGCCGCAGCCCATGCGAACGGTCTGCGCGGCCATCTCAGCGGCCGCGCCAGACCGGGTCGCGCTTTTCGTTGAAAGCGGCGAAGCCTTCGCGCGCGTCCTCGGTCATGGCCATGATCGGCAGCATGAGCTGGGTGTACTCGAAGGCCTTGTCGAGCGGCATGTCTTCGATCGCGCGGAAAGCCTGTTTGCCGAGGCGGATGCCGGTCGGCGACTTGTCGATGATGCGCGCGACGAGCCAGGCGACGCGTTCGTCGAGTTCGGCGGCCGGGACGGCGTAGTTCAGGATGCCGAGCTCGAGCGCCTCGGCGGCGCTGAACGGCTCGCCGGTGATGGTCATTTCGAACAGCTTGCGGCGCGGCACGATGCGCATCATGTAGGACAGGATCATCATCGGGAACAGGCCGACCCGCGTTTCCGGCACGCCCAGGCTGGCGTGCTCGACAGCGACGGCCATGTCGCAGGCACAGACCAGGCCGAGGCCGCCGGCGAGCGCATGGCCGTTGACCCGCGCGACGACCGGTCGCGTGCAGGCTTCGAGACGGCGGAACAGGTCGATGACATAGTGACGCGGCCGCGCCGGATCGATGGTGAACGGCGTGCCATCGGCGCCCGGCTTGAGGTCGCCGCCGGCGCAGAACGCCTTGTCGCCGGCGCCGGTGATGACGACCACGCGTACGTCGGCATCGGCCTCGGCCGCATCGATACCGGCGGCCAGCGCGCGGCAGACCTCTTCGTTGAGCGCGTTGCGGCGCTCGGGGCGGTTGATGGTCAGGCGCATGACGGCACCCTCGCGCGCGCTCAGCACGACCTCGCTCATGACGATACTCCCCTCGTTGATGCTGCGATGCGTCAGGCGTGGCGCAGGCCGCGGCTGGCGATCCGCTGCCAGTGTACTAGAGTTGAAGCAAGGGCCGGCCTGCGCCGGGGAGGAACACTGCCATGCAATCGATACGTCAACTGCTCGACAACAAGGGTCACCAGGTGTGGTCGGTCAACGCCGAGACGACGGTTTATGACGCACTGCGATTGATGGCCGAGAAGGGCATAGGTGCCCTGCTCGTGCTGCAGGGCGGCAGTATCGTCGGCATCGTCAGTGAGCGTGACTACGCGCGCAAGGTGGTGTTGGAAGGGCGCTCCTCGCTGACCACGCCGGTCGCGGACATCATGTCGACCTCCGTGCTGCATGCGCTGCCCGAGCAATCGGTGGAGGATGCGATGGCGCTGATGACCGACAAGCGCATCCGACACCTGCCGGTCATGGACCAGGGCCGCATCATGGGCATCATCTCGATTGGCGATCTCGTCAAGGCGATCATCGCCGAGCAGGAGTTCGTCATCGGCCAGCTCGAGAATTACATCGCCGGCG
>Ga0180430_10001849_pt1 | contig 19948 bp, 20 predicted proteins | sample SS_ome_9_FD_132999 | JGI IMG/M metagenome (GOLD analysis project Ga0180430, IMG submission 132999) | Hypersaline lake sediment archaeal communities from the Salton Sea, California, USA - SS_1_S_2 metaG | ecosystem: Environmental > Aquatic > Non-marine Saline and Alkaline > Hypersaline >... | reverse complement strand
GCAAGAATTCCCGGCGATTGGCTTCGCGCTTTTTCTTGCTTAGTACCGGTTTCTTTTTGGGTTTCTTTTCTTCTGCCACTTTTCCACTCACATTTTCGCTTCATCTGACATCTGAATCTCGGCAGACATCAATGGCTGTTCATCTTTAACCAGCATATCCGGCGAACTGAAAGGCGCCAGCCTTTCAAGAAAATCCAACACTGCCATTACCGGCGTACCTTGAAAAAATCGAGCCACAGGCACATCCATCCAGATACGGTCTGCATAACTATATAGTTCATAAGCTGAATCACCGATACCGTCATTATCGAGATCAAAGCCCTCATAGTCATCCCAGTAATTACCTTTCCATACATTACGACTGGCCGTTTTACCTCCGGAAACAGCTATCTGTGTCTGATTACCTTTGAAACTGTTTCTTTCGAAAATATTGCCTTTCCAATCATTGAGAAAGTTAATGCCAATGCTGGTAAAGGCCACCACATTATCATGTATGCGGTTGGTTGCGTCCGGATCATAAGGGGATATATCAATGTACATGCCAGTAGCGCAATACATGATGCGATTATTGGAGATCTCGACATCCGAAGTTTCTTTGAAGCCTATCCCCATACCTGTGGGGCCATTCGCAAAAGCAATGTAGTTGTTACGCACAACTACACTGTCGCTATACATTAAAAATATGCCAACAGAATTATTCTCATAGTGATTGGAATCCACGTCATTGTATTTCGAATACATAAAATGCAGCGAATAACGGCCGTTACGTGAATCATTTCTGGCAATCACATTATCAGCCGAATACCAGATCACCATATCCCGGCTGTCACGGATAACATTATCGGTGATCTTGTTATTGAAGCTGTACCAGAGCCTGACAGAGTCTCCCCGCACTCCCAGTTCTACTGGCTTTGATGAAATACGGTTGCGCCTGACAATATTGAACTTTGATTCCTGTAGATCGATACCGAACAGGCAATTATCAATCACATTATCTTTAATAACGTTGAAGTTGCCCCGCACCTGTACTCCGGCATCAATATCATTATGAGACTCTCCGGAATTAGTGAGATGAAGGTTTTTCAAAACAGCACCATCTGTATCCACATAGATAACAGACCCTTTACCACCAGCATCAACAGTAACTTTACCCTGGCCATCAATGGTCAGTGGGAAATCAAGCGTAACCGGCCCGGCATAGGTGCCGGGCGGTGGAACCAAGATGGAATCAGGCTCTGATTTATCGACCAGATCCTGTAACAATGGCAGTTCTGCAGCCAGAGACTGCAGTGGTAAATAGAATATGACTCCAATAACCGCCAATGCCAGGCGCATCAAGTTACTCTGCTTCACTGAATTGCTTACGGCGTATCAAGGCGGCAAAGGCCAGCACCACAAACAACACCATCATCAGGCCAAATCCCTTGTCAGGATAAGAGTGAGTCGCAAACTGCGCTACCTTGCCATCACCAAAAACGGTTGGCATAAAGGGCTTGACTGTAAATGCCCCCATGTCGTTCAGCGTATGTCCGTACCACCAAAGCCATGCTGAATAATCGATGATGAAAAACAGCGGCAATGCCATAGGCACCAGCACCAGCAGCCAGTAGAGTATTCCCTTATTCTGACGCCCCCCCCAGATAAGTAACAGCATGGCAGCAACCAGCCCCCAGAAAGCCACATGAATGGCAATTTTAAGGGTTTCTACCATGGGAACGATTTCTTCCTGGTTGTTGAAATAACGCCCCAGGCTTTTTTCATAGTGCCAGGTCATAACCTGGAAAGTGCTTCCGTTCCACACTTCAGGCTTAGAAGACTTGGCCTGGTCAATATCGTAAGTAATTTTCAGTTGTTCGATAAGTTGCTCTTTGGCGGAAGCGCCACCACTTTCCATATCCTGCTGCTTCTCCAGTTCTGAAGGTAGTACCACTTCAACACCCGAATCTTCCAGTGACTTCTTTAACACGCCGGTAATACCGCCAATGACAATTTCAGGCTCATCAGTCGAGGTGTCAGAAGCATCCTGATCCATTGCTGTTACCAGTGCTTCCACATAGCCGGCATTTTGCAGGTGAAAACCATCTGCGGTAAACATCGCCAGATACATCCACACTGCAATTCCGCCAAACCCCACGCTAAGAATCAGCATTCGAACTTTTGGCTTGATACACAAAAACCCGAGCAACATCACGGCCAGGAATACCATCAGGAACTGACCATAGCCTCTTTCTACCGGGCCACCTGCAGCAATGGGATACATGCCAACATAATGATTAATAGTATCCATTTCATGAACACAGTCCAGGGCTTCGTCTTCCTGGATTTCAGCTTTGTCCTGCTTTTTACAACCGTTAAAAACACCATTGATATGAAACTGGATACGCACTCCATCCGGAAAGGATTCAGCAGGGTAATTAGGGGCAGTAAGTGAAACCCACCATACAGGCGAATAAAAAATTGCACCTAGCAGTACAATACCCAGCATGGATAAGATACCAACCTTAAGATTTTGTTTACTAAAAAGCTCTGAAGTCATGTCTTAAGACCAATAGAATCAAGTGGTTCCCCGGCGGAAAGCCGGGAAAAGAACAATTTACATATTCAGGATTAATCGTAATCGGGATTCTGGTAGTCAACAGAAGGCGCCAGGTCCTTCGGATCAACGGCGACCCAGGAAACCCAGTTGATGACCATTTTCATTTCCTTGTCAGTGAAGTTCTTGATCTGTTCTACCATTTCAGGATTGGCATTGCGACGCTTGCCGTCACGAATCCATTCGAACTGACGCACCACGTATTCATAATGCTGCCCTTCAATTCGGGGATAATATTTATCGGCAATACCTTCGCCATGATCACCGTGACATTTCACACAGTTATCCCTGTACAGCTTTTCTCCTTCAGCATGTTCAGGAGTACCAGGAGCCCAGGGGCCCTTGCCATGGTCCGGGTTCATTGGCAGTGCAGCAATGTAGGCAGTTACATCTGCCATGGCCTGCTCATCACCAATAGCTTCAGGCAAAGCAAAAGGGTACATGGTTGGGTTGTCACGGTTGCCAGCACGGATATCGGCCAACTGCTTAATCAATACCTCTCTGTGCTGGCCTGCAATCTGCGGGAATGTTCCATTCTTGGTACCCCAGCCTTCCAGCAGGTGACAGGCTGAACAGACTTCATAAACTTCGATACCGTTTTCACGATCCGGCTTTAAAGTCATAGCCTTGGTTTTCTCACCGCCCTCTGCATTCCATTCGACAGGTTTGGCAGCATGAGAAGAAACTGTTGCCAGCAAGGCCACTGCAACAACACTGGCCTGGGTAATAAATCTAATTTTCATGGTGGTTGCTCTCTATAAATCCCGGAAAAAACCGGTAGTTGCCATAGTTACATGAGACGGTAATACTGACCGACTCATCGCTTCCAGTGATAAATCACATTGGCCCCATTCAAACATAAGTTATCTCTTATACACTTGACCTTTATCAAGAGAAATAATGTGATTCGAGAAATCTATTTAAGTGTAGCCAACCAGTCAGCAATCTGCCTCATTTCCTCTTCATTCACCAGCCCCATCACACCTTTCATACCAGCAGACATACCATTGGCGCGCGCACCACTTTTGATATCTTTCATTTGCTGGAATGCATAATCTGCATTTTGGCCTGCCAGCTTGGGATAGGTCGGCAGTATAGGTGTATTGGCATCTTTACCATGACAGGACCAGCAGGTTTTTGTCTTGTATAATTCTGCGCCGTCAGCCAGCACGGCCTGACTTGCGACAATCGCCAGTACAGCAGTAGAAACGATCATTAATCTTTTGGACAACTTCATAATCAAACTCCATTAATGAGAAATTTTCATTTCCCGAAATCAAACAGGGGAGCTATTAACCCCCCTGTTCTTTTACATCAACGACAGCTTTTCAGTATTACTTACTTACTTTGACTGCGCCATTTTGTTCCAGGAAGGTCTTGGCACGCAGACCCAGATCAGCAGTTTTCACCTGGTACTGCCAGTGCTGGCCAGCCCACAGGGTTGCATTCTGCCAGTCTTTCTTGGCTGCATAACCTTCAGCTTTCTTACGAGATTCTTCAGCAAAACCAAGCTGATCTGTGGCATCTTCTACCAGGGCCACAACTGTAGGGAAGTCCTTGTAGTTATGACTGGTAATGAAGCCAACCACTGAATCAATGACTGCCTGGGTGTCAACATTGGTTTTAACCTGCTTGTCATAGTCAGCCTTGGTGTACTTCTGACCTTCCTGCATTTCACCTGCTTTAGCCTTGTAACCTTTTGGTCTTACAAGCATGTAGCCTTGCATTTCCAGGTGTAAAGCAGAGCAGAACTCGGTGCAGTAGTATGGATAAACTCCAGGTTTATCCGCCTTGAAGGTGGCCGTTGCCGTCTTACCGGGTTCGATGGAAAGCTGTATGTTTTCATCGTAGATGGCAAAACCATGTGTCTCATCTTGTGCACGTTCCAGGTTGGTCAGGTGTATCGATACTGTTTCACCTTCTTCCACTTCAAACACTTCTGGCGTGATATGTGAACGGATCACGGTACCATAAACATGGACTACACCATCCTTACGCTCGATCTTTTCACGGCCAGCACGGGTTCTCCATGGAGAACGCTTGTCAGTACGACTATCCCAGCCTGACTTGTAACGCACGACCGGCTTGAGCTTGTCTGCCTTGATAGCAACAACATAGTGTGGCTCACCTAGTGGCAATGGCATATCGTAAAGCAACTGCATCTTGTCGCCACTGATATCGATCAACTGGTGGTTCTGCGGATGCAGCGGCCCAACAGGGTTGAAACGGTCGATTGCCAGCTTATTAAGGGCCACAAGATATTTTCCATCTGGCGAGGCCGAATCACCTTCCATCGACATCAAATGTCCGATGTTGTAATGAATGTGAATCTGATCCAGCACCTTGCCTTTACAGTAGTCCCACTTGGTTACCATGGAATCCACGTAGATAGAGGTATAGACCACACACTCTTTTGAATCATATTGAGTATGCAATGGCCCCAGTCCCACCTGCACCTGCGTATGCAGGGCATCTTTCATGGCAATAATAGGGATACCATATGGATCTTTACCTTCAAATTTCTTGTTCTTGATGGCATTCTGGATTTTTTCCCAGCTGTAAACCCACGCATGACTGTCGAGCTTGCCTGAAACGATGATATGTGTTCCATCAGGACTGACATCCACACCATGAGGACTCTTGGGCTCAGGAATTAGGTACATCAACTCTTCCTTGATTGCCTGGTCCATGGGAATGAAGTAGGAGCCATCCACTTTCTTAACTTTACCAGCAGCAACCAGTTCAGCCGCTTTCTGCCAGTTTGTCACGTGCAGAAAGTCAGTATCCTTTGCAGAACAACCTGCTTCGAATGGCGGACGATCGCCACCACCTACGTAACGCTCTGAACAGAACGAATTGGTGAAACCCCAGCCCATGCTGGCGAACTTACCTGCATCTGACAAATCCTGGCTGTATGGAGGCATCTCAAAGGTAAATGAATTGGCTTCATCAATACGACCTTTTTCATTGTCAAATTTCCAGTAGGTCAGACCACCACGATACTTGTCATTAAACTCTTCAAGCGGAACATAATCATTACTGATGGGAGCTGCATACTGTGCGGCATCCATCACGTATTCCGTGTTGGGTGTTACAAAGGCACCACCATGCGCTGATTTGAAGAACGGGTTTTTAACAATCTGCTTGGTTTCAAAGTCATGCAGATCAATAACCGCAATACGGGGATTGGCCTTGTCATTGATAAACAGGTATCGACCGTTATATTCACCTTCAGTTTCAGAAAATGCTGGATGGTGTGTATCACCAAACTGAATTTCACCGTCCGGATTACCCATATTCAGGACAGCCTTGGATTCGTCATCAAATCCGTAGCCTTGCCACGGCTCAGGGGTAAACACACCAATATATTTCAGAATACGCATGGACGGAATGCCATAAACAATGACATGCCCGCTCTGACCACCTGAACTAAATGCCAGGTATTCATCACGTCCGCCTGTCGGCGTATAGGTTTTAGCCGCTGCCAGAACGTCTTTTTCGGTAAGCCCCCTGGCTTCCATGACTTCCTTGAGCGACTTGTCTGCGATGGCACTTGATGACAGGCCTATACCCAGCCCGATACCAAGCAGCATGCTACAGAGTGTCTTGATTTTCATATACTCCCTCCCGGTTTGTATTTAATATTGGGACTACACCTAAAACGATCAGGTCATTTCAGTGTAGACCAGGTGCGACAATATGACACATTGACACCTGTACAACTTGACCTATATCAAGTCTGACAAAATATCACGAATTAACCTCACATGATCTACCTCGCAAGACCTACCTCTTTAGAGTTACATCTGATGAATCCGCACCTATGCAACTTTGGTTTAGCTTTTTTTTCATGAATAATGACCCTGTTTTACACCCATACGATTAGAAATATCACTCATGAACATTCAAAAAGAACTACAGAAAGCTCATATCTTTACTCAACTTAATCAACAACAACTTGATAGAGTTAAACAACACGCAACCATAAAATCTTTAAAAGCTGGTGAGTTTCTTTTTATCCAGGGGGATACCGCTGATCGCTTTTACTACGTCATCAAAGGTACGATTAAGTTATTCAGATCCTCTCCAGCCGGAGGTGAAAAAATCATTGAAATTGTTTCGTCTGAAAGCACTTTCGCCGAGGCGCTGATGTTTAATGATGTGCCCTCTTTTCCAGTAAGCGCGCAAGCATTAACCCCCTGCGAGCTGATAAGTATTGATTCAAACGATTTCCTGGAGATGTTGCGTGAATCAACTGATACACTTTTTCTAATGCTGGGTGAAATAACTCTGAGACTCCGTGGTTTATTGCGTGAAATAGATGAACTTAGTCAGTACAGCGCCACTAGCCGTCTGGCCGCTTATCTATTACGGGTTATGCCCGAAGAAAAAACAAGATTTGATCTTCCGGTTAACAAGCAAGTACTTGCTTCTCGCTTGTCAATAACCCCCGAAACATTCTCACGTATCATCAAACAGCTTACTAAAAAAGGGATACTTACTGTGTCTGGTAACAAGTTTGAGATATTGAATGAAAATGCCCTTGAAGAAACAGCCGACGCCTGCGCAGTACAGCAGGACCAGCTAGAGACGACATTTCATGTAACTATTAAATAGGGCTCAATTACCGCTTACAAAATAAAACCATGCTGCAAATTAGTTGATATGTTTATCTTTCAAAAAAGAGGCAAGCTTTTTATCTTCTGTAACAATGTGGTCATTCAACCAGTCATGGAGAAAAGCCACTAGTTCTTTATAAGACTCCTCTTTTCCCCATACTGCATTCAATAACTTCTGAGCAATCCTATTACGATAAAAACCATGTTGATCAAGATGATCTTGGTACCCCGGATATGAAGTCTCCAGCATAAGTTTCTCTTCATTTTCAAAATGCACCAAGACTTCATTGAAGAAGGTGGAGATATAGTCAGGAGGAAATGTTGAATTGATCAAATCTTTTTTCTGAGCAAGTACATTATTTGCCGAATTAACAATCATTTTATGTTCTTGATCTAACTGATGAATACCTACATAGAAGTCATCCTTCCACTCAATTTTTTCCATACATTTCTCTGCTAGAAACCATATTTTTTATAAAAATATGCCTATAAATGTAGGATAACCACACAAAAACCAGTTGATTTAGATCAATTAAAACCTCCTCTTATTGAGCAGGAGTCACATCAACTTTCCAGCATTTGCTTACTTTCTGCTGAATCGCAGGATAAGTTCAGTGACTGTTCCCCTTCCCCTATTCAAGCGCCAGAAACCGTTCAGTCTTTTCACCTAATTAAGGAAGCCAAGCCTCTACGATCTCAACCAGTCCATCCTCTGTTTTTTTGGAGCTTATTGTTATCTCCACTTTTCACCTACTTTGCTGATACCCTCATCTGAGTTACTCTTTGAACTGCCATATCAATAATAACAATGCCTAACTAAACTCACAGGAACACAAATGAAAAATACGGCTACACTGCACCAACAAGTTAATGACATTACCGAACTTAACAATATATTAAGGGTGGTTCTGGTGGATAGGTTCTTATGCGATTCCAAGATTACTGGTGAATTATTTTTTCGATACATTGATGCCGTACAGCATCATTTAACAAATACGGAGTCAGGCATATTTTCCCAGTTACTTACCAATTCTGATGATCAAACCTGTACAACAGTAGAACGATTCATGGATGGTGCCCGTGAAATTAAACAAATATTTTCCCGATACACGAAAAAATGGTGCAAAAATAATAACCTCGTAATAAAAGATCATGATGAGTTTTTAAACGAGACAGAAAAAGTATTTGAACTTGTACTCCGTCGTTTACTAGACGAAACAGAAAACCTATACCCTCTCGTTCAATCTAAAAATGAGCGGTGAGAAAAGAAGTCAACAAAAGCCAGTTCCGGATAATCTAGAAGAAATCATTTCTCTCGAACAGCTTGCGACAATACATAAATTAGAATCATTCGGTTGGGAGTTATTTTTTGTACGCAGATCTACACCGAAAGAGATTATCCCAATTATGCGCTGCCCAATCACTTCAGAGTGCTATACAGCGGTGATTGATAAAAAAGGATTTGTGGTTAGAGACCATGATCTTATTATTAGACAAGACGATAGACGCCTTCACTAAATCAAACCCACAAGAAAAAACCATAGTGTACTCTCAGAGGCCACAGATTAAGAGAAATGTATATAAGAATTATTTTTTAAGCAGCGGGCAGGCAGATTCACTGCCTAACAGACAGCAATGTGTATAAAGCGGAAATTGACACTCGCTACTGCTTTAGAGTCACTATCCCTAAAACTTCGATTTCTCCATCTTTCATGACCTTGCCAACGAGTAAGTCTCCCAAACTAAGCATCTCCATTGTCAACGAATCAATATTCGGTCGATGATTTACGAACACAATTGGTTTTTGACCTCTATGTTTTGCGATTAATTCTGTGGCTTTGGCTTGGAAGGATTCCTGTTGTTCAATATCGTCACCGCTGGCTTGAATTAATTCCGGTGCAGTAATGAAATCTCCGAATGCAATTTCAGCAGTTTGTTTACAGCGACACATTGGCGAACTAATTACTATCGGAACAAGGCCATGTGTTTTGAACACAGAACCTATAGCTTTTGCTTGTTTTTGGCCTTTTACTGTTAAAGTGCTTTCACCAGTACAATTTCCATTTGAATCCCAAACGAGCATATTTGAGCCGTCTTTATTTCCGGTTGATTCAGCATTTCTCATGAAAACAATCATGTTTGAGTCATGCTGTAATTTCTTCCAAAGGATATCGTTTGCAGCAACCGAAGTCGCAACTAAAAGAATTATAATAGCCAGTATAAAACGCATAGTTTTCCGAAAAATAAGGTTAGTTTGTCAATTTTAGTAGAATTGTGAATGACTGCTGTTCTACAGTTGCAGTCGACTACCTCATCAGAAATAAATTCCCTTGACTGTCTGCAATCGCGTACGAGCCTGAACATTAGGACTCGCTAATGGAATCAGTTGAAATAGCTCAAAGCAGTCAGATTTAGATTTTGCCTCATCGGGCAGGAATTTCTGATTAGCTGTCATTGAACCAAGTTTCATTTAAAGGTCCACTATAAGGTTGAGAGTAGCCTGTTATTCTGGCAGGCCCGCCTTTCTCAGGTCACTTACAAACATTTGCATATCTTGCGGGTCGTTTAAGGGGATCGTAGTTTTTAGAAGAGAAATGGTTTCCTCTGGGTTCAGCATCTGAATTTCTTCGACTTCCCACTCAGCATCATCAATGCGGCCTGCTCGTGCATAACTTGCAGCCAAATGCAGGCGGATTGGTACCGCATTTTCATTGCGGGTGCGCGCCTGCTCCAGACTTTCAATCGCCTTGTCTATCTGGCCTGATAAATAATAGGCTCTACCTAGATTGTAAGTATAATCCCAGGTGTAGTAGGGATTGAGTTGCATTCCTTTCTTGACCAATTCAATGGCCTGCTCAGACTCTCCAAGTGTGTTTTTTATAAGAGCCAGCAGGCCATATGCATCTGCATAATTTGGTGCGATAGCAATTGCATTTTCGACAGCCTGTTTAGCCTGTTCATATTCTTTTGCCATCATATGTGCATAACCGAGTGACCAAAATGTTTGAGGGATGCTGTCATCGAGCTTGGTCGCAAGTTTGCCCAATTCAATAGCTCGATCAATCGTGTGAACGGGAGAGTCAGTCCAGCCACGCCGGTAACGATAGGCTAGAGTATAGGCAAGTGCCCCATAAGCCCGGCCGTAGTTATAGTCAGAGTCAATAGCCTTTTTATAGGCTTCTTCGGCCAGAAGGTTGGTTTCACGAGTTCCAAACTTGCTCTGGCGTTGCCCTTCACGATAGTGATCATAAGCGGCAAGGTTATTTGTGTTCCGTCTAGCCATTCGTTGCTGTTCCTGTGGCGACAGGCTAACAGCCAGTGCTTCGACGATACTGGCTGTCAGTTCATCCTGAACGTCAAAGGCCTCCCTGGTTTGCCGGTCGTAACGCTTGGCCCACTTCTGGATTCCAGTGCTGGTATCGACGAGTTGGGCATTGATACGAATTGAATCTTTGTGCCTGCGAATACTGCCTTGCAGGACAAAATCGACGGATAGCTCTTTTCCCAGTTCCTGAACGGTGGTCTGTCTTCCCCTCAGAGAAAAAGCAGTGCTACTCGCCAGTACCTGTAAATTGGAAATACTGGAGAGGTCTGTGATGATGTCTTCGGTCATACCGTCCGTAAACGAGATACTCTGTTGGGTTTCATCAAGGTTCTCAAAAGGCAACACGATGATGGAGGGAATGCTGGCAGTCATATTTTCACTGTCTGGTGATGTAGACTCTGGCATGAACATGTAAGCCAGCACCAGAGCAACTGCGAGCAACAACATGCCAGATATGGCAAATGCAAGACGACTGGAATTCCTGGTTTCTGGTGAGGTTTTGCCAGCTGATGATTCCTGAACCGGGGCAATCAGCCTATAGCCACGTTTAGGTATTGTCTCGACATACTCCGGATTGCGAGCATCGTCACCCAGTGCCTTACGCAATTTGATGATGGACTTAGTGACTGACTCGTAACCAACCTGGGAATTGGGCCAGACTGCCTGTTCGATGTCGTCACGTGAAACCACTTCGCCAGGACGAGTGGCAAGATAGACCAGAACCTCTGCCACCTTGGGTTCCAGCTTCACTTTTTCGTCTCCCCGCGTAATAACTCCTTGCGTGGGGGATACCTCCCAGTTTCCTATCAGCAAAATAGTTTTTCCTGTGAAAGCAGTCTAACTTGTTGTTTATTCGTTATTTTATCTTGGTCGTCTTTTGGGCGTACTTTCTTCCTGTTTCAGTCCTGTAACTTTTTTCAAGTAGCTCCAATACTGCAATCAACGACTGACTAAAACTTTAGCAGTCATGTTAATCACCCACAACTTGAGGAAATTATAATGATGAGAAAAATTTTATTAAATACTGCAATCGCACTTATTTTGGCATCTCCTGTATCTTATGCGAAAGATTTTATGAATAAGGAACAGCGTCAGGCTACATTCTGCGGTAAAACATTTGATGGTGAAGTCTTATCTTCTGGAACAACTTTTAAGGTTCATATCGACTCGGAGTGTAAAACAAATACGATCCACTTTCTGACAGGCAAAAAGGCTGGAAAAACTGTTGAGCGAAAAATTATAAGCATGAGTGATGAGGGCGAGATGTGCCACACAAAAGGCCGCAATTATTGCAATCAAATGAAGGATATGGGTGATGGTACTTATAAAGGCACGGGTACAACAGGAAAGTGGAAAGATAAAGAATATGTGAAATTATCTAACTTGGTTGATGGCAACCAGTTGTAGTTCGGATTTCATTTGGCAAGCCAGTAGCAGCCTCACTTCTGTGGGGCTTTGTTATTTCTGGATGGCTGCTAATGTAGCATTGAAGGCAGTCGTCAGTTTTAGCGACTGACTCTTCATACCAACAAGCACTCAGCCATATTTTCAAGATCAAGTGGTTTGACTGACTGCTTTGTAGATATCCGTCCTGAACACCGTTGAATGGCTGCTTACGGGAAATTTCTTGGAGTATTAGAAAAAGCCCAAGGACTCCTATTTGCCGTTTCCTGCCCGATGGCAAGAATTTGTATTTTGTCCGCTTTGCTTGATTAATTGTACTGAAAACGATCTTGATAAAGTTCACTAACCGAGCCTTTTCTTTCCCACTCGAATCGTTCCGGGTCTTCTTGGTAAAGTGATGACCAATATTCAAAATCAAAGTCCTTTTTCATCGGTAGGTACAGATTTCAAACTTTAAAACGTGACATCATTTGCTGTAATGAGCTTGCTAGATTAGCCAGTTCGGCACTAGATACAGTCGTTTGTTCTGCTCCGACCGTATTTTGTTCAGAGACTCCCTTAATGTTTACGATATTATGGTTAATCTCATTGGCTACCACTGATTGTTCTTCTGCTGCACTGGCAATTTGGATATTCATATCCTTGATAGTACTGACTGCCGTTTTAATTTTTTCCAGTGAAGTGCCAGCTTCTGTCACAGCAGTAACGCCCTGACTGGCCTGTTCACTGCTATTGTTCATTTGCTGTGCCGCTTGACCAGCTGATTGCTGTAGATTCTCAACTATTGCTTGGATTTCTTCTGTAGAGGCCTGCGTTTTGCTAGCCAGGTTTCTTACCTCGTCAGCAACTACTGCAAAGCCTCGGCCTTGTTCACCCGCCCGCGCTGCTTCAATCGCAGCGTTTAATGCCAAAAGGTTGGTTTGTTCAGCAATATTGCGGATAACATCAACAACCGTACCAATCTCCTCACTGTTTGCTTCTAGGGCGTTTATTACATTAGCCGCATTATTGATCCCTTCAGCTAAAGCGTTGATCTGTTCAATGGAATTACTCACCACACCTGCACCTGTAATTGTCTCAATGTCAGCTTGTTCAGAAGCTATCGAAGCATTTTGGGCATTGGTTGAAACCTCTTGAACAGTAGCCGCCATTTCATTGATTGCCGTTGCAACCTGGTCTGTCTCAGACTGTTGTGTAGCAATACCCTGTGTTGTTTCATGAGTAACAGACGATAACTCTTCAGCAGCAGTAGCAACCTGCGCACTGGAATCAAGCACTTTTGAAACAACTTCGTGAAAACTACTACTCATAGCATTAAAGCTATCAGCAATTTTGTTCATTTCGTCACGAGTGTTCAATGCAATGGAAGTCGTTAGATCACCTTCTGACAACTTTTGACTGCCTTCGATGATGTGATTTATCGAATCCATCACAGCGCGGTAAAATGAAGCAAACAGATAGATAATAAAGAGTATGACTAAAATCATAGTAGCCAAAAGGGTTATCTCTGTATGTATTCCTTCGTTGATCCGCTCCAAGAAAAGACCCTCAAGTTCAGGCACAATGGCATCATAGTAGTCAAACACACCGTTAATTGCTTTGGTGCTGCTGGCAAAGATCTCATCCGTAGTGATAGTGATCTCATCGGGATCTAACATTCTTGTCGTAATCAACTCTGCAAATGCGGCTACAGCATCGGCTGCCGCCTGACTTTTGTGTTCGAGGGAAGCGCGTAGCGCGGCATTTTCTCTAAATATAACCTCGTTATGTAAATTCATCGATTTTTCAGCAGCGCGAATACGGTCCATTCTGATGGCCAATTGAGCCCAGGAATCCGGATCCATTTTTCCTCTGGCAGCTACCCCTGAGCCGAGGGCGCGTGACTGCCCCATCCCTTCTGTAAGAATGGGCATCTGGTTTACAATCAAATCCATCATGTAATAGCTATCAAGCATTGGGTCTAAAATCAGGCCCGAGGTATCTGCAACATGATGACCAAGTTCAATGATTTCACCGATAAGTTTCGTATGTCCTTTAAAACTCTGCTCAGGTGTCCATGAAAAAACGTTACCTTTGAGTTCTTCCCATTGATTACGCAGATCGCGAACCTTACTATCTGTTTCCAGTTTTTTGCCAAGTTCATCATCAATGTCAGACAACTGACTGAACATTTGGTCGATTTTCGTTTGTTTTTGCAGCATTTTCTGACGGAAACTCTCAGCACCGTTGAGAAATGCACCTGACATCCCCCGATGCTGCGGAATATGCTGAATCAAAGGTCGAATACCAGAAAAATAGCTAAGACCAATATGCTCATCATCTAACGCATGATTTTTATCTTCGATGCTAGAAACAATCATATAGCCCATGATTACCATCGGTAAGAGCATAATGATCAGGATGAGAAGAAACTTATGTGGGTAGCGTAATTGATTAATCAGCTTAACGCCCGGAACTAGTAATGTATCCATGAAAAAATCCTTTTTTATTGGTTCTTATAGAATTGAATATTAACACATAAGCAGTATGGTTTAATGGGCTACCTGAAAATATATTTAATACTTATTAACAAATAGATACAATTAATTAATCTTGAGATTATGGAGTAATTATTATTTCAATCTATTTTGAGCATTATTCTATTTTGTAAATCTGGCTTACATAAAAATTCATTTATCAGTTAGATCGTTGTCATTTTTTATACTGCTAGACTGACAGCTTTCATCATTATTTGAATTTTCTTTGGTCAGGATGAATGCCCGGAATGGTCGCGAAGCCGCCTGTCGAATCAGAATTCATACACTCAAATTACGTCCGCTTTTGAGAAATCTGGCGGTCGAAAATAGTCCTACAATTTGGTCTCAAAAATACATTGCGGACGAATAAGAATTCTTAGAATGCACCAAAAATACATGTATTCCTCACATAAGATAGGAACTCATTAAGTGTCTGTTTTTATTACGCAGAGCAACGGTGTTTTCGCAAGGATTTTCGTTACACCCTTACACTGAAGGTGTGGGGTGTGCTTGCATAGAATCCGTTTCGGCTGTGTGTACAAATTTGATATCGACAAACGTATCATGACTGACTTCCTTGCTTCCACTTCTTAATGAACGTAGACATGTACATGCCATCGTTCTTTAAGCGCTGCACATAATAGATACGACCGACAGCTGGAGCGCGCTCATTACGGTGACGGCTACGCTTCCACTCGACACGAAACAACTGCCCCAATTTCTTCACCTGTGCCCGAATCCCGGAAAATCCAGGTGAGCGTACCAGTGAGTTGAGCATTTCAGTCACGGCTTTATCACCTTTTGTGCGCACAGTTTTGCGAATACGCTCGCGCCAGGCTTCGTAGTTATCTTTTGTCATCCGCCAAGTGAGCACAGGCTTGTCCGAGCCTGATCGGGTCTGACGCACCAGTTCGTAACTTGTCAGTGTCAGTCGAGTGCCTGGTTCACGTAAGTCTTTAAGCTTCTCGAGCTTATGCGCTGGATGGTCGCCATCGGTCACCATCAGGATGAACTGAACGCGGTCAGACTTAGGGTCTGAGTAGAGCAACAGGTAGGCACTACCTTCGCCTTTGGCACGTGCACGGTGTCGTGCGTTCTTATCGGCGTGGACCTGGTAATAGCGGGTGAACTTACTGACGAGCGGCGCGAGCTTCTCAACGGGTACCAATCCTGTCACGAAATGGTGGTAACCATAACGTGCATAGTCGGTCATGCGCTGCATAGCGGAGCGTTTCGTTAAAATGAGCGGATCGTGGTGCATATTCGTACCTCCAAGGGTGAAAAGCAACAATAGGGGGTTTCTTCGTATAGCGATTTTTGCGACGTTTCCGAAGGAAAAACGGCGGATTAATCGCAAAAAGCTTCGAAGCAAAGCGAGAAGAGACATAAAGGGATTCCTCTGCGTGAAAAATCGTCTATTTTTTTCGCTATACGAAGTAGGTCAATGAATCGAAAGATGAATTGAACCTTGCTTCAGGGTCGCCAACCCAAACACGATGTGTGCGGGTTTGCTGACCCACACGACTCCGTGAGATCGGATGATCTCTGGCAATGAGTACGCCAATACTTATTGCTGACTGCGGAAGCCGCGTGCTCTTAGTCGAGCTGGCGCGGCATACAACGAAGCGCTGGAATGGCATAGCCATTTCTTCGACTTCATTCCTCTGCAACGAAAGTTGTAGGGATTGGGCGACACGGAAACGGGTGCTGTGGTGACACAGTGAACCCTGACGTAAAGTGAAGTGGATGAGAGTACTCCATCGATGGGATGCAGAAGAAATTCGCATCACATTTGCCGGCAACTGGGCTTCTGAGAGTACGGCGACGTACTAGGGGATCTGAGCGAGAGTGGAAGATCCTGGTCTGTTAATAGTGACGCTGGATAGCGGTAGCAAAAACAGATCGATGGCATAGCTTAAGGTTGTACATACGAGTGAAATTCTCGTTACCGGAAACGTGAAAACCTCATCTTTCGATGGGGTGAGTGCCAGTAGTTTTCGTCACAGAAAACCAATCTGGGGAGATGGCATTTTCGAACAGTAAGAGATCCGTTCTGGAATCCCGGGACTCTGAAAGCCGTGATGGAATACGGTGAGGTGCTTAGCACTAAAACATTTCGAAAATGAACTTCGCTGGCTAGCGTTTGTAGCTTACGTCTAACGTGGGAATCTCTCATTGGGCTTTGGCGAGCCTTTTAAAAACAGTGAGAGAGGGAGACAGCTTGAGGGTGTAAAAACCGGAGAGCACACAAGAAGCGATTCTTGTGTTCGTGAGTAGAGTCGATGGAATCTTTTAGGTTCTTGAAGGCATCATTCTTCAAAAGAGATTGATGTTTGAACGTCAATGCTGACCAGGTGGTCACCAGTAAAATGGTGCATGGTGTTGATAGTATCGAAAGCGATGAGCAGTCAAGAAACGGATTGGGTGGTACCCAAGTCGTGTTATTGAAGCAAGTAGTACCCTCCATCCTGGCGGATGGAGGTATTCACCCTGGCAGGTGAATTTGGTTTACAGACTTGGCAGTCTGTATAGGTAATTAATTTTGATATAGGAGATTTTTTAAGTCTTATTGACTAGCCCCACTTCGGTGGGGCATTTTAGCTACTGCCCTGTTTTAAACAATATGCTTACTGTGCTGTATCATAAGAACAGCACAGGTTTATCAACTAATTGCTGTAGAAATTACGAGATACCAGGTTGGTAACATATAGGATGTTACAGCCATCAGTAACGTTGTTATTTCAGCTTTCTAAAAGTGCCCTTCAGGGTAAAAGTACCCCCTACTTTCTCTCCTCAATATCCTATTCGATAGAAAAACAGCCTATTTAGTAGCTATACCTTAGACCAGTGGCTACCTCTAATATTATTATCCATGGCAAGCCTTTTCATGCTGCTGGTGGTTTGTCTGGGATGAGAGTTATTTTGTGGCTAAATATCTCACTTGGGACAAAAAACGGCAGCGCTATATTTATCAGCGAAGAATCCCTACCTATGCTCGAGCAAACTTTGATAATCGTACACATATCAAAGAGCATCTGGGCAATATTTCTGAAGCACAGGCCAAAGCAATAGCATTACAACTTACCGAGTATTACGACAAACTTTTTACTCAATATAAAGAAACATCTCAACAAACGTTATCCCCACCTAGCAGGAATAGAAAAGTTCAGCATTACGAGTTAAATAACGAGCTGGAAGCACGTTTTATTGCCACATGGAGAACAGAACTTGCTGACCTCTTTAAAAAAGAAATAACATCCTTACGCAAAGCGAGCTCAGATGAATGGAGTGAGATTGAAAACAAACTTTATCAAAACATCTATTCCGCACGGTTACAAATCAGGCAACATGACACAACAATGCTCTATCATGCACTTTCGAGCATGGAAAAAAGCTTCAACATCAAAATTGATTACACAACAGAAGCCATGGACAAACTTGTTCATGAATTTAATGCTGCTTATTTGGACTTTCTTCGACAATGCATGGATATTGTTCAAGAAGGTAAATCTGTATATTCACTTGTCCCTGAAAGTACCCAGCAATTACCTCTTGTCGAGTTATGGGGGACCACGGCCTCAGACATTACTAAGCGCTGGGAAAATTTACGCGTTTCGAATGGCCTCGATACAAAAGCAAAGACCATTCAGAAATACAATAAAATTGCCACAGATCTTTATACACTGCTTGGACGACGACCCGTTGAAACTTTGTCATCAACAGACCTGGAAGCAATAAAAACGCTTTGGAAATCGCGTGGCAATATCGTAAATACCATCAAGCAAAAACTCGATATTTTAAAGACATTAGTGAGGCCTTTTATAAATAACAGTCAGCTCATCGAGCTATTTAAAGACGTATACCCACAAGCATCAATTTCATCCGTGAAGCGCCTACCATTTACGGAAGGCCAGCATAAAAGTTTTATTGAAAATGTCTTAGAGTCATCAAACGTTCGTCAAGATGATAAAATGTTGTTAATTCTATTGTCGCTTACCGGTGCACGAGTAGAAGAGGTCTATCAACTCCGGTCCGATGATTTTGAAAAAACACAAGATGGCTGGATTATTCGCTTTGCGAGTCATCACCAAACAGGGACTGGAGACTCTGAGTTAAAAAACACTGATTCTGCTCGACGTCTTCCCATTTATCGAGGGATTGATGCAGAGTTTGATCATTGGTTAGATAAAAGGATAACTAGTGAGGGCTATATTTTCCCACATGGAAGCACTAACAAACATGGCACAAGGAGTGCTGCTGCCAGCAAAAGGCTCAATAGAATATTAAGAAAGCTGTTCCCTAATGACAAAAGGCTCGTTCTTCAGAGTACACGAAAAACCGCTAGTCGCATCATGAGGCAACACAAAGTAGATCCCAGGGTGCGACACCGCACCCTGGGGCATGCAGACAGCGGCATCCATGACTCCCATTATGATCCCGGTGAACTCATTGATGCAGAAGAGCTGCAAAGCGGATCACGCGCTATTGCTGATCACATTTTCAACCTTTTAAACCCTTAGTGCTTGCTTTGGCGTTATCTGCTTAGGCACTTTTATTCCAGCCTCTTCCAATACTGCCTGAATGTGCATTAGGTATATCTCAATACGTTGCCGGAACAATACGCTGCCTTCAATATGCAGCAACCGTAAATTGAGTTTTTCACACATATCAGTTTTGAAGCGTCTTCGTACCAAATATTGCTCGAAATGTTCTGAAGTATCACTTTGAGTCGTTGACAAAACTTCAACAAATGCACCTTCTGTCACGAGATAGAAATCACACTTACTTTTGTGTCTCTTGCCACGCGCAAATGTAAATGGATAATCAAACTGTGTTACGAACTGGATTTTATTGACCTCCAGTAATCGTGCTACCGCCAATTCTGGCAAACTATGACAATTACCCCCTTTTGTGAAATAGCCTGTTTCAGGACGCCTGGGAGCTCGTTTTTTAATTTCTTCCATCAAACCAAATCGGCGTGCAGCATCCGCTGCATTTCTGTCTAACTGGTTCCAGACAGCAATATCACCTACCCTGTTACAGCGCTCTTCATAATAATCAATATCATCTGTTGGATGCCATTCAACCAAGTAGCTGCAACCGAGTTTATTGGCAACCGTTTCTAAACGTCCCTCTCGACGCAAAAATTCACACCAATGCTGTGCTGATTTCCACATATCTGTCAGATTTTTTACTTGCTTTTGCTTAAAGCGTTTAATGAAGTCATCATCAGACATTCGATACATTTCATCTTTCTCAAGCTTGGGTAACCAACCAAGCTGATTGGCAATTTTTCGCTGATGTCCCAGCGTGACAGCATGGTTATAAGAGCTACGGGCTTTCTCTGCCCACTGTGAAAGTGTTTGCACATCCAATGAGTTGACGTGCTTACACCAGTCGTCGATTGACCATGAACGGTACTCTGCTGAAGAAAATCTCATCATTTTTCTCCCCTTTTTGATACAAACTGGGCAACCTGGATAGGAAACTT